>Ga0326728_10024490_pt1 | contig 10930 bp, 8 predicted proteins | sample MB3enrmetagenome_FD_207602 | JGI IMG/M metagenome (GOLD analysis project Ga0326728, IMG submission 207602) | Lab enriched peat soil microbial communities from McLean, Ithaca, NY, United States - MB31MN | ecosystem: Environmental > Terrestrial > Soil > Wetlands > Peat | place: USA: New York...
CGAAGCTGCCGCTTTGCCCCTTGCCCACGGACGGCAGGAATCAAGGGCGTAAAGCGGCAGCTTCGCGGCCGCACTCCAAAGTGCCTTCGGCACATTCAAAGCAGAGACTCAGAGGCGCCGAGGGATGAAATCAAAAAGGGGAAAATCGTGTCACGAACCATTTTATTTCCAAGGAAAAGGCGATAGTATCGGGTTACGGGCAGAGCGAGGCGAGTAGATGTTGGCGGGATGATTTATCATGCGCTGAACCGCGCGAACTTCCGCTCTCGGCGGTTCCGAGAAACTGCGCATAATGAAGATTTTCTCGGTATCGTGGAAGAGGCCCGAGAAATGGTTCCTGACACCATTTCCTTCCGCAGTTTCAACTTGCTGTAGGCCAGAATCTCGGCCTTTCCAATGATGAAATCAGCTATTTGCAGAGTCTGATCGATGATGTTAGTCAACTGCAGGATTATATCCAGTCACCGGTTCGAAAGTGAGATCGGATCCGGTCTCAACATGATTGATAATGCCACTGAGGCGGGTCAATATTTCGAGTAACCGATTCGTCCTGCGTTCGCTGATCTCAGTGCTGGAGGAAGGACTCACGATGAGATGGTGCCAGATGTTGGCAGTGGTTCTGCTGCTCGCAGGGGCACGCGCCACCGGGAGGGCCGGCGGGAATCAGATTTCTGCACCGCCGACCTTGAAGCTTGTGCTCTCGTGCGATACAAGTCAGGTGCGGGAAGGAGACCCGGTTGTGCTGGAGGCCAAGCTGGTGAACATGAGCAGGGAAGAGGTTTCTGTGTTCTGGCGACTGTTGTGGAATGATGGGCTTGGCTTGTCGCTGCACGTACTGGATAGCTCCGGACATATGGTAGAGGCCCAGGAACATGACGACGATATGGTGATCCCCTCGGAGCTAAAAAGACCCACGTCGTTCATCGTGCTTGCACCGTACCATTTCTTGGGCGTCGTGAGACGAGACACGACGGCCAACCTTTTCAAGGACCGGCCTGGCAAATATACCGTATACGCGGAGTACATAACCCCGGTACCACGGACGTACGCACCGACACCTACTTTTTGGAGCATAGACAATGGCGTCCTCAGGTCTGATACGATTCAGGTTGAGGTTCTGCCGAGGCACTAAGGGAGCGCACCTGTGAGACCGCGATGCCGCCGGGAAACCGGGGACAGGAAGTTCCCAATTTTTTCTGACCTGCGTGGTCAACGGGCAGACCGTCGGCCTGTGTCCGCAGTTCACTTTCAGCTCCTGGACCAACCGGATCACGACGTCGGGGTACACGTACGACGCGGCGGGCAACGTGACGAACGACAGCATGCATGCGTACACGTGGGATGCGGAAGGGCGGATTTCCACGGTGGACGCCAGCTCGACGGCCACCCACACCTACGATGCCCTGGGGCGGCGGGTGGAGGCTGTGGTGGGCGGAAACCCGGAGTACTTTTACATCTACGACCCCGCCGGCAACCTTCTCGGTCTGCGCCAGTCGGCCGTCGCTGTGGGCTGCCCCCACCGAATACAACCTGAGCAAGGATTTCCTGTTCAGCGCCCTGGGATGCAGCGGATTGCTTTGGTCAAAAATGCAACTGGGCAACAATGAGCTTTATCAATCCACCCAGAGGCTGATGCCGGAAGTGCGGCCACGGCTGAGTGGCAATGTCCCACCGAGCGGGGTCGGCGATCCCGTGGCGCCGCTCGATATTTCTTCATTCTTCAATGCCCCCTCACAGCATCCCGCCTTTAGCGTGGACCTGAGCGCGATGGGAGAGGGACAAATCCGTTCGGGGCCCCGCGTGTTTGACCTGCCCGGCGCGGGTTCTGCCGGGAGCAATACGTGCGTCATGGTGGGCACATGCGGCATGGAACCCAACCCTCTGCCGCGCGAGGCGCCGGGAATCAAGATCGGCCACGATGTCACCAGCTTGATTTTCCTGCACGCCTGCGCCCGCGCCGCTACCGACAAGGCGGCCTACCGCGTCATCTGGGACGAGGATGACTCCGCCGACCTCCTCGGCTGGTATGAGGTGGTGTACGAGGACGGCCTGCCGGAGATTATCCCCATCCGTTATGGCGTGAACATCCTGGAATGGAATTGGATCAAGGGCCAGCCCGCGCGCGCCTATTGTCCGGCGGCCGATGAAGTTGTGTGCGGACAGGCGCCGGATGGCCCCATTACGTTTTTCGCGTTCGAGTGGACAAGCCCTCGCCTGGGAAAGGTGGTCGAGGAGGTCCGCCTGCACGGGTCCAAGCGATTTCGGGGTGCGGTCAAGGGCTTCGAGAATGCCTTCGGGGACGTCATTCCCAATAATGCCGTCATCCTGAAAGCCCTCAGCATGGTGGCAAGGCGGGGATAATCGCAGCCCATGAGCCTTCGGCGCGTAACTGTTCATGAAAATGTGCGAAGCACTTTGGAGTGCGGTCGCGAAGCTGCCGCTTTGCCCCTTGCCCACGGACGGCAGGAATCAAGGGCGTAAAGCGGCAGCTTCGCCCCTTGCCCACGGACCGCATGAACCAAGGGCGGAAAGCGGCAGCTTCGCGACCGCACTCCAAAGTGCCTTCGGCACATTCATTTTCAAAGCAGGGACACAGAGGCGCCGAGGGATGAAATCAAAAGGCCTTTTCTCTGCGTCTCAGTAGAAACCACGGTCAGCAATGCACTGACCGTGGCTGCGTGCTGTGGTTGAGATACTATTTTCGTCACCAGAAGAACTTCAAACCAAGCTGAATGATCCGCCCGGCGTTGGCGCCCTGAATGGTTCCAAAGGCAGCGCCATCGAGGACGCCGGTATCCGGGTTGTTGAAATTCACCTGATTAAAGACGTTGAAGAACTCCCCGCGGAATTCGAACTTATATCGTTCCTTGAAAGCGAAGTCTCTCAAGATGGCGAAGTCCGTGCTATTCAAGGCCGGCCCGGAGAGGATGTTTCGACCTACGGGCGAGAACGTGCCCAACTTGCTGTATTGCACCCCAAAGGGTGTGCAGTCCTGGCTCTCAATGGTCTGCAAAGAAGTGTACGAGCAGGTGGGGGCCACGAAGGCGTTGGTGTTGAAGAACTCACCGATCATCGCGCTGCGGCTGGGGTGACTCATGGCAATGGCTTGGCCGGAGGGGAAAGCATGTTGCGGGGCATTCATCCCGTCCACCGCCACGTCCAGACCGCTGTTGGTGAAGGTCATGGGGCTGCCGCTTTGGATGGTGGTGATGCCGCTGAAGGTCCAGCCTCCCAGAAGCTCATTCTTCCAACGATCGCTGAAGTTCACCGGCGGGGCCCAAAGCCAACTGGCCACGAAGGCGTGGCGGCGGTCGAAGTTTGCACGTCCGCGGATACTGCTCAAATGGTAGGGGTCCGAAACGCATCCGCAGGCCTCGCAGATGGCCGAGCACATATCGAGGGCTTTGGCCAGGGTGTAGGACGACGTCACCGATAACCCTTTGCTCATCCGGTGGGTCATCTGCACCTGAAAACTGTGGTACCAACTGCGGAAGTCGTTGCCGAGCGTCCAACTGAGGGGGCCGAGAATTCCCGGCTCGAAAAGCGCGCGGGCGTTGTCATTGGAGGGATTGGAAATCGTGTTCTCGCCGTTAATCGAAGGGTCATAAAAGGTTCCGGGGGTGAAGACCGCCGGGTTGAAGTTACGCAGGTTGTTCAGCTTGGTTCCGATATTCCCAATGTACGCGACTTGCAGCATGTTGGACGGCGTGAGCTGCCGCTGAATCGACAGGTTCCAGGCCTGGGTATAGGGCGTGCGCAATCCCCCGTCGATGAAGAAACCAAATACCGGCAGTGGGAACAGAGGGCAATTGACGCCGGGAGAAGTAGGAACCGGCGTACAGCCGAACTTGCCCGTCAACACCGTGGGTGGGGCGGTAGTGCCGGTGGAACCAAACGGGTCGGTCCAGTTGCCGTTGTAAATGTTAACCACCCCGGAGTAGGGCGCGTTCTGCTGGGCTTCCGAGTCGGCATTAATCTGATTGAAGAAAACCCCGTAGCCTCCCCGGACGCTGGTCTTCCCGTCGCCGAAGACGTCCCAGGCAAAACCTACCCGCGGCGCCAGACTGTGCCATTCGGGAGGGACAATGGTACGGGGGATGCCCGCGTCTCCCGGGAAAACGAAGCCCGGGGGTGCATCGGGGTGGACGGTGGATTGCGCGCCGAATTTGATGGTATCAATGCGGTTGTGTTTGTCGTACCAGAACAAGTTGGGCTCCCAGCGCGTACCGTAAGTCAAGGTCAAGCGCGGGGTCACCTTGAACCGGTCCTGAATGAACAGGCTGGGCGCGGTAGTGACGTCGTCATTGTCGGCGAGCCCAAAAGAAACCCCCATGGTGCTGAACGCGCCAAGCATGTAGTCGGCAAACGCGTCATTGGAGCGTGATCCCGAGAAGTTGAATCCCGGAGGGCCGATAAAGCGTTGGAGGAAGTGCATCTTCAGCACCTCACCGCCCATTTTGATTTCGTGGCGGCCATGCACCCAGGTGAGCGTGTCGCGGACTTGAAAGTTATTGTTCTTGAAGAGGTTGAAGCCGTTGCCCTGAAGGTTGAAGCTCCCACTGACGGCAATTCCGGTCGCGCCGTTGGGAGAATACTGCGGCATATTGATCCCCTCTGAAGTGGGGACGTCGGTGCGCGTATCGTGGTAGGTCGAGGAGGTCCGCAGGAAGGCGAGTACGACCTGGTTCACCAAGTCCGGCCGAAACGTATACGTGTCGTTCAAAGCGATGCTGTCGGTCTCCGCAGGGGTTATCGCGCTGTCGTAGCCGGCGATGTTGGAGCCACCGCAGCACGGGAAAGCCGTACTGCCATAGTTGTGATCCACAAAAACGTGTCCGAAGATGGATTGTTTCGAGCTCAGATTCAAATCGATGCGCCCCAGATACATGGCGTCATTGACCGGACTGGAACCCAGAGACACGATGCTTCCCGAGGGACTTTCCGGCACGTACTTGAGGAAATTCTGGGAAGGCGTGGTGATGCAACTGGGGTCGATAATATTGTTCGCCACACACGGGGCTCCGGTGGGGGTGGTGAACGGCGCGCCGGTATTGGGGTTCACGGGATTAGACAAGACGATGCCGGGCAGCAGGTCCGTGAAATCACCCGTCCGTTCCGCTGCCGAGGGTACCGGCGTCACGTTCGCAACGCCCTGCGGCCGGTTGCGCAAGTCTTGGTAGGAACCGAAGAAGTAAGCCTTGTCCCTTTTGATCGGCCCCCCGATCGCCCCGCCGAATTGGTTTTCCCTGATTGTCGGTTTTGTCGAATTTGCCCGGTTCGTGAAGAAGTTGCTGGCATTCAGGACGTCATTGCGGACAAATTCCCAAACATCGCCATGAAGGCCATTTGTTCCCGCGCGCGCCACCACCATTGCCTGGGAGCCGGAGTTGCGTCCGTATTCGGCGTCGAAGTTGGAAGTCAGAAGGCGAAATTCCTGCACCGCATCGGGAGGTGGGAAATTCATTCCGGTATTGCGCGAGGGATTGTTGTAGAACGATCCGTCAAAGGTATAGAGGTTCATGTTCTGGCGGCCGCCATTGCTGTTCATCATGGGCCCGCCCCGCGCACTCGACAGGGACTCGGGGGCGTACACGCTGACCACGCCGGGAACGAGTTCCGCCAGGCTCATGACATTGCGGCCGTTGAGCGGCAGGTCCACGATCCGGCGATCATCCACCAAACCGGAGACGGTTCCGGAGGTCGTGTCCACCAAGGGCGCTTGACCGGTGACGCTGACCTCTTGCGTCATGGTTCCCACCGTCAAGGTGGCGTCCACGCGCAGGTTTTGTCCCACCGAGAGGGCCAGGCCCGTCTGCACGCTGCGCTCAAAGCCCTCTTTCTCGACGGTCAGCGTGTATTCCCCGGGGTCCAGGGCGGGGAAATTGTAGAAGCCTTCACCGTTGGTTTCCGCCGGGTAGGACGTGCCGTGCTGCACGTGGGTGGCGGTCACTTTGGCTCGCGGAACCAGCCCACCACTGGAGTCCTTAACGTACCCGCTCATGGTGCCCGTGGCCTGAGCCCGCAGGATTGCCGGTGCAAGCAGGATGACGATTGCTAGTCCCGCTCCTACAACCAAGTTCGACAGCCGCTGCCTGATCTTGTTCATTTCATCCTCCTGGAATTCGCAAAGCGCCTGCGCCATCTGGTTAGAATAAAGACTTCTCGTCCCTAGAACATCCCGAGGCGGGATATCCCAGGGGCTCGCAAAAGCCCAATTCAGTTGGTTGTAGGAAGAATCTCGCCCTTTTGTCGATCTATTTCAGTCTTTTTGACCACCCGATTCTATTGCGCCCCCCTTCCATTGTCAAGTACAATTCTCGAGTACCGTTTTCAAGGAGAGGCTCAAGGCCGCCACGGCGCCGACGGCCAAATAAAGGGGCGATGAACTGGAAGCAGGGTTTTCCAAACACATGCTTCGCGGTTGCAGCCGCATTTGCCGCCGTAATCGCCTGCCTGACCCCACCCCTGTGTGCGCAGGAACCGGAGGCGGAACGGGGGCCTGCCTGCTACCTGGCCGGTGGCGCTGCCGCCTTTGAGAGTGGAGACTTGGCCTTGGCAGAGCGGGAATTCCGTGGGGCCGTCAAAGCGTCTTCGGGGATGCTGGAAGCACGGGAGAATCTGGCCATCACCCTGGCTCGCGAGGCAAAGCTGGATGAAGCGGTGGCGGAGTTTGGCGGGATTTTGAGGGACCGCCCCTATTGGCCCGAGGCCCACTACAACTTGGGCGTGGTGCTCCTCCAGGAAAACGACCTTAACGGCGCACAGCAGCATTTCCGCAAAGCCGTGGAACTGAACCCCGCTTATCCCGAGGCGCTCAACAGCCTGGGGTTGACTTTAGAGAAACAGGGGAAGACGGAGGAAGCGGCGGAGGAATTCCACGCCGCGATCAAGTTTAATCCCCAATATGCGGAAGCGCGAAACAACCTGGGACAATTGCTGGCCGAGACGGGGGAGACGGACAAGGCGATTGAGGAATTCCGCGCGATCATCGCCATGCAACCTGATTTCTCTCCCGCCCGCCTGAATCTAGGCTCGGCCTTATGGAAAAAGCATGACCTGGAATCGGCGGAGTACGAGTTCCGCGCCGCCGCCGGCCTGGGAAACGCCGAGGGGCAGATGCGCTTGGGCGCGGTGCTCGGGGAAGAAGGGCGGTTTGAGGAAGCTCTGGCGGCCCAGCGCAAGGCGGTCGAGCTGCTCCCCCAGGATGCCGAAGCCCACTTCTCACTCGGGGGAGGGTTGCAGGAGAGCGGCGACTTGGCGGGCGCGGCCCAGGAATTTCGCCAGGCCGCCAAGCTCGACCCCGGTTGGGTGGATGCGCAATTGAATCTGGGAATCGCCTTACGCCAGATGGGCGATCTGCAAGGCGCCTTGGACGTCCTGAGAAATGCCGCAAAATTGGCCGCCTCGAGTACGGACGTACATTACCAAATGGGCTTTACCTTGCACCGTCTGGGAGAGTTGGCAGAGGCGGAAACCGAACTGCGCCGCTCCATTTCCTTGCAGCCGAACAACGCCCAGGCTTATTACGTTCTAGGTCAGACGCTCAAGCAAATGGGCAAACCCGCGGACTCCGCCGCGGCCTTCGCGGAGGTGGAACGCCTGCACCGCGCCAGCGTTGACTATGCGCAAGCCGTCACCCAATATAACCTGGGCATGCAGAAACTTGGAGAAGGCGACCTTAACGCATCGCTCGAAGCCTTTAAAGCCGCCCTGGCCCGCTGGCCGGATCTGGCCCAGGCGCACACCAATCTCGGCGGGGTCCTGCTGAAGCTTGGGGATGTGAAGGGAGCGATCGGTCAACTTCGTACCGCCATCGACTTGAATCCCGACGAGGCTCGGGCCTATTACGACCTGAGCTTGGCCCTGGCCAAGGACGGCGACCTTGAGGGCGCCAAAAAGGCGCTCGAACGCGCCCGGCAGCTTGAGCCGCAGATTGAGGGTCGCCTCCCCACGGGAAAGGAATGAGGGTTGCCTCCCCGAAGGGGAGGAATATCATTAGCCGTCCCGATGAAGTTAATCGGGACGGAAAGGAAACCGGGGAAAACAGGTTTCGACCCCTGATCACGGGTAGGGGCGGTTCGCGAACCGCCCCTACGATCCATCGCCTGGGTCCGTAGGTTTCACCTACGGCTAATGATATTGTTCCCCTTCGGGGAACAACGGGAATATTTCCATGGATCGACGCTATTTCATGACGCTTCTCACCAGCGGATTGCTGGTTTCGCCGGCGCTCAGGGCGGAGCATCACGTCATTTCCATGGACCCCCTGGAGGTGGAATTTGATTTGACCTCGCTCCAGGGGCAATACACTTCGCTCGAAGATTTCTATGTGCGCGATCACTTTGCGGCGCCGGCGGGGTTGGCGGCCGGAACTCTAAAAGTTGAAGGCGAAGTCGAGAAGCCTCGAGAGTTCGCGTCCACCGACCTCGCGGGTTTGGGCGAGCGGAAACTCGGCGCGGTGCTGGAATGCGCGGGGAACCGGGTGGGTTCGAGCGGGTTGGTCAGCAACGGCGCGTGGTCCGGCTGGGCGCTGAAAGACATCCTGATGATGGCCCGGCCGACCGGCGTCGCGGCGCACCTCCACCTCTTCGGGCGTGATGGCTACAAGCGTACCGTGCCCCTGGAGCGGGCGCTGGCCGACGGAATTCTGGCCACCCACCTCAATTCCCGCCCCTTGACGCTTCGCCACGGAGCGCCCTGGCGGGCGCTGCTGCCCGGCTGGTACGGGATGGACTCGGTGAAGTGGCTGGAGCGCATCGTAGTGGCGGCCGCTCCCCTGCCGCCCGAGGGCGGGACGTATCAGCAATCCCGCCAGACGCCTACCGGCGAAGTCGACCGGCAACCGTTGCCCCGGGTCCAGGTGAAGTCGGTGATCGTCGACCCCCGGCAGGGGACCGTCCTGCGGCGCGGGAAAGTGCAAATTCGCGGCCTCGCCTGGACGGGGGCGGGGCGAATTGACTCTGTCGAGGTCAGCGCCGACGCGGGCAACACCTGGCAAGCCGCGGCGCTGGACTCGGGCGCGGACCTGGAGTGGGTCGCATGGAAGGCTTCCTGGGAATTGACGCAGCCGGGCCCCGCGGAATTCGTGGCCCGGGCGAAGGATTCCCGAGGTCAAGTGCAGCCGACCGACCGCGATCCCGCGCGATTGGACGGATACACGAACAACTGGTATCATCGCGTTCGCTGCGTCGTGGTTTAAGGAGCCAGGAGAGAAAGGGGCGGGGGAAGGTGGCACGGGCGTCCCGCCCATAAGCGTTAAGATAAGTGTCTTTTCCGAGAGCGTGTTAGCCCGCGAAGCGGGCGTGGTCGTTTAGCCCATGGCCCAAGCCATGGGATTAGCGGATGGCAAGATGATTTTCTGAGCCCCGCAAGGGGCGACATCGGGTTGACGTTCGAACGCTGTCCCCTAGGGCCCACACGAGCACACACATCCCGATGTCGCCCCTATGGGGCTCGCCAATATCGCCTGTACTCTCAATCCCACGGCTGGCGCCGTGGGCTAAATGACGGCACTGCTGTCCAAAATAATCGATTGCCGATCGTTCAACCACTGCAAAGAAAGGCTTTAGGACAGGGAAAATCGGCCAACGAGAAGGAGGTTTCGGTTTCCATAAGTTCGTTGCCTGTCCAAATCAGGCCAGCCGAAGTGCCAGTTGCTCGGGGCCGGGGATGATCGGGGGTGTGCCGAAAGGATTGCGAAGCCAATCGCGCAAGTCCCGATAGGTAAACAGATTCAGGCGCAGCATGGAAGCCAGATTGGAGAGCGACCAGTTGGCCTGCGAGAGGTGATGGAGCCACTTGAGCAGGAGCAGGGCGATCAAGGCTGTCCAAATCTGGATGTGCAGCGCGTTCTCCGTGGTGCCGACGAAACTCTTGATCTTGAGGTTCTGCTTGAGGGCCTTGAAGAACAGCTCAATCTCCCAGCGATCCTTGTAGATGTTGGCGAGGGTGGTTGCCCCGAAGTTGAAGTGATTGGTCAGCAGCACGATTTCGCGCTCCTGGGTCTCATCCCAGACGACGATGCGGCGCAACGGGTGCTTGAAGGTTTGCCGAGCCTTCTTGCTGGTAAACCGGATGCTGTCGTCGGAAAGGATGTTGCTGGTCGGCGGCACGGGGCGGGACTCGATGACTTGGTAGACCATGTGGTGCATCGGTCGGGTGACAAAGAAAACCCCGCCGGCGATCCAGCGGGCGAAGAGGCGAAAGTCGTTGTAGCCGCGATCGACGGCGACGATCGACCCGGGGGGCAGATCAAAATGATGGGCCGTGCGGACGTCACTGGCGCGGGCGGCGGTGAGCAGCACGTAGCGCGGCAGGTAGTCATCGTGGTCCATGAGCACATGCGCTTTGACTCCGCCTTTGGTGCGACGGAATTGGGCCCAAGGGAAGAGTGATAAGCAGAGGGAGACGGTGGTTGAATCGAGCGAGAGCAGCTTGTTCTTAAAGCGGAAAGTGCGCTTGCGCACCCCCAGTTGTTGCTGCGAACGGAAGCGCTCCAGGACGGTATAGAACAGGTCCTGGTAAAGCGCGGCGGGGCGATGTTGGTTGGCGTAGGCCAAGGTGGATTTGTTGGGAGCCCGGGCGATGCCCAGATGCACCAACTTGCCCAGACAGCAGGACAAGCCGTTGCAAATCTCGCGTAAGGAATCGGTATGGCCCAGTTGGCAGAACAACATGGCGACGAATTGGGTCCAGCAATCGAACCCCTTGGCGGCTCGCTCGGCTTTATGCTTCTTGACCAAAGCCGCAAACTCCAAGCGGGGAAAGTGATGCAGCAGTTGATTGAACAGGCTTGCAACTTGTACCATGGTGGCGCCCTCCTCAGTGGCGTTCAGAGATGCTTCAGCAACATCATTCTGAAACCGCCATCGCAGGAGGGCAATAGCCTCGCTCACGCATCACCTCAAAAACTTGTTTTGGACACGAGTGA
>Ga0326728_10024491_pt1 | contig 10930 bp, 11 predicted proteins | sample MB3enrmetagenome_FD_207602 | JGI IMG/M metagenome (GOLD analysis project Ga0326728, IMG submission 207602) | Lab enriched peat soil microbial communities from McLean, Ithaca, NY, United States - MB31MN | ecosystem: Environmental > Terrestrial > Soil > Wetlands > Peat | place: USA: New York...
GGGAGTTCAGCAGGAAGAGGTCGATGACGCTGAACGCGCCCCAGAACTTGCCGAAGCGCTCGAAAATGAGACGCGCATGGCCGACGCCGGTCACGGCGCCCAGGCGCAGCACCATCTCCTGGTTGACATAGAGAACCGGGATCAGCAGCGCCAGCGTCCACAGCAGCGTGGTGCCGTAGGTCTGGCCGGCCTGGCCATAGGTCGCGAAGGCGCCGGCGTCGTTGTCGCCGACCATGACGATCAGGCCGGGTCCGACGATGGCGAGAAGCGTCGTCAGCCGATGCTTCCAGGTCACACGCGGGGCGACGTCTCCATAAAGGATGGTGCCGAAGGCGCCCCTGATGGCGCCGACGTGCGCGTCGTCGAGGACGGCGGTCACCGGCTCCGCGAGATTGGCTTTCATGGTCATGGCTTGTCTCCTTTGGCGGCGCCACGACGTGGGGAAAGCCTAGGGCCATCAGCTGGCTGGGCTTGCCCCGCATCGCACGCACGGCGGGATGATGAGTTTGTGGTTTGGCGCTTTGAGACTGGAACCCGCCGACACGTCGCAGACGTCGCCGGCGGAGCTTCTTGGGCCGTCGTTCAATTAGGTCTCCTTCTGCTCACACAGCCATCGGCAGCGGAAGTCCGAGCGTCCAAAGCGGCTTCGGGCCGCCCTTTCCGCCGACTTCGCCGCGCGCCTCGATGATCGCGTCGACCTTGTCCGGGACGACGACGACGAGGCTGGGGCCGTGAATGTTGAGGGATGGCGCGAGAGAACGCGCCGGGGATGCGTACGGGTCGATGCTGCGCGGCGGAACCGCCGCGAAAGCGCCGCCGAGGGTGACAGGCGTCGCCGGTTGAGTGATTTCGGCGATCATGGCCATGGCTCGTCTCCTGTGCCTCTTGGGCGCGGGAGCGAGCCGGACGGCCTTAAAAGCCTTGGTCTCGCTTCGCCCTCGAGGCGATGGACTTGGTTTGGAGTTTGGATTTACCGCCCGCCGCCGCGTTCGAAATCGCGCCAACGGGCCTTCTCGGGCCGTCGTGCATTGGGGATCTCCTTCAGCTGGCGCGACGCAAGGGAACGGGCGAGGCCGGCTCGCGCGCGCGTTGGCGAACGGTCCAGACGCAGAACAACGCTCCCGTCGCCGGATCGCGCCGCCAATGGCAGACGAGCGGACTGGCGGAAGCGGCGCGCGGGTTCGCGCGCGCCGCGGCGAGACGAAACACGCTCGACGCCGCCTGGCGGCGCGCGGAGAGATCGATCACATGGCGATCGACCCGGATAAGGGAGAGCTGGTTCATGGCTCGCCTCCGATCTTTGGCCTCGTCCAAAGCCGGAAGGCGGGGGGGCCGTGGGCCTTTAGGCCCGACGCACGCCTCGCGCACGGGATTCCGGCCCGTGGACGCCGACGATGTCTAAGGGCGACGTATGGACGAACCTGTCCGCGATCGCGCCGCCCGAGATGCTACTGCCCATGTCTCTACAGTTGAGTTAAGGAACGCCGGCCGAAACGAATTTCGCGCCGACAATCGCCTCTTGATCCCCTAACTTCTTTCTGTCAACCCCAAAAATCGCCACGTTTCAATTTTCCAGCCGTCGAACCTGAAGAGCCGCGCGCGGCGGCCGTCGGCGCCGCCGGCCCCAGGCCGCCCGCCGGACCTCATCTCGATGATTTCGTTGCTTTCGCGCCTGCGACGCCGATCGGCCTCGAGCGGGGATCGACCGCGGCGGCTCTATCGCTTCTTCGGCTTGGCGAGTTTCACGCCGACGGCGCTTTCCTCACGCCACACCACTTTCGCCTCGCCCACGGGGTTGGCCCTGTCGACTTGCAGGTGGAACGCATCCGGCAGTTCGGCGCCGTGCAAGGGCGTCACGCCGGCGCCCTCCTCGGAGACGTCGACGATCACGCAATCGACGACGGGGGCGATCCCGCCCGGATCGGCCCAAGCGCGCACGCGCGTCGCGCGCCGGATGTTTTTGCGGCGATCGCGGTCCTTGAGAAACGGATTGTCGTCGAAACGGTTCACCTGCGTCTCCGCGCGCGGCTCTTCCAGGGATGCGCCTGAGGTTCATAACCTGGACCCGTTAACGGTTCCTCAACTCATTGCCGCCCAAGCGCTCGATTCGGTCGCCGCCCGCTCAACGGGCGCGCGGCGGATCAGGCGACGAAGCGTCGCCGCTCGCGGTCCGCGCTGCTGCGGCGGCGCGCGATCTCGATCGTCAAATGCGAAAAGCTCCCGACGCTCATCGCCGTTTCACGATAATGGCCGGTCTCGCGCTCGCTTGTCGTCTCGATCGAAAGGATGGCGCCGAGGTGGCCGGGGCCGAGCCGCCAGAGGTGCAGGTCGATGACAGAATCGCCCTCGCGCTCGATCGCACGGCGCAACTTTTCCGTGAGCTGGCGATCGGGGTTCATATCGAGCAGCACCGCGCCGGTGTCCCGGATGAGGCCCGCCGACCAGCTCGCGATCACCCCCGCGCCGAGGAGCCCGGCGAGCGGGTCCATCCACAGCCAGCCGAAGCCGCGCGCCAGCGCGAGCCCGACGATGACGAAGATCGAGACCGCGGCGTCGGCCATCACGTGAATCACCGCAGCGCGCAAGTTGTTGTCGCGATGCACGGAAGCGCCCGCCGCTGCGTGGTCGGACTCGACAAACGCGCAGCTCGCGGCTTGCGCGCCAACGCGCAACGTCGCGGCGAATTCATGCGGCTCGCGTATTGCGTTCGCCGATTCGAGAAAGCCGTCGCGCTCGATCATACGGAAGCTCTCGCGCCCGCCGCCCGGGCGCACGATCTCCACCGACGTCGCCGCCGCGGCGAGCCGCTGCGGCCCAAGCGCGGCGACGCGGAAATGCGGGGCGACCCCGTCCTCGAATATGCTCAGTTCGTAGCGCGCGCCGCCGATTTCGAGGCGGCGGCTCTCCTCGTGGCCGTGGTCGTGCGCGTGACCATGTCCATGGCCATGATCGCGCCCACCGCGGCTGAGCAGCCACGCGCTCAGCGCGTTGACCGCGAGGCCGAGGACGGCGATCGGGATCGCCTGAGCGAAGGCGACCGGCGTCGGAACGAAGAATCGCCCGATCGCTTCATAAGCGACGAGCGCGGCGATCATCGCCAGCACGATCGCGCTGGCGAAGCCGGCGAGATCGCCGAATTTGCCGGCGCCAAACGTGAAGCGAGGGTCCTCGGAATGGCGGCGCGCATAGGCGTAGGCGAGCGCCGCCAGCAGCAGCGCGCCGGCGTGCGTGCTCATGTGCAAGCCGTCGGCGACGAGCGCGATCGAGCCGAACATCAGGCCGCCGACGATCTCGGCGATCATCATCGCCGTGCACAGCGCAATCACGGCCCAGACGGCGCGCTCGCTACGCGCGTGGCCAGCGCCCAGGAATGAATGGCTATGACCGCCCGCGGGCGTCATCGGCTTGAAATCGTCCATCGTCATTCTCGCGCCGCCGTGGCTAAGATAGCGCGTGGGCGCTCCGTTTCAAATCTTCGGGATCGCCATGCCGCGCTCGACCGCCGGCCGCGCGCCGACGCTTTTCAGCCAGCGCTGAAATTCCGGCTTGCGCCTGGCGAATTCACCGAGCGCCGGCGCGAGATTGGTCGTCGTCGCCAGTGCCCAGGGGTAGCAGGCGATGTCGGCGATCGAATAGTCGTCGCCGGCGAGATACGCCGCCGCGCTCAGGCGCCGCTCCATCACGCCGATCAGACGCTCGGCCTCCTCGGTGAAACGTTTGATCGCCAGTGGCACCTTTTCCTTCGAACGCACCGCGAAAAAGCCGAGCTGCCCGAACATCGGCCCGAGCCCGCCCACCTGCCAGGCGAGCCATTCCAGCGCCTTGTATCGCGCCGCCCCGCTCGGAGGGAGGAAGCGCCCGGTCTTCTCCGCGAGATAGGTCAGGATCGCGCCGCTCTCGAACAGCGACAGCGGCCCGCCCGGCCCGTCCAGATCGACGATCGCCGGGATCTTGTTGTTGGGGGAAATGGCCAGGAACTTGGGATCGAACTGCTCCCGGCGGCCGAGGTTGACGGGATGAACCGCGTAAGCGAGGCCAAGCTCCTCCAGCATAATGGAAACCTTGCGCCCGTTGGGGGTGCTCCAGGTGTAAAGGTCGATCATGCCCGTCTCCCTTGTCGCACCGACGCTCAAGCGCGGATGTTCGCCGCCGTCTGCCGCGCCGCCGCCGGCGGCGCCGCGGCGCGGCAAATCTGTCGAAAGCGGAACTTTGACCGCCGCGAGCGCGATGCTATAGGGGCGCCCGCTTCACCGCGCAACGCCGCAACGCTGGGATCGTCGATGTCCAAGATCAAAGTGAACCATCCGATCGTCGAACTCGACGGCGACGAAATGACGCGAATCATCTGGCGGCTGATCCGCGAGAAGCTCATCCACCCCTATCTCGACGTCGAGCTGCAATATTTCGATCTCGGCCTCGAGCATCGCGACGCGACCAACGACCAGGTCACCATCGACGCGGCCGAGGCGATCAAGGCCTGCGGCGTCGGCGTCAAATGCGCGACCATCACGCCCGACGAAGCGCGGGTGAAGGAGTTCCATCTCAAGGAAATGTGGAAGAGCCCGAACGGCACGATCCGCAACATCCTCGGCGGCGTCATTTTCCGCGAGCCGATCATCTGCAGGAACGTGCCGCGGCTGGTGCCGGGCTGGACCAAGCCGATCGTCGTCGGCCGCCACGCCTTCGGCGACCAGTACAAGGCCACCGACTTCCGCGTGCCCGGCAAGGGCCGCCTGACCATGCGCTTCGAAGGCGAAGACGGCGCGGTGATCGAAAGGGAGGTGTTCTCCTTTCCCGGCGCCGGCGTCGCCATGGCCATGTACAATCTCGACGAGTCGATCCGCGACTTCGCGCGCGCTTCGCTCAACTACGGTCTCACGCGCAAGTATCCGGTCTATCTCTCGACCAAGAACACCATCCTCAAGGCCTACGACGGGCGCTTCAAGGACCTGTTCCAGGAAGTCTTCGACGCGGAGTTCAAGGGCAGGTTCGCCGCCGCCGGCGTCACCTACGAACACCGCCTGATCGACGACATGGTCGCCTCGGCGCTCAAGTGGTCGGGCGGCTACGTCTGGGCGTGCAAGAACTACGACGGCGACGTGCAGTCGGACACGGTGGCGCAAGGCTACGGCTCGCTCGGCCTGATGACCAGCGTGCTGATGAGCCCGGACGGGCGAACGGTGGAGGCCGAAGCCGCGCACGGCACGGTGACGCGCCACTACCGCGAACACCAGAAGGGGAGGGAAACCTCGACCAACGCGATCGCCTCGATCTTCGCCTGGACGCGCGGCCTTTCCCATCGCGCCAAGCTCGACGACAACGCGGCGCTGGCGCGCTTCGCCGAAACGCTGGAGCGCGTCTGCGTCGAAACCGTCGAGGCCGGCTTCATGACCAAGGACCTCGCCCTGCTGATCGGCCCCGAGCAGAAGTGGCTGTCGACGACCGGCTTCCTCGACAAGATCGACGAGAACTTGAAGGCGGCGATGGCGAAGTAGGGGCGCCTCCTTCCCCCCTTGCGGGGGAAGGGGGGCGCGCGATCCCCCCTGTGAAATTCACATCGGCCGCCTTAGGTTGGAGCGTCGTCCGCGCGTCCGGGTTCTCCCTTGTCCTTCTTCCCCGATTTGGCCCTCGAAACGAGCGTCGTCGCGCGCTCGCTCGCCGATTTTCTCTCCGGCGGGGCCTTAAGGCTCGGCGTCACCGGGCTGTCGAAGGCGGGCAAGACCGTCTTCATCACCGCTCTCATCGACAACCTGATCGCCGGTGCCCGGCTGCCGGTGCTGCGCGCCTCCGCGGAGGGGCGCATCGCGCGCGCCCATCTCGAGCCGCAGCCCGACGACGCGGTGCCGCGTTTCGCCTACGAGGAGCATTCGGCCGCCCTGCGCGGCCCCGATCGGCGCTGGCCGCAATCGACCCGGCGCATTTCGCAATTGCGCCTGACCATCGAATTCGAGCGCGCGGCCGGCTGGGGCTCCAGGGCCTCGGAGCTGACGCTCGACATCGTCGATTATCCCGGCGAATGGCTGCTCGACCTGCTGCTGCTCGACAAATCCTACGCCCAATGGTCGCGCGAGACGATCGAGGCGAGCGAGGCAAAAGCGCGCGCGCCGCTCGCGGCGCCCTGGCGCGCGTTCCTTGGCGGCCTCGACCCCGCCGCCAAGGCTGACGAGGAGACCGCGCGCGCGGCGGCCGAACTCTTCACCGCTTATCTCAGCAAGGCGCGCGACGAAGCCTACGCGCTCTCTTGCCTGCCGCCCGGCCGGTTCCTCATGCCGGGCGATCTCGAGGGATCGCCCGCCCTGACCTTCGCGCCGCTGCCGCTGAACGAGGATCAACGAATCGCGCCGCGCTCGTTGGCGGCGATGATGGAGCGGCGCTACGAGGCCTACAAGACGCATGTGGCGCGGCCGTTCTTTCGCGACCATTTCGCCCGCCTCGACCGGCAGATCGTGCTGGTCGACGCTCTCAGGGCGCTGAACTCCGGCCCGGCCGCGCTGCGCGATCTGGAAAACGCGCTCGCCGAGGTGATGCAGGCGTTCCGCGCCGGCCGCGCTTCGCGTCTCGCCTCGATCTTCCGCCCGCGCATCGACCGCATTCTGTTCGCCGCGCCTAAGGCCGACCATCTGCATCACGCCAGTCACGACCGCCTGGAGGCGATCCTGCGCGTGTTGACGGCCAAGGCGATCGCTCGCGCCGAGCGGGTCGGCGCGGAGATCGACGTGATCGCGCTCAGCGCCGTGCGCGCGACGCGCGAAGCCGAAATGCGCCACGCCGGCGAAACGCTGGAGGCGATCATCGGCGTGCCCGAGGCGGGCGAGCGGATCGGCGGCCACGTCTTCGACGGCGTCGCCGAGGCGGCGGTCTTTCCCGGCGAGCTGCCCGAAGACCCCGAGGCGGCGTTCGCCGGCGATTCCGCCGCCTTGCCCGAAGCCGACAACGATTGGCGCTTCGTGCGCTTTCGCCCGCCCGTGACGGCGCCGGGCGCGCCGGCGCCTCACATTCGCCTCGACCGCGCGCTGCAATTCCTGATCGGAGACAAATTGGCATGAGCGAACATCGCCCGCGCCCGCGCGCGTTCCGGCTCGACGACGAGCGCGTGGCGGTCGACGATGCGCCGGCGCCGGCGGCGCCGACCGCGACCATTCGCTCGCAAAGCGCTCCCATTCCCGAGGCGAGCGCGCCCGAGCCGATCGACGAGGCCGAGCGCGCCGTCGAAGCGGCGCAGCGCTCCGGCATGCTCGCGCGCTGGCGCCCGAAGCTGTCGACGCTCGCCTGGGCGGGCCTCGGCGGGTTGGTCTCGCTCGGCCTCGGCCTGTGGATGAGCGAGCTGATCGAGGAGCTGTTCGCCAGGGCGCGCTCGCTCGGCGCGCTCGGCGCCGCTTTCGCCGCGCTGTTCCTCGTCGGCGTCGTCGGCCTCGCCGCGCGCGAACTCGCCGCGCTGGCGCGCCAGGGCCGCATCGTCGAATTGCACGCGGCGCTGGCGCGCGCTCACGCGGGCGACGATCGCGTCGCGGCGCGCGCGCTGGTGGCGAGGCTCGCCGCGCTCTACGAAGGGCGCGCCGAAACCGCGCGGGCGAGGGCCGAGGTGGCCGAGGCCCGGGGCGCCATCGTCGACGGGCGCGACCTCATCGACATCGCCGAGCGCGCGCTGCTGCGTCCGCTCGACCTGAAGGCGCAAGCCGAAATCGCGGCGGCGGCGCGCCGTGTTTCGATGGTCACGGCGATCAGCCCGCGCGCCCTTCTCGACGTGATTTTCGTCGTCGCGCAAATCGTCCGGCTGGTTCGCCGCATCGCCGAAATCTACGGCGGCCGGCCGGGGTTCCTCGGCTTCATCAAGCTCGCGCGGTCGATCGGCGCGCATATCGCGATCACCGGCGGCATGGCGGTCGGCGACAGTCTGGTGCAACAGCTCGTCGGGCATGGCATCGCCTCGCGCATCTCGGCGCGCATGGGCGAAGGCGTGCTCAACGGCTTGCTCACCGCGCGCGTCGGCCTTTCCGCGCTGGCGGTCTGCCGCCCCGCTCCGTTCGCGATCGACAAGCCGCCGGGCGTCGCCGAAGTGACGCCGTTCCTATTCGGCGCCGGCAAGAACCGCTGAAGTCTTCCACAGACGCCAGTTGCGCGCCGCATAGACGATGATGAAAGCGAGGCCGGCGAGCGCGACATAGTGGCTCGGCCGCGGCGACATGTCGGGATCGATATTGGCGCCGAGGACTTCCCAAAAGTCGATATGGCGCACGATCGCGTACCAAGTCGCCTCGACAAGAGCGGTCGCCGGTGGCGCGACAAACGCCGATCCGACGACGACGCCCCAGGCGGGCCAGCCACGCTTCTGCAACAGCCGCGCCAGCATGAGGATGAAGTACAACCCCATCATCAGCACCGGCTGCGAAACGTCGAGCTTCGATTGGAGATAGTAGTGAAAAATCGCCAGCGCCGCGATCGCGTAAACGAGCTTGTGCAGACGGTTCCAGCGCGCCGCGCCGAGGCGCCTGATCATCGCGTCGGTCGAGGTCGCGCTGAGAGCGGCGAGGCCCAGCCAGGTGGCGAAACCGATCGTCAGATAGAAGCGCAAGGCGATTTCCGCCGCGACGTGCGGAAGATTGAGCTTCTGGTCGACGACATAGAGGCTGAGATGCGCGAAGGCGTAGGCGAACGCCGCCACGCCGACCATCCTTCTCACCGCGATCAGCTTGGGCCATTGCGCGAAGCGGCGCAGCGGCGTCACCAGCAGCGAAAGCAGCATGAGCCGCACCGCCCAATCGCCAGTGCGGTGGATCATCTCGGTGACCGGCTTGGGATCGAGCATGCCCGTCGCCGCCTGGAACACGATCCAAGCGGCCGGCGCGAACAGGAGGACGAAGACGATCGCCTTCAGGACGGAGAAGCGCCCGTTGCGCTCGTTCCAGGGGGCTTTCAACCGGGGCATGGCGACGACCCTATCGTTCGACGGCGGCTTTGCAAGCCTCACGACCGATACGCGCCGAGGCGCGCGTTTGTTTCACATGGGCGGGGAAAGAATCGCCCGTCCGCCGGCTCGACGATGGGACATGCAGCCTGTTGGCGGCCGAAGCGTCGATAGGTTCCCCCCTCAGCTCACCCCGAGCTTGCGCTGCAAGCTGGTCGACGAGGTCGTGTACTGGAACAACAGCTTCTTGTCGGGATAGACGTAGCGGTGCGCCTTCTGCGCGGCGAGCGCGGCTTCGTGGAAGCCCGACAGGATCAGTTTCAGTTTGCCGGGATAGGTGATGATGTCGCCGACGGCGAAAATGCCCGGGACGTTGGTTTCGAACTTCTCGGTGTCGGTCGGGATGAGGTTCTCGTGCAGGTTGAGGCCCCAGTCGGCGATCGGTCCGAGCTTCATCGTCAGGCCGTAGAACGCGAGCAAATCGTCGCATTCGACGTCGAACGTCGCCGAATCGGCGCCGCGCAGCGTCACCGCGCTCAGTTGGCCGTCGGCGCCCTTGAGGCCCGCGAGCTGGGCGATCACCAGGTCCATCTTCTTTTCCGCCGCCAGCGCGCGCATCGCATTGACCGAATGCGGCGCGGCGCGGAACTCGTCGCGCCGATGCACGAGCGTGATCCGGCTGGCGACGGGATGGAGGTTGAGGACCCAGTCGAGCGCCGAATCCCCGCCGCCCGCGATCATGACCCGGCGGCCGCGGAAATGATCGATCCTGCGCACGGAATAGAAGACGCTCTTGCCTTCGTAGGCCTCGACGCCCGGCGTCGGCGGACGCTTGGGCTGGAACGACCCGCCGCCCGCGGCGATCACCACCACCTTGGCTTCGAGAATCACGCCGGCGTCGGTGGCGACGCGGAACAAGGGGCGCTCCGGCGCGCCCAAAACTTCGAGCTTCTCGACCATTTCGCCCAGGTGGAAGGTCGGCTGGAAAGGATGGATTTGCTTCCTCAGGGCGTCGACCAGCGCCTGGCCGGTGATCACGGGATAGCCGGGAATGTCATAGATCGGCTTTTCCGGATAGAGTTCGGCGCATTGGCCGCCGATCTTGGGCAGAATGTCGATCAGATGCGCCTTGATGTCGAGCAGGCCCAATTCGAACACCGCGAACAGGCCGACCGGCCCGGCGCCGATGATGATCGCGTCGGTCTTGATGACTTCGCTCATCGCGTTCATCCCTGCCTGGCCGGGGTCGTGACGATGAGGCCGTCGAGCGCTTCGGTGACCTTAATCTGGCAGGAGAGGCGCGAATTCGGCCGGACGTCGGCGGCGAAGTCGAGCATGTCCTCCTCCATCTGCGCGGGTTTGCCGACGACGTCGGTCCATTCGGGCGCGACATAGACATGGCAGGTCGCGCAGGCGCAGGCGCCGCCGCATTCGGCCTCGATGCCGGGAATGCTGTTGCGCAGCGCCGTCTCCATCACCGTCGAACCGATCTGGGCCTCGACCGTGCGCGACGCGCCGGACGCGTCGATGAATGTCACTTTTGTCATCGGGCGAGCGTCTTCCTTATCTCTATCTCTGGCGAACCCGATCGGGTCGCCGGCCAACGAGGAGGCGGCCGCCGCAGCGTCGTTTCCGCGCGCGCCTACATAAAGCGCGCCGTCGGACAACGGAAGCGCGTTTTCGCCGTCCAAATCGTCGGGAGCGGCGCCGAAGAGCCGCGGCGCGAGGTCAGCGGCGCAGCCTGGCGATCGCGGCTCGGGCCTCGCCGATCGCCCCAGCGAGCGCCGCGAGCGCCCTGTCGATCTCGCAGCTTTCCGCGTTCGGGCGTTCGAGCGACGCCTCGAGCGCCTGCGCGGCGCGCGCGACTCGCCCGGCGCCGACGGCGAGCGCCGATCCGCGCAGCTTGTGCGCGGCCTCGGCGCGCCGGCGCCGCGGCGCGTCCCCGGCCGACAATTGCGCGATCAGGCTCGCCGATTGCCGGTCGAAGAGGTCGAGCAGCTCCTCCTCCAGCGCGCCGTCGTTTTC
>Ga0326728_10024493_pt1 | contig 10929 bp, 7 predicted proteins | sample MB3enrmetagenome_FD_207602 | JGI IMG/M metagenome (GOLD analysis project Ga0326728, IMG submission 207602) | Lab enriched peat soil microbial communities from McLean, Ithaca, NY, United States - MB31MN | ecosystem: Environmental > Terrestrial > Soil > Wetlands > Peat | place: USA: New York...
ATGGTGTCGAAGGTGACGGACAGGTGCGCGCCGCCACGCCAGTCGCCGCGGCCGATGGTGGCGCGATATCCGGCCAGCCCGGCGATCGCCGCGGGTGCGCGCACTGAGCCGCCGGTGTCGGTGCCGATCGCGGCGACGGCCGAACCCTCCTGCACGCTCGCGACTGCGCCGCTCGAAGATCCGCCGGTCAGCGCGCCGGAATCGCGTGGCTGCACGCAATCACCAAACTCCGGATTCTCTCCGGTGATTCCGTAGGCCAGCGGATGAAGATGAGTTTTGCCCACGATCACGGCGCCGGCTGCGCGTAATTGCTCCGCCAGCCAGGAGTCGCGCGTGGCCGTGCCGTTCAGATCGCGATAGAAACGCACGCCGCACGTGGTCGGCGAGCCGGCGAGGTCGAAGCAATCCTTCACCGAGATGGGCAGGCCCCACAGCGCAGGGCGGCCATCGCCGAACGGCCCGCCACTCGAACGCGGCATCGCCTCGGCACGCGCGGCTTCCGTGCGCGTCCACACGGCGTCCTGCCAGAGGTAGGTGTTGCGGCTCGCATTTCCGTTCGAGCGCGCAAGCGCCGTTTCAGCCAGTTCCGAAGGGCTTGTGATTTCGTCGGCGAGTGCGCGGCGCAGAGCGCGGAGAGTCCACGGAACGGCGGTCATACAGAGATTGTAGGGGCTGCAGGGTCCATAGACGCACGGCCGGAAAAGTGCCCGCACGAGCGCAACAAAAGGGCGGCTCCGTGGAGAGCCGCCCTCTGTGAGTTAACCAACTGCGCGCATCAGAAATCGAGATGCAACGACATCTGAACCTGTCGCGCGCTGCCGATGGCGTGCTTGGTGATGCCCAGACCCGCAGGACAGTTAAAGAAGCCATCATTGGCGCCATACGGATTGGTTTGACAGTTGTTGGTGGGCCCCGCCTGTGCAACCCCGCCGGGACCGACTGCCGTAGGAACATTGTTGAATGCCTGATTCTGGTTCACGTTGTTTTGTGGAATGTCGAAACTCGTGGTGTTGGTGATGTTGTACAGGTCGAAGCTGTAGTGCAGGACGAACTGGTCGTGGATGGGCAGGTCCTTGGTCAACGATGCGTCGGCGCGGCGCTGCCAGGACTGTCGGAAGATGTTGCGCTGGCCAGTAGTGAAATTGGTCTCGAATGGATCGCCGTTGGGGACGCCCATCGAACCCACTGGGATCAGCGGCAGCGTGAAGCAACTCGCCTTCAGGGCCGCTCCTGCCTGGGTGGTCGGATTATAGAAGGCGCCGTTTGCGCCGGTCAGCGCATTCTTGCGCGTGCAGCCGGCGGCGTAGTTCAAGGGCACAATGGGGTTGGTGATGCCGTTGAACGTGCTGTAGAAAATGCTGCCCACGGCGCCCGAGTAGTCGATGATGCTGTAGGGCTGGCCGCTCTGGATGATGGCCACGCCATGCAGAGCCCAGCTATTGAGCGCCTTGCCCGCCAGCGTGTCAGCGGAGAAGAGCTTGGGCTCGGTAAAGCCATAAGTGAAGTTGAGCACATGGGTACGGTCGAAGTCGGCCGAGCCGTAAGCGCTGCGCAAATTGGTTGGATTGTTGCCGTTAAAGAAGAGGCCCAGGCCGCTCTGCTCGTCGGTTGCGTGGGAGTAAGTGTACGAAACTCCCGCCTCGACGCCGTGGCTCAGCCGCTTTTCGAGGTGCGAAGTGAGCGCGTGGTAGGCCGCGATTCCGGCTGCCGTATAGGACTCGGACTCGGATGAATAACCGATGTACGGCACGCGCAGATCCACGTTACCGCCCTCGTAGTTATTCAGCATGGCGCCGTTTTTGCAAATGGATGCGCCCGGCTGATTCACGCACATCGGCACATAACCTGTTGTCGGGTCGAGCACCGTGTAGCCGTAGCTGTAGGACTGCGTGGCCAGTCCTCCGGGATGGGTGGGATTGCCGGGCGTGGCAATCTGCGCCTGGTTGAAGGGCACCGGAATCACCTGGTGGCGGCCCAGGTTGCCCACGTAGCCGACCTCCCACATGAGATCGTTGCGCGGCTGGTACTGGAGATTCAGCGTGAAATTGATGCTGTAGGGCAGCTTATTGGTGCGATTGTAGACGCCGAGAATGAAGGGCTGGCCGCCTTGGCCGGTTGCAGTACCGTTTGTGCTTCCCACCGTGCCGTCGATAATTTCTCTGGCGTTGGGGAGATATGAGTTGATGTCGGAGGCCTTGGGATTGGAAGGAGCGGCGCCTGGCGAAGTGCCCCAGGGGGTTGCGAGCGAGTATCCATCGTTGGAGCCGGGAGAAGGAGGCGTGAAATCGTCTCCGCCGCAGATCGGGATGTAATTCAGGTAGAGATAGGTGGGATTCGCAGCGTTATAGGAAGACGAGTAGGAGCAGTGCTGCTGGGTGACGAAAGGAGGCGTCTGCATGATGCCATATGGGCCGCCTTCCACTTCGCCCGCCGAATATCCCGGCGAGAGATAAGTGAACAGCTCGCCGCGATCGTAGTAGAAGCCGCTGCCGCCGCGCACCACGAATTTGGAGTGGAAGCTGGAGGGCTGCCAGGCAAAACCGAGGCGCGGTGCGATGCCCCACTGGCGGCCGGTGAGCGTGGTTTTGCTCACACCGGAGGTTCCGTTCTTATTGTTGCCGGCGATGATAAAGCCGGAGCTGGTAATGGTATCGGAGGCGGCGTTGTAGCTGTAGAGCGAGGGATTGAAGTTAAACAGGTTGCCGTTCTTCTCCGTCAGGCCGCCATTCCAGTCGTAGCGAATGCCGCCCGTGATGCTGAGGGTCGGAGTTACCTGGAACTTATCCTGTGCGAACAAGCCGGTCTCGTTAGCGCGAAGATATCGATTGGCATTGCCCTCAAGGTAGGTTGTGGCCGTAAAGTTCTGCGTGGAGTAAGGCGTCACCCAGTTATCCAGGAAGGAGACAAAGTCGGGCGAGGCCACATTGCCCGTGCCCGTGCGGCGGTCGCGCAAATTCAACTGCGTGTAAGACCAACTGCCGCCGAAGCTGAGCGTATGACGTCCCTTGGTCCAGATGGCCGTGCCTGAGGGCTCGATGCGGTTCTGAAACATGCCGGTGTTTTCGGCCTGGTATTCGGCGTCCGGGCCGATGGCAAGCGAAGGGGCGACCAGGCCATAGAGCGGGCCGGTCGAAGAGTCGAATGCGTCGCCGATGGCGTCGTTGATGGTGTAACCGGAAAAGTAACTGCCGAAGTTAGAAGTAATAGCTGAGGCCGGCGTGTTTTTCTGGCCGGGCGCCCAGGGCTGATCGTTAGTGGCGTACACTTTCTCGCGGAGAACTCCGACCGTCTCAGAGATGCTCAGGCTCGAACCGATGAGCTGTACGTTGTTGAGGGAACCCAGCTGCGAGCCCGTATCCATGTGGCCAGTGAAGCCGGGCACGTTGGAATATGCGTATGGTGAGCTCGATGGATCATGCTGGTAGTAATACTTGGCCGCCAGTTGGTCCCTGGAGTTCAAATGCCAGTCGACGTCCGCAACCCCCTGGTCGGAAGTGAAACGCGATGTGCCGGGAAGGAATGCGTTGTAGGGCGAATAGACGTTGGGGCTGGCAGTGGGAAGGGCGCTCGGAACCAGATATTTTCCAGGCTCGCCCGGCATCGCCGGTGCGGTGAGCAGGGCCAGGGCCACGGGGTTTGCATTCGCAGTGAAGCCATTGAATGCGCCACTGTAAGTTGGATCAAAACCTTGGTATGCCTCCGAGTAGCCGACGTTGGTCGTCCAGTTATTCGCGGCGGCCAGGGCGATGTTCGACGCGCCGCGATTGGTTGCGCTCAGGCCCGGCGGCACGTCGAGAAGCTCGTCGCCGGTTTCCTGGTCGGAAATGTGCAGGTGCTGGTAACTGACGAAGCCGAAGAGCTTGTCCTTGATAATCGGCCCGCCGATGTCGCCGCCCAGGATGTAGCGATGTAACTCTGGGTTCTTGTCGCTGGCGGGAATATTGTTGTCTTTCTTGAAGAAGAATGGCGCGGCGTTGATCCAGTTGGTGCCGCGATGGGCGTAGACGCCGCCATGAAACTGGTTGGTGCCCGACTTGGTGCTCATGTCGATGTGCGCGCCGCTGCTGGAGCCCTGTTGGGCGTCGTACATTGAAGCGTTGACGCGCACCTCGGCGATGGTCTCGGGCGCAGGCGTGGGGATGGCGTTGCCGATGGACAGATAGACCGATGCGGCACTGGGCACCACGCCGCCGGCGGCATTGTTGGCCTGGCCGGTGTTATTGGAGACACGAAACGAATCCACCTCGCTGGTGCTCTTGCCATTGAAGAGATTGCTTGCATCGACGCCGTTCACAAGAAATGCATTGGACGTATCACGCTGGCCGTTGGCCCAGATGGGCGCGTTCCCCAAACCGGAGTCGGCACCGGTTCCGCCAGGCAACTCCGCATTCACGCCGGGCGAAAGAATCGCGAGGCCAGTGAAACTGCCGGTGGGCAAGGGCACGGCGTCGATCTGCTGCGTCTCCATCACGTAGCCGTTGGTGGTATCGACGGCGTTCATCAACGGCGCGGCTTCCACTTCCACCGTGGTACTGGCCTGGCCCACCTTCAGCGAAGCGTTCACCGTGGCCGTGCGGTCAGCCTGCACCGTGATGTGCGGAGTCTTCTGTGCCTCGTAGCCACCGGCCGTATAAGTGAGCGTGTAAACGCCGATGGGCAGGTTAACGAAGCTGTAACTTCCCGAGCCGTTGGTTTTGGTGGTGCGGGTGAGCGAGGTCTGCTCGTCGGTCACCGTAACACTCACGCTGGGAATCACACCGCCCGAGGCGTCGGTCACCTCGCCGGTAATCCCGCCGAGAGTTTGCTGGGCATTGAGCGGGTTAGTCGAGAACACCGCGGCCACGACGATTACCAGCAGAGCAGCGATACACAAGCAGGACGTGCGCATGGAGTGCTTCAATGGACTGACCTCGAAATAGAGATTTCCCGTATGAAGATTCGGGATTTCAAAAAAGAAGCTTTGGTGAATGTGAGAACCGGCGTTTGAGTGCGAGCAACTTCCAAACTGAAAAGTTATGGTTTTGAACGGAGACCGTTCAAAGACTTGGAACTGCGACCGCGCGGGTTAGTGGCATGGTAATGTCTGCAGCATAAAGTTCATGTAAAGATTTGTTGTAAATCCGCCTATTGGGGACGCGTTTTCCACATAGCGTCAACGATTTGCACGCATAGCACGCTGAACCCAGTACCAGCCTAGCCCCGCGGCAATGTAGACGAGATAAATATACGGAATGCGCGCGTGAACCGTGTCGGCCGCGGAGTTGAGGTCGAAAATCGCGATCAGAACCACGATGGCGACGGTGAGAATGCTGACTGCGGCAAGCACGTGAGAATGCCTGCCGAGAGCGCGCCGCGCAAAGGGAAGCGCCACGGCCACCAGCGCGTAGGCAGTGAGAAAACCGAAGACCGAAAGCGAGCCAAGCAGGTCGTACATGGTGGAACCGGTGGCGCCGCGCAGGGCAAAACCTGCCGTAGCCGCGAACATGAGCGCGGTCGAAAGTGTGATCGCAGTTCCCGGAGTTTTATGCTGCTGGTTGGTGCGCTCGAATGCGGCGGGCAAAAGTCCATCGTGGGCCATGCGTAGCAGTACGCGTGCGGCGGCTGTGGAGCAGGCGAGCACGCACGCAAACATGCTGATGAATGCGCCGCAATCAATGGCGACCCCGAGCGGCGAAACCCCGGCCTTCGCGGCGAGAAGGTGCAGGGGGCTGGTGGTTTCGCTGAGCGCCGTGGATGCGCCGCGGAAGCCGACCACCTCAGAGTATGCGCAGAGCATGAAGAAGACGCCCGCGAGCAGTGCGCATTGCAACACGGCGCGAGGAATCGTCTTGAGAGGCTCGCGCGCCTCGCCGCCCAAAGTGGTGGCGCTCTCAAAGCCGGCAAAGCTGAAGATAGAGAGCACGAGTGCCGGCCCCAGCCCTCTGAATGAAATGCCCTGCAGCCGGAATTGGCTGGTGTCGATCTGCAGTCCTATATGAACCGGCAGAAGAATGAGCACAATCACAATGAGCGAGACTGAGGCTGCTTCAATCCACAGCATGACTTCTGCCGACAGCTTGACGTCGCGATAGGCAATGAATCCCGCAACCAGGCAGACCGTCACAAGAGTGGGAATAGCCGGCGGCGACCAATGGAAAAACTGCTGGCAGAGCACGGTCGCGTAGTAAAGAGCTCCGCCGGCAACCGATGCGCCCGTGGCGAGATAGGCAAGCAGCAATCCCCACGCGGCGGCCACGCCAAATGCGGGAGGCAATGTATCTGCCGTGTAACTGTAGAGCGATCCCGGAGAGGCAGAAAGTTTAGCGAACCGGCTGACGCAAAAACCCACCAGAAACATGGCGCCCGTGGCGAGCAGATAAACAAACCAGGTGGCGTTGCCGGCCAGCGCAAACACAAGCGGAATGGTGAGCGACGCCGAAGTGCTGGGCGCCATGGCGGAGACGGATTGCGCCAGCGTTTCTACCGGGCCCAGCACGCCCGCGCGCAGCCCGTAGTTCTCGTCCTGCGCATACACCTGGCCTTTTGTGGTCGATGTGCCGGTCACATGCTTGCCTTTTGAATTTGACTTACCGTTCGACGGTGGCCTCGATCGTACCATGCGGCTCGTCGATGGGCACGAAAATGTGATTCGGATTGTCGAGGCCGAAGGGGCTCAGCTCGGCAAGCAGATGGTGCAGATTGGGCATGGAGAGGCGAATGCGCGCGATCTCCGGCGCACGGGCGAGCGCGGCTTTGCCCATGTCGAAGAGCGTGTGCTGCACGCTCATGCTGTCATGCCTGGCAAACTCTTTCAGCAGTGCAGCCAGAATTCGCGCGCGCACCCCTGCATAATCCGGTGCCGCTGCCGAGTATTCCCACGTAACCGTGGCGCGCGTGCCGAAGATGCGGTCGGTGGTCGGCTTGAGCGTGGTCAGCTTGTCTTTGATGTAGCCGGTAAACGCCGACTTCGTGGTCTTGAGAATCGTCAATCCATCCACGCCCGAGGTCACGCGCCACGCGCCGCCTCTTTCGCGTTCGGCGTGTGCAGTCTGCGCCTCCGGTCCGCCCATTTTGAATGTTGTGGCTTCCGGTGCGCCGTCGACAATCATGCGCTCCCAGGCCTTTTCCTGGACCTGGATGCTGACCTTTGCCACCTGCGGCTGGTTCGTGAGGAAGTAGTCGCCCAACTCGCAGGCAAATGCCTCGATGGTCTCCGCTTTCGAGCCGCGCGCCACGTAGTACACCGTGTTCTTCATGGTGTCGGTGGGCAGAACTTTGCTGTTATCGGCGTGCGTGTAACTGGTTTCGAATTCGCCATACAGCATTACGTGCACGGTCCACTCGTTGAACTCATGCCGATCCCCGTGGACCGAATCCTTGACGCGCGTGATGCGCGACAGGCGCACGCGCGATTTTCCGTAGCGGTTTTCACCCAGTCTTGCCATTGGTTAGCTTCCCTTCGTCACGATCCTCGATAAGTGGTGTAGCTGTTGTCAGTGAGCAGGAGCGGCAAATGGTAATGCCCCTTGCCATCGCAGGTGAAGGTAATGGAAATCTCCGGGTAAATACTGGTGCGGCCCTGGCGCTTCAAGTAATTGCCGGTCGAGAATGTGAGCCGGTAATCGCCGGCCGGCGCATCGGCCGCGAGATCGCGGCAGCGGCCATCCGCGTCGGTCGCGCTGGCCGCAATTTCAACCCAGGCATCCGCGTCCTGCACGCGCTCGGCTGGTTCATCACCAACAGAAACTTCAATCCAGCCGCCGCCTTCGAGTCTCTCCAGGCGCACGGCGATTCCCGCTGCCGGCTTGCCCAGGACTGTATCCAATACGTGTGTTGTGATTGCGCTCATTCGATCAACCACTTTCCCAAACGAATCTGCATGATTTGCCGTTGCTGCTCGGCGGCTTCGCGTAACTCTGTCTCGCGCGTCGATTCCAGCCGCCGCTTCAGGATCGCCAGCATCTCTTCCGCGCTTTTGCCCGTGGCGCACACAAGGTAATTGAATCCGAATAACTCTTCGTATCTCTGATTTCCCGCGGCAATCTCGGCCAGCACGGCTTCGCTCGCTGAGCTCGCCTGCGACTGCTCAGCCCGGGACCACGCGGCAGACTGCTCGCCCGCATGCATCGACACTTTCCGTTCGCCAATTCCCCTCCGTTCACCAATCCTGGGATGGCAGGCAAAGGCCTCAAGCCAGTCGGTCTCCTGCATCGTGTTCCACACGCGGTCTGCCTCCTCGCTCAGCGCAACTATACTCGTGATCGGGCGCAGAGCTACCATCGCATCGGCCCACCGTTTGGCTCCGCAACAGGCCAGCATGGCATTTCTCGCTTCCGTTGCGCCGGCCGCATTCCAGGCTGCTAGCGTAGCATTCACGACCGCAGTCCCTCCCGGCGCAGTTCGAGCAAAAACTCTTCGAGCAGATTCACGGCCACGCGCCGCCGGTACTCGGCCGTGGAGCGAATATCGTCGATGGGCTGCACTTCAGCGAGCAGCGCGCGCCGTGCGGCCAGCACGTTTTCGCGCGTGGGCGCCTGGCCAAGCAGCGCGGCCTCGGTTTGCTTTAGCCGCATGGGATAGGGCGCTAGGCTTGCCGCTCCAAGCCGAATCTCGCGAATGACGCCTTGCTCGAGCAGCGCAGTGGCTCCAAGTGCCACTTTAGCGATTGCCATGGCGCGCCGCGTTCCCACCTTGCGCAGGTATTGCCGGTGGCGTGCGAATCGCCTCGGCAGATGAATTGCGTAAAGTAGCTCATCCGCGGCGAGCACATTGCGCTTGTAGCCGGTGTGAAATTCGGAGTAGGGAAGCTTTCGCCGGCCGCGCACGGAGATGGCTTCAATCTCAGCATCGTATGCCAGCAGCGCGGGCGAAGAATCCGCGGCGGGTGAGCCGTTCACGAGATTTCCGCCCAGCGTGGCGCGGCTCTGGTTAGCAATGGAGCCGATCCAGCTCGCGGCTTTTGCGAGCAGCGGAAACTCCGCGATCACGACGGCGTGCTTGCGCAGGTCGAGAAACGTGGCCGCCGCGCCGATGGCAACGCTCTGCGGCGTAACCTCGATGGTGCGCAGATCGGGAATGCCCCAGAGGTTGACGAGTTTGGCGGCGTTCAACCGTCCGGCAGAAAACGCCACCATCAATTCCGTGCCGCCCGCAATCGGCGTCCACGCGCCGGGTTCGGCGGCAAGCAAATCGAGCACCGCACCCAGGTTGCCGGGCGCAACAAGTTCGTGCATTTCCGCGTTACCGCGCATGGTGCGTCTGCTCCATCACCGGTTCTTTCGCCGGCTCCGAATCGGATGCGCCGGCCGCGGCTGCGACGGACGCGAAGATGCGCGCGAATCCAGTACATCGGCACAAATTGCCTGCCAGCCCCTCGCGAATTTCCGCCTCGCTGGGATGCGAGCTGTGCGCAAGAAGCTGCGCCGCGGCCATCAACATGCCGGGCGTGCAAATGCCGCACTGCGCTCCGCCATTGTGCAGAAATGCTTCCTGCAAGGGATGAAGCTCTCCGTCGAGCGCCAGTCCCTCCACAGTTTGAATCTCGGCGCCCTCGGCCTGCAGCACGGGCACAAGGCAGCTGTTCACCAGCTCGTCATTCAGGCGCACCGAGCAGGAGCCGCACTCGCCTTCGCCGCAGCCCTCCTTGGTCCCGGTCAAGTGCAGGTCCTCGCGCAGCACGTCAAGCAGCCGCTTCATGGGCGGCACACGCACCGAGCGGCTCTCGCCATTCACGGTGAAATGGATGGGCGGCCAAAATGCGTCCGTCCCGGCCTTTCCGTTGGCGTTCATGGTAAGGCCGGCTCCTCCACCGGTTGATGCGCGGCAAGCCCCGCATAAAGATCCTCGGGCAAAAGCGGAATGGTAGTAAAACTCACGCCGGTCGCGTCGCGAATGGCGTTCAGAATCGCGGGCGCAGGACCGTCATGAGGCAACTCGCCGATGCCCTTCGCACCGTATCCGCCATGGCGAAAGGGAATCTCTTCGAAGTACACATGTATCGGAGGCACATCTTCGGCCGTCGGCATGATGTAGTTCGTCATCTGGTTGTTGGTCATTCGACCGTCTGTGAGGACGACCTTCTCGTAGAGCGCGTAGCCGATGCCTTGCGCGATGCCACCCTCAATTTGTCCCGCCGCCATCACCGGGTGTAGCACACGACCCACTTCCTGCACGGCCCAGAAGTTCTCCACCTCGGCCGAGTAAGTCACCGTGTCCACGGCGACCTGCGCCACATAAACCGCCCACGCATACGCGCCGTACGCCTCACCGTGATATTTCTGATCGTCCCAGTAGATCCCCGGCGGAGCTTCGTAGCGGCACATGGACGAGACTTCGCCATGGGCGGTACGATAACGCTCGCACGCGGCAAGGAATTCTTCGCTTGTATACGTCGCGCTCAGGCCTGCCTGCTCGCGCAGCAGAGAGATAAGCTGCAGGCAGGCGCGCTCAATCAAGCGGCCCACCACCATCGAGGTGCGCGAAGCGACTGTGGGTCCGCTATTCGGCACCATGTTGGTGTCTGGCGCAGCCATGGTTACGTCGTTGTATTCGATGCCCAGCGCTTCGGCCGCAATCTGGGTGAGAATTGTGTTCGTGCCCTGGCCAAATTCGGTGTTCGACACCAGAACGCGCACCGTGCCCTGCGGCGTAACGTCCACGCCGGCCAGCGAATTCAGATATACCTCGCCCGAGCCGGTGAACCCCGAGCCGTGATAAAACGCGGCAATCCCCATACCGCGCTTGATGGAGTTCCCGGCATTCTCACGCGCAAATTGCGTACGCTTGGCGTAATAATCGCTCTCTTGCAGCGCGCGATCGAGCAACTGATCGAGGAACATGGGTTCGCGCATCAGTTGTTCCGTCGCGTTCGTATCTCCTTGGTGAAGAAAATTCCTGCGCCGCAATTCAACTGGATCCAGGCCCAGCGCCGCGGCGATCTCGTCCATGTGC
>Ga0326728_10024494_pt1 | contig 10929 bp, 8 predicted proteins | sample MB3enrmetagenome_FD_207602 | JGI IMG/M metagenome (GOLD analysis project Ga0326728, IMG submission 207602) | Lab enriched peat soil microbial communities from McLean, Ithaca, NY, United States - MB31MN | ecosystem: Environmental > Terrestrial > Soil > Wetlands > Peat | place: USA: New York...
AAGGCTAAAGTCACCATGAGAAAATCCTACGGTTTCCGCACCTTCCGCTGCCTCGAACTTGCGCTCTATCACTCACTTGGCAAGTTGCCCGAGCCGGAATCGACCCACGAATTCTTCTGACGAACCGGATTTTGAGCGACGGTGGGTAACATGGGTTGGCCAAGACCTTTACCTTTATCATTTACCCATCTCTACGTGCTGGCCAACATCCACGATGGTTCAACCGCTTGGCATTGACCGGTCACTTGATGCTTGGTGCAGCCGAACGAGTGTTTTCTGGGGGAACGGGCCTCTCTTCCTCTCTTCCAAGTCCGTTCCCATTCCAGCGGCCGGTCATGTGAAAATGGTCGGTGACGCCTGGGAGCCAGCGAGTTTTTCCCCGCCTTGGTTCCTTGGTTCGCGGCAACTTTTCTCCATTGGGGCGCGAGTCGTAGAATGAGGCGATGATTCTTGCGGACCTGTTCTTGACTGCGGTGTTGCTGGCACAGGCGGCGCCGAACTATCCTGCGCATTGGTGGACGCCGGTTCCGGAGGAGCAGAGGGCATGGTGGGAAATCCTGCCGCAAGCGGCCAAGCCGGGTGAAGTGATCCTTTCCAAACGGAACGAGTTGGGGATTCTCTCCAACTTCGCGGCCACCCCTTTCGCCTTCCGCGGAGAGCATTACGCCAGCGTGGAGGGGTTCTGGCAGATGATGCTCTACCCAGAGGGACCAGGCGACGCGCGCGCCACGGTGTCCGGGATAGTCTGGCCGCACACCCGCCAACAGGTGGCACAGATGACCGCGTTCGACGCCAAGGATGCGGGAACGCTCGCGGAAGAGAACATGCGCAAATTGGGCATCGATTGGGTCACCTTCGAGGGGAAGAGGATTCTGTATCGCTCGCCAAGCAAGCGGGAGCACTATCGTCTCATCGTGGCGGCCATGCGGGCCAAGCTGGAGCAGAACCCCAAAGTACGCGAGATTCTGCTGGCCACGGGGAGTCTGCTTCTGCGGCCCGATCATGTCATGGAGCCCGATGCGCCGGCCGAGTGGCACTATCATGAGATCTGGATGGAAATCCGGCGGGAATTGCAAGTGCGCTAGTGCATATCTTTGGTGGAACCTCCGCAGCGCTTCAGCTCAGAATGTCAGGCTATCTTTTTGTGACGTGCTTCTCCAACTCTTTCCGGTCGGCGCAGTACGGGGGTCCTAGGCCCTTGCAGCCTGAGACTTCTGGTGGCGAACACTGGAAGCACTCTTGCCCGCTGGCAGCAGCGCACCGCCGATCGGGCGATGCCGCGGGCGCAAATCCATGGGCGCCCACGAACGTCAAGAAGTTTCCCAACGCATGAAGAGCTACTGGGCCAATCGACGCGCGCAACACCAGCCGGGGAGATCCTCGATGTACACTGGGTAATTGCTGGCGAAAGGACCTGAAAATGGCAAAACTCGAATTGTACTCGACGGTTATTTCCAACAAACCGGGCAAAGGGGCGCAGTTGCTCAACGCCTTCAAAGAAGCCGGCGTAGATTTCGTTGGCATTTGGGGCTATCCGATCGGCAAGAGCAAGTCCCGGATCGATCTGGTTCCGAAAGATGCGGTACTCCTCAAGAAGGCCGCAAAGCAGCTCAAAATCGAGCTCGGAAAGCGGCAGGCGGCATTCCACATCACCGGCGAAGACCATCCGGGTGCCGTCGCAGAAACTCTGGCGAAGCTGGCGGCAAAGGAGATCAACGTCTACGCGATTCAGGCCCTCTGCGCGGGCGACGGTCGTTTCGGCGCGATTATTCAGGTAGACCAAGACGCTGTCAAGAAGGCCACAAGAGTTTTAGGGTAACTGGGCCCTTGCCACCACTGATCGCTGCCGCGCTCCGTCGGGGGCCCCGGCGTCTTTAGCCGGAAAACTGTAGCCGGAATGATATTCGTTATTATCGGTAGCCATTCTTACGTGCCTGCCCAGCAACATCCGCGGCATGGGCGTTTCCCGTCAAGTGACGGGATGAGCACGCCACAGGGGATTCGGGCAGACCCTTTCTCCTAATCGGCGACGCTACACTCGAAACGAAATCACGTTCAGGTATTGGGGTTCGGCCCGCGTTTTAGGCGTGCCCGTCGCTCCCGCCACCGGCAATCCATGGCCTGAACCTCCGGCGGATCATTTGGCCCAAAAGGTATACAGATTGATAAAGCGACGCGCGTGCCTGTGGGGATCGGGCAAGCAGCAGCGAAGGAAAAACAGTAAACATCCGGCCAAACGTACCTCTTGACCGCCGCCTGGTCTGATTGTCGCCAAACTGTTCAACTGGCTCGGAGTTTCCTTACAGCTTCGGCCGCATCACTCGCGACTCGTACAAAGCTCGGATTAGGCTGACGGGGTGTCCCGTTCTGGGATGCCCCGGTCGGATCGCGCGCTGCCCGTGGAATAGGCCTTCGCGGCCACACAGCTCCTACCAGTGTCCAATTGCCGACGCCGCCCTTACGGAACCTACGGCAATGATGGCGGCCACGCCGGGAAGCGGCTGCGGACCCCGGGGAGCTTGTGCGTGCGAATGGGACATAAGAACCTTCGATAATATCGGGTGATCGGATCATCGGAACATCGGGCCAACAAGAAGCGCTAGATCGGCGCAGACGACGGAGAGCGTCCCGCGATGGTAGCTTGGTGTTCATGGATATCGAAAAGAATGCGGTGCTGCTGGTCATCGACGTACAAAAAGGAATGGACGATCCGCGATTGGGTCAGCGGAACAATCCCGGCGCGGAGAAGAATATCGAGCGCCTGCTGCAAGCTTGGCGCGCGAGCGGTCGGCCCATCATCCACGTGCGGCACGATTCGACCGGCGCCAACTCACCGTTTCGGCCAGGCCAGCCCGGGAACGAGGTCAAACCGGAAGCGCAACCACTCCCCGGCGAACCGGTGGTCCGCAAGTGCGTGAGCAGCGCTTTCATCGGTACAGACCTGGAACAGAGATTACGCGCGGCGCAGCAGAAGACCCTCGTAGTCGTGGGAATGATGGCGGAATACTGCGTCAACACTACGGCGCGCATGGCAGAAAACCTGGGATTCGATGTCCTCGTGGTAGCCGATGCAACCGCCGCCTGGGAGCACAAGAACTTCGATGGCAGTCACCTGGGCGCCGACGAGGTCTATCGCGCCGTAATGGCGACGCTGCACGATGAGTTCGGACAAGTCGTTACGACGGACGCAGTGCTGGCAGCGACCCAGAGCACTGTCGCCGTCGCTCCGTAGCGCCTCGCCATCAATATTCCGCGAAGGCGTCGTCGGGATAGCAGTACAGCCAGCGTTCGCCCGGTTCGGCCGACGCGATGACCGGATGCTTCGTCGCGAGCGCGTGCTTAATGCATTGCGTTGCGTGAACGCTGCCTGGATCAACCCGTCGGAATCCGGAAACTCCGGCCGTGCTCCCGACTCCGATGTGTAGTGAGGCGCAGGACCTGCTCCCCCAGCTAATTGATCTCGCGCAAGCCAGTGGCGGTCCGCCAGTGCTAGTGTAGTTGATCGGAAACAGGATTCAATTTGAATATTCGCAAACACGCCACCACAGGTCTTTTGACAATTGGACTTCTCGTCACGCTCGCAGCCAGCTTAGAGGCCGACGATAGGGCCTATATGCTGGGAACAGCGGCGCTGGGGATTCAGAATCCGCTCGGGATCGTCGACCTCAACACGGGTGCATTTACTTTGATCGGGAATATGGGATCCGGAGGATACTCCGGCTTGGCTGCTGTGAACGGTGTCCTGTACACCGAACAGAACGGACTCCTTTATTCGGTCAACACCAGCAACGCAAGTCTCACCCTCATCGGCGGGCTGACCGGCAATAATCTCGCCACGTTCGGCTCAACCACCACTGGACTCTACGGCCTGGGCAGCACGGGTTCTCTTACCGTGGCTACTCTGTTTTCGATCAATCCCCAGACGGGCGCCATCACGGCGATTGGGCCGATCGGCGCCAGCGCCATACCCAACGGCCAAGGCTACTATGCGAGGTTTTCCGTCGGGTCCAGCACGCTGTACATGGAATTCCAAAGCAATCTTTACACCATCAACACGACAACCGGCGCGGCCACGCAGGTGGGAACTACCGACAGTAACGACTATTTAACCTCCGTGCCGCTTTTCGAAAACGGCACTTATTACGCCGGCGCCGGTTCCGTAATTGGCACGATCAACGTCACCACCGGCCAGATCACGCCCGGCTCCACGATTTCCGGAGGACCGGGATCCAGCGTCGGTCTTGCGCCCGATCCTGTGCCCGCGGGCACACCGCCGGTCATGTTGACGGCGAATGCCTACATGCTCGGAACAGCCGCACAGGGGGTCGAGAATCCGTTCGGGATCGTCGACCTCAACTCGGGCGCGTTTACTTTGATCGGCAATATGGGATCCGGGGGATACGACGGCTTGGCTGTCGCGAACGGTGTGCTGTATACCGAACAGAACGGACTCCTTTATTCGGTAAACACGACCAACGCAAATCTCACCCTCATAGGAGGAGTGACCGGCAACCCCAATCTCGCCACTCTCGGCTCAACCACCACTGGACTCTATGGCGTGACCAATGTGGGTTCTCAAGAGGTGGCTACTCTAGTTTCCATAAATCCCCAAACCGGTGCCATCACCGCGATTGGGCCGATCGGCGCCAGCGCCATCCCCAACGGTCAAGGTTACTATGAGAGGCTTTCCGTTGGTTCCAGCACACTGTACATGGAATCCAACTCCAATCTTTACACTATCAACACTACAACCGGCGCTGCCACGCAGGTGGGAACTACCGACGCTAACGGCTATCTATCCTCCGTGCTGCTTCTCGAATACGGCACTTATTACGCCGGCACTGGTTCCGGCATTGCCACGATCGACGTTGCTACTGGCCAGATCGCGCCCCACTCCTCGATTTTCGGTGGACCAGGGTCCCCCGTCGGTCTTGCGCCCGATCCTCTGGTTACGCCCACACCGGCGGTCACGCTGGCGGCGAATGCCGAGGGCGGTGTTGCTACCATTGCGCCGAACACGTGGGTGGAGATCAAAGGCTCCAATCTCGGCCCGGCAGGCGATACTCGAATCTGGGGGAACTCGGATTTCGTGGGTGGCCAATTGCCAACCAGTCTGGATGGGCTTAGCGTCACGGTCAACGGCGTGCCTGCCTACGTTTACTACATCAGCCCCATACAGGTGAACATACTCACGCCTCCAAATGCCATTTCCGGATCGGTACCCGTGCAGGTCACCGACAATGGTGTGATCAGCGCAAATTTCATGGTGCAAGCGCAGGCGGAATCTCCCTCGTTCTTCATCTTCGGCGGCGGACCTTATATTGCGGCCATCCACGCCAACGGAAGTTACCTCGGTCCAACCAGTCTGTATCCCGGTTTGACCACTCCCGCCCAGCCCGGCGAGACAATCGTGATGTACGCCAACGGTTTCGGACCCACGTCTTCACCGGTGGTGAGTGGGTCCGAAACGCAGTCGGGAACGTTATCGCCCATGCCGGTGATCACCATTGGCGGCGTGGCTGCGACGGTAACCTTCGCCGGCCTGGTTGCTCCGGGCGAGTTTCAGTTCAACGTGGTAGTGCCGCCCTCGCTCGCCAATGGCGACCAGCCCACGATGGCAATGTACAACGGCTTGACGACGCAGGCGGGAACGCTAATCACGGTGCAGCAGTAGTGGAGCTTCATTAGGCTCACGGTGCTCCTCATTCATGGTAGAGTGCCACCAGCGGGTCAACGCGCGTCGCCCTCTGAGCGGGGATGAGACAGGCCAATAGCGCCACCGATACGAGGAGCGTCGTGAGGACGCCAAACGTGATCGGGTCGGTGGGTTTGATCTCGAAGAGCATCGTCTGCAGAAATCGGGTCAAGATCACAGATCCGATCAGCCCTGCCACCACTCCGCACACAACCATCAGCGCGGCCTCGCCCAGCACGATTCTCAGAATGTCGCTGCGCTGCGCCCCGAGCGCCATGCGAAGGCCGATTTCACCGATTCGCCGGCTGAAAGTATAAGCCATGACGCCGTAGATTCCAATAGCGGCGAGAAGAAAAGCGACCGCCGCGAATACCCCCAGGAGTTCCAGGGCAAACCGGCGCGCCGCCAGATTTTTGGCTGCGACCTCGTCCATCGTGCGGATGCCGAAGACCGGGATGCCAGGGTCCACCGCTTGCACCTCGTGGCGAATCGCCTCGCCCAGTGTACCCGGATCACCGCCCGTACGCAGGTATACCACCGATCCATAGGGTGGAGCTTGAGGTTCAGAAACGTAGATACACGGCGCGCTCGCCGTATCGAAGCCGTCCGATCGAATGTCGCCGACTACTCCGACAATGGTCAGATCCGATGAAGAACGACTTAGAAAGCGACCCGAACCAAGCTTAATATGCTGTCCGACGGGATCTGCGTCCTGCCAGTATCGACGCGCAAGCGCTTCATTAACGAGGGCGACCTGCTGGCCTTTGGAGTTGTCCGCCTCGGTGAACACCCGCCCCCTCTTCAGAGGAGTCTTCAGGACATCGAAGTAGCTCGAACTTACGCTGGCCACTTCAGCGACCGGTACGCGCTCCGATTCCCTGGCGCGATCTTCGATAACGAAAGTGCTTTGATTCCGCCGCGTGCTGTTCATAGGAAGACTGGCGGCGCTTCCAACAGCCGCTTGCTCGACGCCGGGCAGCCCGCTGACGCGGCGCAAGACTTCCTGATAAAACGCCGCGCGTTTCTCGGTCACGCGATAGGTGTCCTCGGCGGGATCATTCGGAACCGGCAGCCGTATTTTGGCAGTCAAAAGCCGGTGTGGCTCGAAGCCTGGCCGCACCTCAAGAAGCTGCCAGAAGCTTCGCAACAGCAGGCCCGCGCCGATGAGGAGCACAAGGGAGAGCGCGATTTCCGACGCAACCAGAATGCGCGAGATCTTGATCTGGCGCTTGCTTGACCCCGAGCCCCTGCTCCCCTCCCGGAGACTGGCGACTTGGTTTGGACGCACGGTCTGCAGCGCGGGCACCAGACCGAAAATCACCCCGGTCAGGATCGAAGCGAAAAATGCAAATGCCAGAACGCCCGGACTGAGGACGATCTCATTGACGCGCGGAAGATCGGGCGGTGCCAGTTTCAGCAGCGAGGTTTTCACGAGCACAAGGGTGCTCACTGCGACGGCGCCCGATATGGATGAAAGTAAAATGCTCTCGGCAAGCAACTGTCCGATCAGGGTCGCTTTTCCGGCGCCGATCGCGAGCCTCACTGCTATCTCGCGCTGACGGCCGGCCGAGCGTGCCAGCAGTAAATTCGCAAGATTGACGCAGGCAATCAGCAGAACGCACGCGACCGCGCCAAACAGCACTAACAGCACCGTCCGCATGTTGCCGACCAGATCTTCCCCGACCGGAACCAGGCGCAAGGCCCATCGGGCGGGCGCCGGATATTCGTTCGGATACTGCCGACTAAGCTGGTCAGAGAATGCATTCAGGCGCGCCTGCGCCTGGGCAATTGTCAAACCGGCTTTCAAGCGCCCCATCGCTCCCGGCAGCATCCTCTGCGACCTCTGCGCCGGCGCGGGAAACGGCGGCGCATTGAACCCCGCGGCGGTCCATGCGTCGACCTCGCTCACCAAGGAGCGGCCGGGGTGCCGGAATTCCGGCGGCATGACCCCGATGATCGTGTAGAGATCACTGTCGAGACGGACTTGCTTGCCGATGGCATTCGGATCGCCTCCAAATGTCCGCCGCCAGAAACCGTCGCTGAGTACAACCCCATCGATGAACCCCGGCCGCTCATCGTTTTGGGTGTACAGGCGGCCGACCTGGGGTCGCGCCGCCAACATCCTGAAATAACTCGTGCTCGTCCCAAGCAGCTCGATGCGCTCCGGGTGGTCGGCGCCGGTAAGATCTGCATCGGTGGGCCACACCGCCGAGAGGTCCTCGAAAATGCCGGACCTGTCGCGCAGATCCCATAATTCCGGTGCCGACATCCCGACATCGCGGCTGTTCGAGCCACGCAAGTCATCGAAGACGCGCACGAGTTGCTCCGGACGCGGATACGGCAAGGGATTCAGCAGCACGGCGCGCACTACCGTAAATGCGGCTACGTTCGCGCCGATCCCAAGCGCGAGGGTCAGTATCGCCACAGCCGTAAAGCCCGGACTTCGCCGCAACCGGCGTGCCGCATAGCGTAAATTATTTACCAGAAGTTCGACGTTCATTACCCCTCCTTCAATACCGATTCTTGACTGCGTTGCTCGCCTTAACGTGCGCCCGGCGCGAAGGCTTGAAAAATCATCAAAGTGGCAGTCCCCGGAGGCGGATTACCCCGCTCGGCATAGTTCCGTGGACTACTTGTAGGTTGCGCTGACCCGTACAAGATCAGCTTGCGGCGTGAAGTTGACGATCATCGAGGCAACCGCTGGCGACGTCCCTGAGCCCGCACGTTCTGGTCACTCATTGCCGGCGGTTTACACGCATGGGGGCGCCCTCGACGGTCTAAGACACAAGCGCGGACGGCGGAACCTCGATTTCGCCGCTAGCGATGTAGGCCGTGGCACCACCAACGCTGACAGAGGTCACGACGCCTCCGCACTTACGCGCCTCCGCTTCGATTTCGCTTCGGCGCCCCATCGAGACACCTTGCTGGATCGAAAGGCGATAGGCCGTCCCGCCAAAATCATGCTTCGATGCCATGGCGCCGACGAGGGCGGCGCAGGCGCTGCCCGTCGCGGGATCCTCTTCGACGCCCAGCGCCGGTGCGCACATGCGAGCATAGAGGTTGCCGCCGTCCCGTAGATCTCCGGCGAAGAAAAAGAGGTTGGGGGACCACGCTCGCGAGAGCGTTGCTGTCCAGGCGGCACGATTGACCGCCGCCCGATCGACAGCCTCGTTCGACGTCAGTTGGGCAAAACAGAATGGAAGACCGACGCCCGCAAAAAAGGATTGACTCACCTCGGCAGGCTCGATGGAGAGGACGGCGGCGAGATCGGCCGGAGCAGGTGCGCCGGTAGGCGCGTCGATCTTCCCTGACAACGTCAATGTGCCGTGATACCCCCCGTTTCGCTGAGCGACATCGACCGTCACGGGACCGATGTTCTCCTCCAGAACCAGTCGGACGGGATCAACGGTCTGGGAATGCTGTTTCATCACCAGCGCACAGGCGGTCCCGATCGTGGGATGTCCCGCGAAGTTGAGCTCTGCCCGAGGCGTGAAGATACGCACTCGATAGGAGTTCGCGGGATCGTTCTTCGGCAGGACGAAGGTCGATTCAGGAAAGTTGAACTCGCGAGCGATTTTCTGCATGCCCTCGGTCGAAATGCCGGTTGCGTCCGGCAGAATCGCGAGTTGGTTGCCGCCGAACGGCGTTGAACTGAACACATCGACGAGGTGAAAGGAATATTTCATAAGATCATCCTGCTTGCCCCAGCTCAAGCCTTCACGACGAGGTCCATCTCAACGCAGGCCCCCAGTGGCAGGGCGGCAACTGCGATCGTCGTACGGGCGGGGAAGGGCTGGCTGAAATGCTTGGCGTAAACGCCATTGAGCGTCACGAAGTCACTCATGCTCGTAAGAAACACACCGACGCGCACGACATCATCGAAACTCTTGCCGGCCGCCTTGAGAACCGCCGAGAGATTCTGGAAGACGCGCTCCGTCTCGGCCGCAATACCTCCGGCCACCAGCTTGCCCGTCGCCGGGTCTTGGCCGACCTGACCGCTGAAATAGATGAAACCGCCGGCTTCAACGGCCTGGGAAAACGGGCCGACCGGCGGGGCGAGTTCCGTCGAGGTAATCGTAGTCTTGCTCATGGATAACTCCTTTGGACAGTGGGATCGGCGATAAAGGGAAGCCGCTGCGACTCCTTACTCTTTATAACGGAGAACCGACAATTCCACAAGTTCATTATTATCACAATAATATTGAAATTTACGCACGATTCCGCTATTCGTTGCTCGATGGTTTAGGCGCCCTCGTAGAGTTTGCCCAGGCCGGGTCCATAGCCCGTGCAGCCGATCGTCTAGGCATCCGCAAAGTCGGACCTGCCTCACCGCCGTAAGAAGCGAGTGTGGGTTTGCGCGTTCTGTCGCGGACTCATTTCATCACCGACAGATACGCCGCCCACGGGCCAACCTCCTGCTTATAGCGTTTGGCCATTACGCGACTGATTTGCAAAAGGTGACCCAAATCGTGCGCAGTCCACGTCGCCATCAACTGCCGGGCGGTTACAATGCCAAGTCCTGGATGCATCCCCTGCAATTCCAGTTTCTCTGGCGTCAGGTGCATTGCCCGAAGTCTCGCGATACTATCCAGTCGCGAATCCGCGAATTCCTGCAACAAGGCGGGGAGCGATTTCCCATCACGCTCCCGGAGGCGCGCCTCGCGATCGAAAGGCTCAAAGGGGCGGCTGGTGCCATACTCCAGAATGATCGCTAGACGCGGAATCCAGTTGGCTTTCTCTGCGTGAATCAGATGGCCAATGACGACGAAGGGACTCCATGTTCCGGGGCCTTCGGTGGCGGCAGTCCACGCGTCCGGCAAATCACCCATCAACGCGTCGAGCGTTGCGGGCGTGCGGGTCAATACGGACAGGCATTCTTCGACAAAATCTGGTTCCATGGCCGGTCAGTTCTGCTCCCAAATACCCAAATCAGCGTTACTGATCAAGGTTTTCATCTCGCCCCGCGTCGCCCGGCCAGACCGCCCCGCGGCGCCCCTACTTAGACCAAGGCGGAACCACGCCGTTGCTGCGCGCGTACGCGATCGACTGCCCCAGATGCTCGTGTTGATCTTCGAGAAGCAGCATCAGCGCGCCCTGCTTCGTCATGTCTCTTCCGAACAGTTTTACCGGCGCCTGCAGGTCGTTGTCGGAAAGTCCCGTAATCGCTTTTTGCAGATTGACGTAAGAAGCCTTCAGAGCTTCCTGCAATTTCTCCGGATCGGTGATGGGCGCGG
>Ga0326728_10024495_pt1 | contig 10929 bp, 10 predicted proteins | sample MB3enrmetagenome_FD_207602 | JGI IMG/M metagenome (GOLD analysis project Ga0326728, IMG submission 207602) | Lab enriched peat soil microbial communities from McLean, Ithaca, NY, United States - MB31MN | ecosystem: Environmental > Terrestrial > Soil > Wetlands > Peat | place: USA: New York...
GGACGCTGGCGCTGGGTTTGGTGGCGGCTGGGAGTCCTTTCCCTCACTCCTTTGCAAATTTTTCTGTGGATTTCCCGTTCCGCGAATGGGAACGGATTTCAACAGCCATCCACATTCACCAACCAGTAAGAAAGTACCTTTTCGTTACTACCCTCTTCATTACTAATATCAACGAACTTTCAACCACTTACCCGTTTTTCGCGTTTTCAAAAACACGAAAAATCATCAAAAATCGCGCTCACCCCAAAACCTGTCAACCCCTCCACGCTCCAAATTCCCCGTAACTCGCTCAAAGCAAGTGAGATTCATTCCCCCTCCAACTGAGGGTCTACCCCATCCAAACTGCTATTCTGGAAGTAGGAAGTACAAAGAGGGACGCAGCCGTAGCAAGCGTCTCCCCTGCGCCAACACTGGGCCGCGGGCGAGTCTGTTTTGAAAATTCAAACACCCGCGATTGCCGAAAAGCTTCCCCACAGGTAAGCTTTTCCCGCCATGTACAGCACTCTGAAGCTCGATTTCCAGGGCAAGATCGCGACTCTCACTCTCAATCGTCCCGAGAAGCGCAACGCCATCTCCCATGCGCTCATCGATGACTTCCTCGCCGCGCTCGCCGAAGTCGAGAGCTCGCCCGCGCAAGTACTGATCCTGACCGGAGAAGGCAAGGCTTTCTCCGCCGGAATGGACCTCGAGGACCTCAAGGCTCTCGTCACCCACACCCTCGAGGAGAACCGCCGCCACAGTGAGCGCATCGCCACTCTCTTCCGCTCGCTCTACAACTTCCCCAAGACGACCATCGCTGCCGTTCACGGCCCGGCCATCGCCGGAGGCACCGGTCTCGCCACGCTCTGCGACTTCACCCTCGCCTCCGCCAACGCCACTTTCGGCTACACCGAAGTGCGCATCGGATTCGTTCCCGCCGTTGTCTCTGCCTTCCTCATCCGCCAGGTGGGAGAGAAGGACGCGCGCGATCTCCTGCTCACCGGACGCATCATCACTGCCGCCGAAGCCTACCGCATGGGACTCGTCAACGAGGTGGTCGAACTCACCAGCCTCATGCCCGCCGCACTCCAGCTCGCCGCGCAGCTCTTGGAGAACTCGCCCGCTTCGCTCCGCGCCACCAAGGCTCTCTTGCGCGAGTACGGCCGCGACTCACTCGAACGTGATATTCGCATCGGCATGGCGGCCAACGCCTCCGTACGCATGAGCCCTGATTTCGAAGAGGGCGTGCGCAGCTTCCTCGAACGCCGCAAGCCGCACTGGAGCGAATAACTCCGCGCGAGTGTTGTAACCTAAATGCATGAGCACAATCTCTGAGACCACGCTGCGCGTGCGCTACGCCGAGACCGATCAGATGTCCGTGGTCTATCACTCCAACTACATTATTTGGTTCGAGGTGGGCCGCGTGGAACTGCTCCGTCAGCTTGGCTTCAGCTACCTGGAGATGGAGCAGGACGGATTGAATCTGCCCGTCGTCGAAGTGAAATGCCGCTACAAGCATCCTGCACGCTATGACGATGTCATTCTCATCCGCACACGCATCACTCAGATGCGAACCTCTCTGCTGCGCTTCCATTACGAATTGCTGCGCAGCTCTGACGGACTCCTCCTCGCCGAGGGCGAGAGCGTGCACGTCGTGGTGGGCAAAGATCTGAAGCGCACCCATCTCACCGGCAAGTATCTCAGCGCTTTTCACGCTGCGGCGGATGTGGCACAGGGAATGCCTCGCCAGACCGCGCACCGCTAAAGCACTTATTCAAGAAGGGAAAACGATGTCTGCACTCCATTTGAACGGCAACGATCTTTCACTGGAAACCTTTGAGCAGGTTGTCCTGCACCGCCAGCCCGTACTGCTTGAATCCGATGCACGTGAGCGCGTCAACCGCGCGCGCGAAGTCGTCGAAACCCTCGTGGCCGGTGACCGCGTCGCCTACGCCATCACCACCGGAGTCGGACATCTCGCCGACGTGCGAATCTCCAACGATCAGGCACGCGAGCTTCAAGTCAACCTCGTCCGCTCCCACGCCGTCGGTGTCGGTGATCCGCTCAGCGAATCCGAGTCCCGCGCCATGATGTTGCTCCGCGCAAACTCCCTGGCCAAGGGATTCAGCGGCGTGCGGGCCATTGTCATTGAGACGCTTTGCGCCATGCTGAACCATGGCGTTCACCCCATCATTCCCTCTCAGGGATCGGTCGGCGCCTCTGGTGATCTCGCGCCTCTCGCGCACCTTGCGCTCGTCCTCACCGGCGAGGGCGAAGCCTGGTTCGAGGGCCGTCGCATGAGCGGCGCGGAAGCCATGAAGGCCGCGCAAATAGAAGTAATCCGCCTGGAGGCCAAAGAGGCCATCTCCCTGATCAACGGCACGCAGGCGATGCTCGCCGTCGGCTCTCTCGCACTGCTTGAAGCCCGCACCCTGGCCACCACCGCCGACGTCCTCGGATCAATCTCGCTCGACGCACTGCAGGGAACCGATGTAGCCTTCGATGAGCGCATCCACCTTGCGCGTCCTCACCCCGGACAAATCCTGGTCGCAAAGCACCTGCGCACCATGCTCGAGGGCTCGGCCCTGCGCGAGCGCCACCGCGACTGCAAGCGCGTTCAGGACGCCTACTCGATGCGCTGCATTCCCCAGGTCCACGGAGCTGTGCGCGACGTTCTCGATTACGCTCGCGGCGTCTTTGAAACCGAGATGAACTCTGCCGTCGACAACCCCCTGGTCTTCGTCAAGCCCACTCCTGCCGGCTCCAAACCGCGCCCCGGAGACCTCGCAGAGGGCGAAGTCATCTCCGGCGGAAACTTCCACGGACAGCCCATCGCCTTTGCGCTCGACTTCCTCGCCATCTCGATCTCGGCCATCGCGGGAATCAGCGAGCGTCGCGTCGAACGCCTCGTGAATCCTGCACTCAGCGAAGGACTCCCGGCCTTCCTCGCCGCTGGAGCTGGATTGAACTCCGGCTTCATGATGCCGCAGGTGACCGCCGCCGCTCTCGTCAGCGAGAACAAGGTTCTGGGACATCCCGCCTCGGTTGACTCCATCACCACCAGCGGCAACAAGGAAGACTACGTCTCCATGGGAATGACCGCCGCCCTGAAACTGAAGCGGGTTATCCAGAACGTGCGCAACGTGCTCGCCATCGAAGCCCTGGCGGCCGCGCAGGCCGTGGACCTTCTCGCCCCGTTGAAGCCCGGCAAGCGCGCTCAGCAGGCTCTGAAGGAAATTCGCGCCGTCTCGCCCATGGTCTCCCAGGACCGCTCAATCGCCCCGGACATTGCGCGTGTAAACGAGGTGATTCGCGACGGAAAACTGGCCGCCGTACTGCAATAGCTCCTACGGGATTCTGGATTCCTTCTTACGAGATTTATGGATTTCAAAAGAAGGAATCCACAGCCCCCCGCAAACCTGTGACGGGAAACAGCTTGCTATCGCACGATTTGGCCGGAGGATTGCACTGTCTAAGGCATTTCCTGCATCGCCCTAAGATTTGTTAAGGAGCGATGTCAGTAACCGGGAATCATGACCATCGTCTTTTCCTCGGTTGCCTGTGAGATTTGTGCACAACTAGCCACTTAGTCAGGGAACGTCTGCACGGGGCCAACCATCGGTTGGCTCTCTTTTTTGCCCCTTCCTGCAATTCCTGAGTTGGATCGCCCGGAATTTCAACCCCATGGAATCTAAGTGGTTAACACTTTCATAAGCCCTCGAAAAATCCGCGTTTCTCCAAGTTTTCGCCGGTTATCTTCGGGTTTTATTGGCTGGCTAGGTGATTTTACAGAAAATTACCTTAGATTCTTGTTGACATAGAGGCAGGTCTGACCGCAAATTACAAGCTGTCACATGGTTACCAGTTCGATGCGTATCGACTGGGATACCGGTGACCGGATATTGGCCTCGCTCTGGCACTCCGCACAATTCGCATGGCAGCTACGACTTTAGCCCCTGTAGATTCTCGGGAAGTGGTCCGTTGCGACGATTGCCACCTGGTCCAGTTCAGGACCTCAAACAATACTTGCCGCCGTTGCAAGACTTCTCTGGATGAAGTTCCAGAGGAAGCCCCCATTCTTGCCCCGGTAGTGGTCTCGCGTCCCGTTGAGGCGCCTTCCAGTAATCAGATACCGGTCGCCGCGGCCATCCGCTCGTTCCGGGTTCGTGCCGGACTCAGCCAGCGTCAGCTCGCAATGCGCATGAGCGTTCCCCGTACCTACGTCTCCAAGATCGAGAACGAAAAGGCTTGCCCCACTCTCGGTTCCCTGGAGCGTCTGGCCGGAGCCCTGCGTGTCCGCGTCAGCGATCTGTTGACCACAGGCCGCACAACCGAGGATGAGATCCGCGAGCTCGCGCAGGATGAGTTCATCGCGGAGCTGATTCCCTACATGCACAAGCTGAACGGCATGCAGTGGATGAGCGTGCTCAACCAGATCCGCGAGATCGCAGCTATGACCCGCCGCTCCGCATAAACCGGGGCGGCCGTTTCCCGCACTGGACGCGGCTGCAGCTTCATGCGGCTGTGTGATCGATGACCTGTGCTCGCCGGATAACTAAACGGGTGTGTCGCGCTTCCTAATAGAGATAGCGTCTGGGCATCAGCGGGCAGGAAGTGAGGGTTGTTCGTGCGCGGTTCGCGCCGCTGCTGCTGTATGATCTCGGGTACCGGGTGAGGAGCAGATCATGATCGACGCAAACGTCTCCAAATGCGCGAATCCGCAATGTGAGAACAAGTTCAAGAAGATGGGGGAAGGCAAGCTCTTCGTGCGGAGGGCCGAGAAGGGGGACAAGGACTCGACGCAAAAGGCCTTGTGGCTTTGCAGCACCTGCGTCACCCAATTTGATCTTCGCTTCGATCGCCGCCAGAGAGAGTTTCATCTCGTCCGCCGCCGTCGCGTGGCCTGAACAGGGCTCCCACCCTACCACATCCGTTGCAAGAAGCCGGAGCGTGTGCTAGCTTCAAACTACTCGTTTTTGAGGAAATGCTTTGCACACCACCGTCCCTGCCGGGCTGACAAAAAAGCAAGCAGAATTGTTTGCCAAGCTGGATACAGAACGGCTGCCACAGCACATCGCAGTGATTATGGACGGCAACGGGCGTTGGGCCCGCCGTCGCCACCTCCCCCGTGTTGCGGGACATAAGCGCGGTGTGGAAGCTGTCCGTGACGTCATCACTCTGGGCGCGCGAATTCACCTTCCGGCAATGACTCTCTATGCGTTCTCAGCTGAAAACTGGAAACGTCCCAAGACCGAAACCAGCTTTCTGATGCAGCTCCTGCGGACGTACCTCAAGAATGAAGTCCCTCTCATGAATGAGAACAACATTCGGCTTCGCTACATCGGGCGCATTCACGAACTGCCTCCCGAGGTGCAGGAGCGGATGGCCTGGGCCACTGAACAAACAGCACAAAACACAGGCATGATCATGACTCTGGCGCTCAACTACGCTGCGCGAGCCGAACTGATCGATGCCTTCCAGTCGATTGTCCGTGCTGCGGCCAACAATGGTGGACTGCAGGACCTGGTCATTGATGAAGCGATGGTCTCTCGCCACCTCTATGCGGCGGAACTGCCCGACCCTGATCTGGTGATTCGTACCAGCGGCGAGATGCGGCTCTCGAACTTTCTGCTCTGGCAGCTGGCCTACACCGAGATATACGTTACTCAGACACTCTGGCCTGATTTCGATGGCAGCCATCTGCTCGAAGCAATCGCCGACTTCCAGCGCCGCGAACGGCGCTACGGCAATGTTGGTGCCGCGTTCTAAGTCGTTTTTGCCCCTAAATTAATCTGCACCCGCTTTCCTCCTGCCCCCCTCAGAGGGTACCCTGCTGTTAGCCCATGAAACGCATTCTGACCGCTGCAGTTCTAATCCCTCTGGTGCTGCTTGCCGTGCTGCGCGCACCGCTCTGGCTTTTTCTGCTGATTACCGTTGTCGTGGCGCTGGCGGCGGTGCTCGAGTATCTCTCGATCTCATCCGCCTACGGCCTTGAGCCATTTCGGCTTCTTACCTACATCTTCACCGCGGCGCTGTTCGTGGTTTGCTATTACGCACAGGGATACGGCTTGGGAGCTTTGCTCGCCGGAATCCTTCTGATTTTCCTCCTCGCGCCTTTTCTGCTCATGATTGCCGCTATGACGCGCGACGATCTGAAAACCGCGTTGCCTGGCGTCGCGATGAGCTATCTTGCCCTCGCCTACATCGGATTACCGCTGCTGCTGATGGCCCTGTTGCGCCAGAGCGTGCGCGGTTGGGTCTTCGTGTTGTTCACCTTCTTCGCCGTATGGATGGGCGACACCGCAGCCATGTACGTCGGCAAGAGCATGGGAAGACACAAGCTCGCGCCGCGCATCAGCCCCGGAAAAACTGTCGAGGGCTCGGTTGCGTCACTGCTTTTCTCCGTCGGCGTTTGCTGCCTCTTTGCCCATTACATCCCGGAGGTGGCTTCCGCCTTCAGCCGCATGCATCTGATTCAGGACGTTCGCGAGTCGCTCCTTATGGACGCGCCACCCTATCCCCGGGCTCCGCTCTGGCTGGCAGCAGCACTCGCGGCGGGTATTAACCTGGCTGCGCAAATCGGAGACCTCGTTGAATCCGCTCTTAAGCGTGGCGCTGGCGTCAAAGACTCCGGCACCATTCTTCCCGGCCACGGCGGCATGCTGGACCGCATCGATGCCCTGCTGCTTGCGTTGCCCGTGGCGTTTATCCTGTTCCTGGCTTTCGGGCACAAATTCGTACAAGGATAGCCGAGCGAGTTAGACTGTAAGTATCTGTATGAAACGAATCGCAATTCTGGGCTCGACCGGTTCCATCGGCTGCAGCACCCTCAAAATCGTTGAAAGTTATCCCGACCGTTTCTCGGTCGCAACCTTGGCTGCGGGCTCCAATCTTGAACTCGCCTTCGAGCAAGCTGTGCGCTGGCGTCCAAAGCTGCTCTCCGTTGCCCACGAGCAGGCTGCTGACTCGCTCCGCCGCCGACTTCGCGAGGCCGGAATCGCTGAGATCGAGGTCGTCTGGGGTACGCCGGGAACCGTTGCCGTCTCCACGCATTCTGAAGTGGATTTTGTAGTCAGCGCCATTGTTGGCGTTGCCGGCCTGGAAGCCACCTACGAAGCCGTGAAGGCTGGCAAAGAAATTGGACTCGCCAACAAGGAATGCCTGGTTGCGGCCGGAGAGCTGATTATCGCCGAGGCACGCCGTCAGGGAAATCCCCTGCTGCCCATCGACAGCGAGCACAATGCAGTGCACCAGTGCCTGCGCGGCGGCAAGATGAACGAGGTTCAGCAGATATGGCTGACCGCCTCCGGCGGCCCATTCCTTCATACTCCTCGCGAAGAGTTCGCCAACATCACCGTGGCCCAGGCGCTGAACCATCCCACATGGAAGATGGGACGCCGCATTACAATCGATTCCGCTACGCTCATGAACAAGGGCTTCGAAGTCATCGAAGCCGTGCGGCTCTTCAACACGCCACCGTCGCTAACCAAGGTGGTGGTGCATCCGCAGAGCACGGTTCACAGCATGGTGGAGTATGTGGACGGCAGCATTCTGGCGCAGATCAGCGTCACCGACATGCGGCTACCGATTCTCTACGCGCTCACCTGGCCTGAGCGTATCGAGAGCGATCTCCGTTTTGCTGTCTCTGAAGCACCTCGACTTCTGTGCTCCCGACCTCGACAAGTTCCCATGCTTACGTCTGGCCTATGAAGCCGTCGAAGCAGGCGGAGCCAAGACCGTGGCCCTGAATGCCGCGGACGAAGTTGCCGTTGCCGCTTTTCTGGAGGGTAAAATCCCCTTCCTGGGTATTCCGGCAACAATTGAGGCAGTTTTGAATGAAACGCCAGCAAGCAAACCGGAATCTATATACGAAGTGCTTTGTATGGATTCCGAGGCGCGCGAGCGCGCGAGCCGCTTCATCGTTGCTGGAGCGAGTGGTTCGAGGGTGGCGGCCACAAAGTAGTTCCGGCAGTGGAGAGAACACATTCTGCTTATGATTAGCGCTTTTTATACGTTGCTCGGCGCGGTGCTTGTGCTCGGAGTAATGATCATCGTGCACGAGTTCGGCCATTTCGCGGCAGCCAAACTCCTTGGCGTTCGCGTGGAAGTGTTCTCTGTGGGCTTCGGACGTCGCCTCCTAGGCTTCCGTCATGGCGAGACCGATTACCGCCTCTCGGCGATTCCTCTCGGCGGATATGTCAAGATGACCGGCGTTAACGCCGTGGACATGCCCGAAGACCGTCCTGACAGCGCCACCGCCGATCCGGGCGAATTTCTGCGTCATCCTCGCTGGCAACGGCTCATCATCGCCGTGGCAGGGCCTGTGGCGAATCTGGTTCTTGCCGTGGTGTTGCTCACCTCGGTCTTCACGCTTCACCACGAGGTTCCTTACGGTTTTTACGAGCCCGCGGTTGTTGGCTGGTGCGTTCCCGGACTGCCCGCCGATCAGGCTGGATTGAAGCCTGGCGATCAGATCCTCGATATCGGTGGCTCGCAGAACCCAAGCTGGCAGGACGTGATGAACAAGGTCCTCGTCAGTCCCAATCAGCCAATGCCTGTCCGCGTAAAGCGTGGCAACGATCTGCTGACTGTGACCCTCACTCCTCGCGCCGAAGGCAAGTCGCAGGGCGGTGAGGCCGGATGGATTCCCTTCAAGCCCTTCATCGTGACCGCGCTGGAGAGCGGCATGCCAGGCGCAGAAGCCGGATTGAAGGTTGGCGATGAGATCGTCTCGGTGGACGGCAAACCCATCCACTCCACTGGCGCCATGGCGACCTATCTGCAAACCACCAAGGAGACTCCTGTACACCTGGAGGTTCTCCGCGGTGGTCAGAAGGTCATGCTCACGATCGCTCCCAAGCTGGCGCAGTTGGACGCGCAGACCAAGAGCTATCGTATCGGCTTCGGCTCGGAGCCCATGCAGGTTGAGAAACTCCCTCTGCCGCAGGCTTTCAGCCGCTCGGTTGACGAGTGCAAGAAGCTCTCGGGCTTGATCTTCGATCTTGTCTCGCGCATGGTGGAGCGCAAGGTTTCCGTGAAGCAGATGTCCGGGCCCATCGAGATCGTTCGTGTCTCTGGCGAGATGGTTCACCATCGCAGCCTGAACGACCTGCTTGAGTTCATGGCGATGATCAGCCTTCAGCTGGGCATCTTCAATCTGCTGCCCATCCCGATTCTCGATGGTGGCCTGATTGCCATGCTTCTCGTAGAAGCCGTGATGCGCCGCGATATCAACGAGGCCATCAAGATCCGGCTCTATCAGGCTGCTTTCGTCTGCCTGGTGCTGTTTGCCGGTATGGTGATCTTCAACGACGTGGTGAAGATGCTTCCCGGCCAGTAACAATTCCCGTTTGCCGGAAGGGCGCCTGAGGGCGCCCTTTTCGCACCGTCAGCGCGCTGGCGCTCCTGAATCCCCGGTCGCCTGATAAACTTTAGAGAAGAGCAATCCATGGCAATCATCAAACGCAGAAGAAGCTACACAGCAAAGATCGGAAATGTCCGCGTCGGCAGCGACGCTCCAGTGATGGTTCAGTCGATGACCAACACAGACACCGCTGACATCGCCTCCACCGTGAAGCAGGTAGCCGCCCTGGCCCGTGCCGGTTCGGAGGTTGTGCGCGTCACCGTAAACAACGATGCCGCAGCAGCAGCCGTACGCCCCATCGTGGAAGAACTCGCCGCTATGGATGTGCACGTTCCTATCGTGGGCGACTTCCACTACAACGGACACCTGCTGCTCAAGAACTTCCCCGACTGTGCGCGCGCGCTGGCCAAGTACCGCATCAACCCCGGCAACGTCTCCATTGGCCGCAAGAACGACGACAACTTCCGCACCATGATCGAGTGCGCCATCGAGAACGACAAGCCGGTGCGCATCGGGGTCAACTGGGGATCGCTCGACCAGCAACTTCTTGCGCGCCTGATGGATGAGAATGCGAAGCTCGCCGAGCCGAAGGAACCGCGCGAGGTGATGATCGAGGCGATGATCACCAGCGCCCTTCACTCCGCCGAACTCGCCGAGAGCTACGGCCTTCCCGGCGATCACATTCTGCTCAGCGCCAAAGTCAGCGGCGTGCAGGACCTCGTCGATGTGTACCGCGACCTAGCTTCGCGCTGCGAGTACCCTCTTCATCTCGGACTCACCGAGGCCGGCATGGGCGCAAAGGGTATCGTCGCCAGCACCGCTGGCCTTTCTATCCTTCTGCAGGAGGGCATTGGCGACACCATCCGCGTCTCGCTCACTCCCGCGCCCGGCGGTGACCGCACGGAAGAGGTGCAGGTTGCGCAGCAGGTCCTTCAGTCGCTTGGTATTCGCAGCTTCCTGCCTCAGGTCACGGCCTGCCCCGGATGCGGGCGCACGACCTCCACATACTTCCAGGAACTGGCACAGCAGATTCAGTCCTACGTGCGTCAGCAGATGCCCGAGTGGCGACAGAGCTACGATGGCGTGGAAGAGATGAAGCTGGCCGTGATGGGCTGCATCGTCAATGGCCCCGGAGAGTCCAAGCACGCCAACATCGGCATCTCGCTGCCCGGAACCTTCGAGGACCCCAAGGCCCCGGTCTTCGTTGACGGACGCCTTGTGACCACTCTCAAGGGCGATCACATCGTCGAGGAGTTCAAGCAGATCCTCGACAGCTACGTCGAATCTCATTACGGCAAGAAGGCAGAGCCCGCGAAGGCTTAACTTCCCGCAGAATCACCAAACGCGGAGTCTCAGGCTCCGCGTTTTCTTTGTCCAAAAGATCGCGCTAGCCCCAGGGCTTTCCGGCAATAAACATCAGTCCAAATGCCGCCGCAAACCACACCCCGAACGCGGCAGCGTTTATGGCAATGCGGATCGGCATGCTGTCGATCATCCAGTTGAATCTTGCGTCCATGGCGGTTCCTCCTCTGCGCTCGGGAGCACTGCCAACGCTCTCGTTCACGCATGGCAACCTATACGACGCC
>Ga0326728_10024497_pt1 | contig 10928 bp, 7 predicted proteins | sample MB3enrmetagenome_FD_207602 | JGI IMG/M metagenome (GOLD analysis project Ga0326728, IMG submission 207602) | Lab enriched peat soil microbial communities from McLean, Ithaca, NY, United States - MB31MN | ecosystem: Environmental > Terrestrial > Soil > Wetlands > Peat | place: USA: New York...
ATGGTTTCCGTGTGCTTCTAACCCTTGCCTGGAGATAACATCAGCAATAACAAAATTCCAGTTTTCGCGGCCAATGGGCTCCAGCGGAGTTCTGCATTCTTTGAGTGCCTTCCATCGATCTTCATCGCCGGGTAGATCTGTCAGGTGAAGCTTCCATGCGGAGGGCATGACATCCGCTTCGGTGGTGCAGGGCAACCAGCGCGTAATGCAAGAGAAATTGAAGTCTGTAAGCTCGTGTATCTTCTCCTGACCTGCTAAAGGCGTGAAACCTGTTTCGAATCGAATGCAGCCTGTACACCCAGGGTGCTTTTCTAAATAATATTCCGGGTGCTGCAAGCGTTCGGCCCTGGATTCATCGAACGTTTTGAACTCATTAACAGCCCTGGCCATGCCTTCGTTCTGCCCCCCGAAATTCATTCGGAATCTGCTCTCCTCGACAATTCCGTGATTGACCCTCAGACTGGCTTCAATTAAAGTGAATTTCTCGCCCAGCAATTGAGTGGGCCAGATCAACCAATGAAACCGGGGAAGGCGGTCGTCGTTCCCCAAGAGAAACGCATCCACCGGGTCCACTATTCGCACGTAGAAGAAGCACTCCTTCGGCGTGCAGGAAGATTCGCCCAGGCCCCAGGGTCTCCACCGCCGCATAATCTCCTGCGCATCGGCCCATGTGCTTGCGTGGCTTTGCATCTCGCGCATGTCGGCAAGCAGGCGCTCAGCCTGCCGCCGAAGGATGCGCTGCTCAATCTGCACAAAGAGCGCGAATCCTGTACCCAGCGCCAGAAGCGCCGCAATGGCAACACGCAATATCCTGCCCCAACGCAATCGCAAGATCATGGGCAAACCTCAATCGGGCTTTTAGTGGTAGGTCACCAAAATTGTCACGCCTCAATGGCAATCGGAATTCTACGGGACAATCCAATTGGCAGCTCACGCCCGCATCGCCTGCTACTTGGAAGTTACTCTTTTAGTAATATCTTTAAAACTTCCAATGGAGCGGTTTCAGAATCTGCCCTCTCGGCGATGAGCACGGGAATCCCATCGACAATCGGGTAAGCGCGCCGGCATCCGGTACACTCCAGCCGGGTCTCGTCCAAAGAAAGAAAAAGCCTGCCCAGGCAAGCCGGGCAGGCCAGTCGATCCAGTTGCGATGCGTCGAAAAGGGTGGGAGCTTCTGCCATCGCGGCTACTCGGCCGCTGTGGCGGGTTCAGGCGCGGGAGTATCCGCCGCAGACGCCGAGCCGCGCTTGCTGCGGCCTTCGAAGGCCCGCTCCATGCCGGCGTTGGTGCCCGCCTTGGCAAACTCATAGGCCACGCGGATGCCGTTGTAGATGGCGCGATCGTTCGATGAACCGTGGCCGATGATGCAGATGCCGCGCACCCCGAGCAGGGGCGCACCGCCGTACTCGCGGTAATCCAGGCGATGGCGGAACTCGTTGAAGGCCTGGCGCGAGAGCAGCGCCCCGACCTGGCGGGTGACGGTCTTGGTGAGCGACTCGCGCAGCACATCGCGCACGAAGCGGCCCACGCCCTCGCTGGTCTTCAGCGCCACGTTGCCCACAAATCCGTCGCAGACAATCACATCGGCCAGGCCGCTGAAGATGTCGCGCCCCTCGACGTTGCCGATGAAGTTGATGGGTAGCGCCTTGAGCAGGGGGAAGGCTTCGCGGGTGAGATCGTTGCCCTTGGTTTCCTCTTCGCCGATACTGAGCAGACCCACGCGCGGCTCTTCGATCTTGAGCACGGTGCGGGCGTACATCTCACCCATCAGGGCAAACTGCTCCAGATTATAGGGTTTGCAGTCCACATTGGCGCCCACGTCGAGGAGCACGCAAGGATTGCCGGTGGAGCTGGGCATGGGATTGGCCAGAGCGGGGCGATCGACGCCGTTCATGGCGCCCAGCACCATCTTGGCCGTGGCCATGGCCGCGCCGGTGTTGCCGGCGGTGACAAAGCCGGCGGCCTTGCCCTCGCGCACCAGCTTCAACCCCACCCGCATGGAGCTGTCCTTCTTGGTGCGCACGGCGTGCGCAGCCTTCTCCTCCATGCCGATGCGTTCCGAGGCATGGTGGATGACGATGGGCAGATCTTCGTTTTCCAGGTGTTCGTCGAGCTGATCGCGCAGCTCCGCCTCCGGCCCGATGAGATGGACACGAACGGGCAGGGCCCGGCAGGCGAGGATCGCTCCCCGGATCTCCGGCTCTGGCGCATTGTCGGCGCCTACGGCGTCAAGAGCGATATCGATGAGCATGGGCGCTCAGCTAGCTCGCAGCTTCCTTGACATCGAGGACGGCGCGGCCCTTGTACTCGCCGCACTTGGGGCAGGCGCGATGGGGCAGCTTCTTCTCGTGGCAGTTGGGGCACTCGGAAACGCCCACGGCGGTGAGGAAGTCATGAGAGCGGCGCAGGGCGGTGCGGCGCTGTGAATGGCGCCTTTTCGGATTAGGCATGAGGCAATTCCTTTCGTGTCTTCGCCCGCTCTCCTGCCCGGCAGCGGCCCTCCTTGCGGAGCAGCGCGGTTGGGTGGTGGGGTCGAAGCGCCCTCCCTTTCGGAGGGCCTGATTTCATTGGGACTCGATCCGGCTACGGAGTCCAGCCAGCGCCGTCCAGCGGGGGTCGGATGGACCCTCATCGCAGGAACAACTCTGGCTATTGCGGTTGTTACCGCAGCGCGGGCAAAGTCCCTTGCAGTCGGACTTGCACAACGTCCTGACCGGCAGGGCCAAAAGCACCTGTTCGCGCAGCACATCCTCAAGCAAAAGACTGTCCTTCAAATAATACCCGATTTCCGTATCGGATGCAGAGATGGCCCGCTCGGTGGTGTCGGAATCGGCATCCGCCGGGCGAAAGATCAGATCGAACTCCGCTTCCACCGGGGTCGCGACCGGCTCCACGCAGCGCGCACAGGGGATCTGGAAGTTGCCCGCGCACTTGCCGCGCAAGCGGATGTCGGCCACAATTTCCTTGGGCCCGCGATGCTCGTGCAGCACCTCGGCCAGTCCGCTGGCGGTCAAAGCGCCTTCCTGCTCCGCCTCTTCGCCGTAGTCGATCGCACCTGCCGGCAATTGCAGGTCGAACTCGATCGGCTCCCGCTCCAGTTCGCTTACTTTGAATTCCATACGTATGAGCCTACGGCGCGGCGGGTGCGGCGTCAACTTGCGCAGGAGGGGTGCCACGAAAAGCTCCGTGCCCCATCCTTGCGCGTTTTCCAGCGCAAGGGTGGGCGAAGTGAACACCTGACGGACCGGGGTACCCGGCGTCTGTGCTTTCCCACCCTGGACGCGAAGAACGCGTCCAGAATGGGGCACGGGAGATTGTTTTGGACGAGGGATTGACTCCGAAAAGCTCCGTGCCCCATCCTTGCGCGTTTTCCAGCGCAAGGGTGGGAATACTCAAAGTGCCCGATCAATCGGTATTCGCGCTCTCCCACCCTGGACGCGAAGAACACGTCCAGGATGGGGCACGGGAATTGTATTGGGTGAACTGCACCCAGAAAAGTTCCACTCGCCCACCTTGGACGCAAAGAACGCGTCCAGGATGGGGCACGGGATTCTGTGGAAGAGTTTGATTTTGTCGATGAGTTTGATTCTGTGGATGAGTTTGAAGATGAAACAAGCTATATTCCCAACGCCGGTTTGACGGCAGGGGCCGGTCTGGTTGGAGTCGAGGGCGGAGGCAAAGCCGGTTTCACTGCGGGTGCGGCGCCCGGCCTGGCCGCGGGTGGCGGCATGGCCGGCTTGGCGACGGGCTTGGCCGCTAATGGAGCCGGCGACGCGGCGGGAGCACTTGCGACGGGCCTGGCCGGTGCTCTGCCTGCCGGCGCGGGTGCAGCCTTGGCCGCTGGCGGAGTCTTCTGCGCCGATGCATTGCCCGTTGCAGAGGCGGCTTTCAAGTCCGATGCGGATTTCTTGTCCGGCTCGCTCTGCTGGTCGCCCACAAACTGCTCGTTGTCCTTGCCGGCGATGGCTGTGCGCATTACCGCCATCCAGATAGGCAGGGCGGCGCGGGCGCCGGTCTCCTTCTCGCCTAGCGTCTCGCGGCTGTCGAAGCCCACCCACACGCCGCAGGTGATGGAGGGCGAAAAGCCCAAGAACCAGGCGTCGGTGTAATCGCTGGTGGTGCCGGTCTTGCCGCCCACGGGATGATTCAACTGCGCCGCCTCGATGCCAGTGCCGTGAGCGGTAACGGCGCGCAGCAGGGTCATCATGGTACGCGCCGTCTCCTGGCTGATGACTTCCTTGATCTCCGGCGTCTCCGACCTGAGGGGAATGCCGTCGGCATTCAAGACCCGGCGGATCAGCCGCGGCTGCACGCGCAGGCCGTCGTTGGGAAAGACCGAGTAGCTGGCCACCTGCTCATCGAGCGTGATCTCCACCGCACCCAGGGCCACGGGCAGATAGGCGGGAATATTCGAGGTGACGCCGAAGCGGTGGGCCATCTCGATGACCTTGGATATGCCCACGCGGGCCGCCAGCTTGAGGGCGGGAATGTTGCGCGACTCGGCGAAGGCGTTGGTCAGGGTCATTGCCCCCTTGTAGTCGTTCTCGTAGTTGTGCGGGGTGTAGCTTCCGAAGCTTACCGGACCGTCGACGACGATGTCGGTGGGTTTGGCGCCCTCTTCGATGGCGGTGGTGTAGACGTAGGGCTTGAAACTGGAGCCGGTCTGGCGCTCGGACTGGTTGGCGCGGTTGAATTGGGAGAGCGCGTAGTCGCGGCCGCCCACCATAGCCAGCACGTCGCCGGTGGTGTTCTCCATGGCCAGCAGCGATCCCTGCGCGCCGGAGTCCTGCTCCAGTGAGGCGCGTTGGGTCCCGTTGTCCGCAAGGCGCACGTAGATCACATCGCCGGGCTTGACCAGATCGAGAGCCGAGTGCTGGCCGGTCCACTTCCAGTCTTCGGGCAGCAGGATCAGCTCCGGCGAACCGATACGGGCGCGAATTTCCTCGGCGCGCACGCTCGTGACCACGGCGTGGACGTAGGCCCCGGGTTTGGCGGGAACGGCCCAGTCGGGATGCTTGTACTCCTCGATGGTTGAACCGCCGGCCAGAACGTTCTCCAGCTTGCCTTTCCAGCCGTGGCGGCGCTCGTAGGCGGCCAGACCGTCGAGGACGGCGCGGTTGGCGGTCTGCTGCAAGTCCAGATCCAAGGTAGTCTCGACGCGCAATCCGGCCTCATGGACCTGCTCGGCGCCGAAACGCTTCTCCAGTTCGCGGCGCACGTCCTCCTGAAACCAAGGGGCTACCGAGCTCTCCGGCTGGGCTACGCGCAGGCCCAGCGGGGCGCTGCGAGCCTGCTCGGCCTGGGCGTAGGTGATGACGCCGTCGCTTTCCATCTCGCTGAGCACCAGGTTGCGGCGGCGCAGGCATTTGTCGGGATTGAGCAGCGGCGAGTAACCCGACGGCCCCTTGGGAAGTCCGGCCAGCAGCGCCGCTTCGGTCAGATTCAGATCCTTGGCGTGCTTGGAAAAGTAGAACTGGGATGCGGCCTCAAAGCCATACATCCCGTGGCCCAGGTAGATTTGGTTGCCGTAGAGGGTGAAGATCTGCTGCTTGGTCAGGGCGCGCTCGATCTGGATGGAAAGATAGGCCTCTTGCAGCTTGCGCGTGGCGGTGCGCTCGGAGGAGAGGAAGAGGTTGCGCGCCAGTTGCATGGTCAGGGTCGAAGCGCCCTGGGAGCGGCCGTGACTGTGCAGGTCGTGCAGGAGCGCCCCGGCGATGCGGAAGACGTTGATGCCCCAATGCGACTCGAAGGATTTGTCTTCGATGGAGATCACCGCCTGGCGCAGGACGGGGGCAAAGTCGTCGTAGTTGACCACTACCCGCCGCTCCAGCGCGAAGGAGCCGATGATGCGCCCCTTGCGGTCGTAGAGATCGGTGGTGGTGGAAGGCCGGTAGTGCTCCAGATCGGCGATCTGAGGCAAGTCGGCGGAGTAGACCAGCGTTAATCCCGCCAGCGAGCCGGTGATGACCGCCAGCAGCACCAGCCCCACCAGCGCGACGCGACCCACCACCTTACGCCGCCCCCGCGGAGGGATGGCTTGGGCGCGCACTGGCCGCGGCGGCTCGGGGGCTTCGGCAACGCTGCCGAGTCCGCGAGGTTGAATGCGCCGTGTGGGGGGAACTGCCAAGGATCGTGCCTTCCGTGAGATTTCTCCCCTTGCGAAGGAGAAAACGCCTCCATTTCAGGCTAGCACTTGCGCTTTCGCGGCGGCTGCGCAAGCGGATTCCGCGTACCACGGTGAACACCACCGGCGGCGGGGCGGAGTTCCGTTCCGGCAAGTATCGGCCCGATGGTGGGCAGGAATCATCTTGGAGAAAAAATTTGGACGGAATCTCCATCTATTGTGGGACGGATTCAGGAGGCAAGCGCGCCAAAAGTTTCCGGTTCTTTACCCTGTGGCCGCCGATGGGGAGCGATAATCAATGCGACGGCGATTCTCCACGCCACGAGTGCGCGGTTTCCGCTGCGGAGACCGCGCCCGTTGTCAACGGTCGTGTGCGCGCAACCGCTCCTCGCGGAGGCAGCCATGAACGCACTGTTGATCTATCCCCAATTCCCCGAAACCTATTGGAGCTTCAAACACGCCCTCAAGTTCCTGGGTAAGCGGGCGGCGCAGCCTCCGCTGGGGCTGATGACAGTGTGCGCGCTGCTGCCAGCAGCGTGGAAGAAGCGCCTGGTGGACTGCAACGTCGAGCGGCTGACCGACCGCGATCTGGCCTGGGCCGATGTGGCCCTGCTCAGCGGCATGCACATTCAGCAAGACGCTCTGGTGGCTATTGTCGAGCGGTGCCAGAAGCGCGGCCTGCGCACCATCGTCGGCGGTCCCATCGCCAGCAGCGTGCCCGCCGCCGAATTGAAGGCCGAGCATATCGTCATCGGCGAGGCGGAGAGCCTCATTGCCAACCTGGCCCGCGATCTGGAAGCGGGGATAGCCAAGCCGCTCTATCAAGCCGCCGAGCGGCCGGAGATGACCACCAGCCCCCTGCCCGACCTGAGCCTCATCAAGATGAACCGCTATTCGACGATGACCGTGCAATACTCGCGCGGCTGCCCCTTCAACTGCGAGTTCTGCGACATCATCGAGATCTACGGCCGCCGTCCACGCACCAAGGCCATCGCCCAGGTGCTGGCGGAATTGGACCAACTGCGCGCCTCCGGCTGGCGGGATGCGGTCTTCATCGTAGACGACAACTTCATCGGCAACAAAGCGCGGGCCAAGGAACTGCTGGTGGAACTGGTGCGCTGGCGGAAAGAAAACCAAGGCGGATTCCCCCTGCTCACCGAGGCCTCGCTCAATCTGGCCGACGACCCGGAGTTGCTGCAATTGATGAAGGACGCCGGCTTTTACTCGGTCTTTCTGGGCATCGAGACCCCCGACGAATCGGGCCTCATCGCCAGCAACAAATTGCAGAACACGCGGCGCAGCCTGCTGGAGAGCGTGGCCACCATCCAGAGCTACGGCATGCAGGTGATGGGCGGCTTCATTCTGGGCTTCGATACCGACCGCGAGGACATCTTCGACCGCATGGTCGAGTTCATCCAGCAAAGCGGCATCCCCATCGCCATGGTGGGCTTGCTGCAAGCCATGCCGGGTACCCAGCTCTTCCGCCGCTTGTGGCGGGAGGGCCGCATCCTGGACGCAGGCGGCGGCGACAACACCAGCGACCGTCTCAACTTCATGCCGCGCATGGACGCCGCCCGCCTGATCGAGGGCTATCGCAGCGTGCTCAAGCGCATTTACGCCTGCGAGCCTTACTACGAGCGGGTTAAGCTCTACCTGAACCGCACCCAGCCCAAACCGGTGCGGCTGCCGCGTGGACAGCGAGCCAAAAATGAGTTCAAGAATCCGATTTGGATGAACAGGGAGAATATGCGGGCGCTGGTCCATTCGATCATCCGCCAGGGCATCTTTGGCCGTTCCCAGTGGAGCTACTGGAAGTTCCTGGCCCAGGCTGCCACCCGCTACAGGCACTGCTTCGCCACGGCCATGACCCTGGCGGTGATGGGCTATCACCTCCAAGTCATCACCCGCAAGCTCTCCCAGGTGGTAAAGACGGAGGTCCTGTCGGCCTCAGCCGAGACAGCTGCGGCAGAAAACAGCGCCGGCTCATAGCGCAAAGTTGAAAAAGGTCTGGGTTGGATTGCGAAGCAAGGCGGGGAAATCGGCGGGGCCTGTCCTGGCGTGGAATCGGCTGCAAGAACAGGCCCCTTAATAAGGCGAACTAAATATTCTTGGCCTTGAGCAGTTCCAGGGCCTTGGTCAGGATGTCGTCGGTCTTGGCGGCAGGGGCGGCGGTGTCGGCTTCTTCCTCGCCGGCGGGCGGGCCGACGACTACAGTGGGAACGACCGCCTCATCCTCAATCTTCTTGCCGCCAGGGGTCTGGTATTTGGCCACGGTCAAGAGCAGCGCCGAGCCATCGCCCAGTTCGAAGGTCTTGGCCACCGCGCCCTCGCCGAAGGTGCGTTCGCCCACCAGATCGGCGCGCTTGTTGTCGCCCAGAGCGGCGGCGGCCAGTTCACCCGCGCCATAGGTGCCGCGATTGACCAGCACAGCCAGCGGCGCGTCGGTAAGGCACTTGGCCGGATCGGCGGTGAAGGTCTGGCGGGGAAACTTCTGCCCCTCCAGGGTGGCCATGGTTCCCTGCTTGAGGAAGAAGTTGGCCAGGCGCAGTCCCTGCGGCAGATCTTCGCCAGTGGAATCGCGCAGGTCGAGAAGAATCTTTTTCCCTTTTCCGTCGGCCTTGATCTTGGCGGCGATCTCGTCCACGCGCGCCGCGGTCAGCGGGCCGGCCTTGAGCGACAAGATGCTCCCGTTCTCCAACTGCTGCTCGACCAGCGGCGGCGCAGCTACCAGGGCGCGGGTCAGGGTGATCTTGTCCGGATCGGTCTTGCGCTGGCGCACTACGGAGAGCGCCACGGTCGAGTCCGGCTTGCCCTGCAAAAGCAGGCGAATCACCGCCAGCGAGAGCTCGCGGGTAGATTGGCCGGCGATGGATTCGATGGCGTCGCCATCGGCCAGGTGCTCCTTTTCGGCCGGGGAGCCGGGCAGGACGTTGACCACCACGGCGTAGCCGAAGCGCTTGGAGACGGTCAGCCCCAGTTGGGCGTCGCCCGCAGCGGGCTGCTGCTTGTAGATCTTGTACTCGGCCTGGGTAAGGTAGCTGGAGTCCGCGTCCAAGGACTCCAACAGGCCATGCAGCGCGCCGGTGGTCACATCGGTGATGTTGGGCTCGGTGACGTAATCCGTCTGCACCTTCTTGAGCACTTCGCCGTAAACGTGGATCTGGCGATAGGCGCCATCCTGTTGTTGGCCGTCGGCATGTACGCCGAACCACCCGAACTCGCCCAGGGCAAAACCCATCCCCAAAGAGGCAAAGATCGCTACGGAGAGAACGAAAACCACACGCTGAAAGATTCGCGACACACACACCACCGGGGCGGCCTCTGATGAAATCAGGCCGCTCACTCTATAGACGCAATCATATCGCAAGGGGTGCGGAGGAACAGGGAACGAGGGAAACAAGGGAATAGGGAATGGGGAAACAAGGGAACGCGGATTGTCACTCCGTGTCCTTTCAAAAACCCGCTCTCCCAAGGGCTGTTCACTTCGCCCGTCCTGTCAACCCCGCTAACCCCGCCAATCCCGCTAACCCCGCCCTCACTTCCGGGCCAGCAGCACCATCATCGCGAAGAGCAGCAGCGGCACCAGGGTCAGAGCGGCGTAAAGAGCCAGTTTGCGCTTGCCGGGCAGGCGCAGAGCACTCAGCAGCGGCTTGCGCGCCGGTTCGGCCACGTCCACCTGCTCCTGGTGCTCCAGATCCCAGGCCATATCGGAGGCGGTGGAGTAGCGATGGCGCGGGTCGCGCTCCAAGGCGCGGTCCAGCACCTCCTGCAACGCGGGGCCGATCTCCGGGTTGAGCTTGCGCGCCGGCTTGGGGTCCTTGAGGACACGGTCGTTCATGGCCAGCAGGGGGTTGGAGCCGGCAAAGGGCACCTGGCCGGTGAGCATCTCGTAAAGAATTACCCCCAGCGAGTAAATGTCGCAGCGATGGTCGACGCGCAGGCCCTTGACCTGCTCGGGAGAGATGTAGTCGGGCGTGCCCATGGCGGAGGCCAGATTCACATGGGTCAGCCGCCGTGCGTCGTCCTTCATGGCGATGCCGAAGTCGATGATCTTGACCCGGTCCTCGGCATCGACCAATATGTTTTCCGGCTTCAGGTCGCGGTGCACCACGCCGTGCTTGTGCATGTAATCGAGTGCTTCGCAGAGATTCACGGCCAGCTGGACAGCGCGCTCGATGGGCAGTTTGTGCTCCTGGTGGAGGATGGAGCGCAGCAGGCGGCCCTCCGCCCATTCCATGACCATGTAGATGCGGCTGTGCTCTTCGCGTTCATAGGTCCGCACCACGCCGGGGTGGTTGAGCTCGTAGCCGATCTCCTGCTCCCGATGGAAGCGCTCCAGCAGGATGGGGTCGGACTCCAGTTCGGCACTGGGCATTTTGATGGCCACCTGCTGGCCGTCATGCAAATCGGTGGCGCGATAAAGGACACCCATGCCGCCGCGAGCCACCGTCGCCTCGATGCGGTAGTGGTCCAGTACATCGCCGGGTTCGAGCTGCCTGGTTTCGAGCTGATTCATGGGCGCGGGTGTTCTTAACACCGATTGTTGCATGGCATTCGTAAATAGTTCCTTATGAAGACGGAAAGAATGCGCAAACGGTTGCGGGAGCCGCCCTCGATGGAGCACACTGGAATCCCCCAGAGAAAGAGCCTCACCCGGTTGCCGGGCAATCCGTTCGCGAGTTCCCTTATGTTCGGTTTTACCCGATCCCTGTTGCCTGGTCTGTTGCTTTTGGGCCTTGCAGGCACGTTGACCGCACCCCAGGCCGTCGCCTCCGCGCCGCGACCCGCCGCTGCGCCGGCGCAG
>Ga0326728_10024498_pt1 | contig 10927 bp, 8 predicted proteins | sample MB3enrmetagenome_FD_207602 | JGI IMG/M metagenome (GOLD analysis project Ga0326728, IMG submission 207602) | Lab enriched peat soil microbial communities from McLean, Ithaca, NY, United States - MB31MN | ecosystem: Environmental > Terrestrial > Soil > Wetlands > Peat | place: USA: New York...
CAAATGCGTAATCTAATCTGAAATTGAAAAGACCGCTGCTTTTCGAGCGGTCGCTTACAGCGAAAATGCCAGGTGATCCGATTATTATCATCGTTTCCGGATTGTGGTAAAAAGCTGTTGCTGAAGTAACCAAATCGCGCTACCCACAGGCGCGTCATATGAATAACCCCAATTTGGGGTAACCTATTCATAGGTATGAACTGGTATCATTCTTTGGGAGTATTACCGAAAGGTAATATTCCCAAAGAATCACCAGATTTGGTTTGAAAAATTCAAAGGTCCGAAGCTGGGTCATTTGAAAACAGCTAAGATAGTGGCTTGTTGTCTGCTCGTGTTTTCGTTAGTCGGCACGGTGCGGAAACCCGTTCCGAGACGCGGGGCCAAACCCCCGCTTGTCACGCACGACAGATCCGGCCGCCGTGCGCCCATGCTGGCACGACTGCGTCAGGGTGCCGAGATATTCGCGGCCGGCCAGATTGGCGATGCCGAGAGTTATTTTGAATCGCTTCGGCGGGAAGCGCTCGCGGTAGGGGAAGACGATGTAGCCGCGCGCGCCACCGGCAACCTGGGCGGTTGCCAATTCGCTTTCCACCAGTATCAACCGGCTCTGCGGACCTTCCTGGAGGCGCATCGACTGGCCGATCGGGCCGGCGACGCCAGCTATACCGCGGTACTAGATGTCAACATCGCATCGCTCTACTCCGAAATGGGAGAACTGGAAGCCGCGGCGCAATGGATCGAAGGCGCCCTGGAGCGCGTGTCCGGCAAGGACCGGCGCGACCACCTGCCCCAGTTGCTGATCGAGTTGGCCACCGTGCGCGCGCGGCAGGACCGCATGCCAGAAGCAGTCGAATTGTTCCGCCAGGGAACCGACGCCGCCGATGGCGCGGGCGATCTGGAGCTTTACGCCATTGGCTGGAACCGGCTGGGCGAAGAGTTCCTGAAGCGCGGCGAGCTGGCGCAAGCGGAAGCAGCCCTTCTGGAGGCCTACCGCGTCCGAAAACTGCACCGGCTGGCTTTGGACAGCTCGTATCGCAACCTGGGATGTCTGCGCCTGGCGCAGGGCGACCTGGTGTCGGCTTCCGCGCTGCTGGACCGCGCCGTGGAACTTGCGGCGCGTCCCCGGGGTCCCGTACCTTCGTGGGAAGTCTATCATTTTCGCGGGCGCGTCCGGCTGGCGCAGGGCCGCCTCCGGGAAGCTCTCGAAGACTCGCGAATGGCGGCGCGCCTGGGGCGCGCGTGGCGCTGGTCCGCGCCGCCCTACGACGCCGCCCGCACAGGCGCCGAGGGCTTGCTCGAGCAGGTCTATTCGACTTTGGTGGAAGCCGGCAACCGGCTGTATCTGGACACAGGCGATCCCGCTCTCATTCGTGAGACGTTCGAAGCCGCGGAGGAGAACCGGGCGGGCAGCCTGCGGGAGCTTCTCTTCGGACGCCGCGCGGCCTCTGGGGACGCGGCAGCCTCCGGGGAGGCGCTCGACCGGCTGCAGCGCGAGGAAGCCCAGGCTCTGCGGACTCGAGACCCACACGCCCAGGATGTGGTTCGCGCTATACGCGCCGAAATCGTCCGCATGCAAGCATTGCCGGACACGGCTGCCCATCCTGCAAGCACCGGCCTGCTGGAACGCGCGCGGGCCGCGCTCGATTCCCACACCGCTCTGCTCAGCTTCCACCTGGGCGATTCCGTCTCCTGGCTGTGGGCGCTGGACCGGGCTGGGCTGGCGCTTTATGTCCTGCCGCCGCGCAAGGAGATCGAGTCTCAGATCCAAGCCGCGACGCGCGCCATCCGCGTAGATTCGACGGATCCCGGACCGGCTGGCGCCAATCTGTACCGCACTCTTTTCGGGCCGCTGGATTCCCGGTTTCGACGCAGGACGCGCTGGCTGCTGGCGTTGGACGAAGGGCTTTTCGACGTTCCGGTAGCCGCGCTTCTCGAAAGCACCCGGCCGCGGCCCGTCTACGTAGCCGAGCGGCACACCACAGTGGTCGTTCCTGGCGCCAACTATTGGCTCGAAACCGCCACGCGACAGAGGGCCGGGCAGCCCTCTGCCTTGTTCCTGGGAGTCGGCGATCCTATCTATAATGCGGCGGACCCGCGGCTGCCACACCGCCGGGAGAATGGGGGAACTGGATGGATGTGGCCGCTGAAGCTCTTCACGGCCTCGGCCCCGAGCGCCGCCGCCGGTCTGGTCCTGCCCCGTTTGGTGGCCAGCGGCGCGGAACTGGAGAATTGCGCGCAAGCCTGGGAAGGCGAAAGCACCCTGCTGCGGGGGGCCGGCGCGACGCGCCACAACCTGGCGGAGCAGATGCGCCGCAACCCGGCGGTGGTGCACTTTGCAACTCACGTCCTGGAATCCTCCGAGCGCCCGGCTGTCGGCTTGATCGCTCTCAGCCTGACGGACCGGGAGGAAACGGAACTTCTGACGCCGTTTGAGATCGCCCACTGGAGAATCGACGCGGGCCTCATTGTGCTGAGCGGGTGCAACTCCGCCCAGGGTGCGGCTCTGCCTGGAACGGGGCTGATGGGATTGACGCGCGCCTGGCTGACGGCGGGGGCGCGAGCCGTGGTGAGCAGCCGCTGGCCCACGCCCGATGAGGACGGGCCGCTGTTCAAGGCTCTGTACCGGAACCTGCGAACCGAGCGCCGCACGGATCCGGGAGAGGCGCTGCGCATCGCGCAGCTCGAGATGGTTCGCTCCGGAGGCTGGCATGCGCAGCCGCGCTATTGGGGAGCTTACTTTGTGATTGGAGGCGAATGAACTCCACCCCCATGGAATCGGTCATGAACTCCGCGGACCCGCCCTGGTCCGGACTCGTGGAACAAATCCGCAACGGAGATCCGTCCGCCCTCGAACAGATGTATCGCATCTTTTCGACGGGCATTCGCTTTTATCTTTGCCGCCAGCTTGGACCGCAGGATCTCGACGACAGAGTGCACGATGTGTTCCTGATCATCGTGCAGTCCATTCAAAGGGGCGAGCTGCGCGAACCCGAGCGCTTGATGGGGTACGTGCGAACCATCGTCCGCCGGCAGGTAGCCGCGCAAATCGACGACAACGTGAAGGCGCGCCGCAACCAGGCCGATCTGGATTTCGGAATGACCCTTTCCGACCACCATCCGAATCCGGAGCGAAGCGCCATCGAGCACCAAAACGCGGAATTGGCCATGCGCATACTGAACAGCCTTCCATGGCGCGACCGCGAGGTTCTGGCCCGCTTCTATCTGGAAGAGCAGCCGCCCGATCGGATCTGCCGGGAGATGGGCCTCACGGAAACCCAGTTCCGCCTCGTCAAGTCGCGCGCCAAGGCGCGGTTCGGCGAGCTCGTCAAGACCCGGTTCTCCCGCCGGATAGGTTTCCGCTCGTAATCTGACTAAAGTCGACTCAAGGATTTCTGAGAATTCCGCCGCTTCCCACGCACCTTTATTTCAGAGAGAGATTGAGACACAATAAGGGTGCGGGTCATGTACGCCAACTGTCACATAGACGAGGAGGATATTGAGCGGTACTCGATGGGGGCGATGCCCGAAGGGGCCATCGCCCTCTTTGAAGAGCATCTCTTGATCTGCGAATCGTGCCAGCTCCGGCTGGCGCAGACCGACGTCTACGTTTCCGCGATGCGACAAGCCTCCGCGCGTCTGCGCACGGAACCTCTCAAACGCGAGCTTCCGTGGCTGCGTCTTCCCCGCCTGGTCCCTGCCCTGGCTGGCATGGCGGTGGTGGTTGTGGCGGCCGGTTTGTGGCTCAGCCGTCTGGATGTGGGCGAGGCTCACCCCTTTGCAGTCGACCTGGCGGCCACGCGCGGGGCCACCATCGAAGCTAAAGCGCCGGCAGGCAGATGGCTCCTCCTGCGGTTAGATCTGGCGAGTCTGCCGGCCTCGTCAGGGTACCGGGCGGAGATGGTGGATGGCTCCGGCAATTGTGTCTGGCAGGCCACTGTGCCCGCACCAGGATCGCAAGCCGGCTTCAAGGTTCCGGGAATGCCGCCGGGGGTCTACTTCGTGCGCGTCTACCGGCCATCCGGAGAACTGCTTCGGGAGTACGGGTTCGAAGTCGAAGGCCGAAGGTAATCAAGCCCGTACGCGCAAAGACTTTTCACCGCCGAGACGCAGAGACGCAGAGAAGAAAAGGCAGGTCAAGCAGGGCGTCTACAAGGTCCGCGGCGTTACACCATACCTCGGGTTGGCGCGCAGAGAGGAGGCAGAGGGAAGCGTTGGGCTGGCGCCCCCGGCTGCTGACCGGACCTCAAACTCTTTTTCTTTTATTTTTCTCTGCGTCTCTGCGTCTCGGCGGTGATATCTCTGCCGCTGATAGAATGGAGCTATGGCGCGTTCCGATGCGAACGCCTGGCCCAAAGGGCGCCTCTCCGTCGAGCGTTTTTTCCAGTTCTCGCTGTTGGGCCTGGTGGCCAGCGGATATCTCGCGGTCGCCGGCTCGGGGTATCTGGATACCCCGACCATCGCGCTCACCGCCGCCGGCCTTGTGCTTCGCGGCCTGCTGATCGGCGGGCTGGTGCGGTGGGACGTTTCCGACCGCACCGTAATGATCGTCACCCTCGGCTATACCGGCTTCTTCCCGCTCGATTATTTCCTTCTCTCGCGCGACTTCCTGGCCGCCACTGTGCACCTGGTGTTCTTCCTGGCGGTGATGAAGATCCTCACGGCGAAAACCAATCGGGATTATCTTTACACTGCCGCCATCGCCGTTGTGGAACTTCTGGCGGCCGCCCTTCTGTCTGTCGATTTCAACTTCTTCCTGTTTCTGGCGCTATACCTGCTGTTCGCCGTGGCGGCGCTCACCAGCGGAGAGATTCGCCGCTCCACGCGCCAAGCCGCAGCCACGGCGCGCAGCGGTCGGAAGCGGTTCTACCCCCGCCTGGCGCTGCATTCGGTATTGGTAACTCTGGGAATCCTGTCGCTCACCGCCGGGCTGTTCTTCTTGCTGCCGCGCACCGCCGAGGCGGCGTTTTCCCGCCTGATCTCGCATCGCTTCTATCTGCCGGGTTTTTCGAGCCAGGTGACGCTGGGCGAGATCGGCGAAATCAAGACCGCCTCGCGGCCGGTCATGCACATCCGAATCTTCAGTAATGAAACACCGGGCGGCCTGAAATGGCGTGGCGGAGCGCTGGCCGAATTCGATGGCAAGCGGTGGTCCGACCCCGGCCGGGAGAACCAGAGCATCCCGGTGGAGAACGGCCATGCCGACCTGGAACCGTCCGCCTACCGGCGGGCGGGCCGGCACATCAACTACCACGTCGATCTGGACGCTATCGGCGCCGATGCGCTCTTTTTCGCCGGGGTACCGGAGATGGTGGATCTGCGCTATGCATTTCTCTTGCGGACGGCGACGGGGAGCTACCGGCTTGGATACCAGTCGCCCCAGGGCCTCCACTACGACGCCTACAGCCGGCTCGAGGATCCGCCGGAGACTTCGCCGGCGCCCTACCCGGCGCCAATTCTGCCGCTCCGAGCTCGAAGCGATTATCTGCAACTGCCGCCGCTCGACCCGCGAATCCCCGAACTGGCGCGCGCCATGACGGCGGGCGCGGCGACGGACCTGGAGCGGGCGCGCGCCATCGAGCGCCGGCTGCGCGCCGATTACGGCTACACGCTGGAACTTCCGGACCACGAAGTGGCCGACCCGCTGGCTTACTTCCTGTTCACGCGCAAGAAGGGCCACTGCGAATACTTCGCGTCCGCCATGACGGTCATGCTACGGACTGCCGGCATCCCCGCGCGTCTGGCCACCGGCTTCCAAAGCGGAATGTACAATCCCATCACGGACCTCTGGCTGGTGCGCGCCTCCGACGCGCACGCCTGGGTGGAGGCCTGGATTCCCGGTCATGGCTGGACCACTTTCGATCCCACGCCGCCCGATCCCCACCGTGGCGGCTTGGCCCTGCTGACGAAGATCGGGTTGTATCTGGATGCGGCCGAGACCTTCTGGCAAGAGTGGGTGGTGAGCTACGACATGAGCCGGCAGGGCACGCTGGCCGACCACTTCGAACAGGGCGCGCGCAGCCTGGGCATCCGCTGGTTCGACTCCCTGTCCGGACTGGACTGGAATTGGCATCTTCGCGTGGCGGCGTGGTTCCGGCGCTATGGCGTCCGCCTCCTGATAGTGCTGGCGCTGGGAGCCTCGATCCGGGTGCTCGGGCCGCGACTGGTGCGCCTGCTGCGCATCCGCAGCCGCGTCGAGCGCGTCCGCCGCGGCCAGGCCACGGTGGGGGACGCCACCCTGCTGTACGAGCGCATGCTCGACCTGTTGAAACGCCGCGGGTACCAGAAGCCGGCGTGGTTCACGCCCACGGAGTTTGCCGAATCGCTGCCGCCCAGCCAACTGGGGACCGCGGTGACGGAGTTCACCGTCGAGTACAACGCTCTGCGTTTTGGCCGCCGCACCGAGGTGGCGCCGCGCCTGTCGATGCTTCTCGATGAACTCGAGCGGCGGTAATCAACGCGGCACTTCGCTCATGAGGGCGAGCAGATTGCGGTCCGGGTCGCGAAAGAACGCCATCCACAGATCATGGTCCGGCATCCGTGCGATCAGGTGAGGCTCGCGTTCGGAGGCGGCGCCACGCGCGGTGAGGGATCGGAACACCTGGTGGATATCGGGCACCTTGAAGTAGATCACCGAGCTGTAGGTTTCGTTGGGCTTCTCCGGCGGGGAGATCATGAGCCTAACTCCATCGCAATCGAAGAACGCCATGTTGGGGACCTGAAACAGGAACTTCATCCCCAGGGTGTCGCGGTAGAAAGCGATGGCGCGATCGACGTCCGTGACGGTGATCGCAATCTGCCCAATGGTCGAAAGGCCGAGCGGCGCGGAACCGGCCGGCATACTGGCTGAATTCATATCCCTCCCCTTTGAACACATGATATCCCAACATGCGACCCTGGGAGAGTTTCGAAGAAACTGCTCACGGCCGCCGCGGTCTGCGCCTCCCTACTGCGGGCCCTGGCCAAGATCCCCTTTCAGGCGGCCCGCCGATGAGCGCCTCCTGCTGCGCACCACTACGCGCGAGAAGAACTTCGTCGGCGACGTACCCGACCCAGGCGAGGGTGAAGCGGAGCAGCCGGGCACGCGCAGACTCGCAGAAAGCCAGCCGGGAGGGCCACAGAAAGAAGCCCGTGGGGCATGCGCAGGTACTTCCGGAGCGTGCTACGCCTCCGTGATCTCTTTTTCGACAACCGCGTGATCCGGTGGTGCTGGAGAATGACTCGGGATGACGAAGTTGTCGATCAACACCAGTATCCCGAAAGCGACGAAGCCCCAGGCCGCGCGGCTGAGGATACCAATGCCGATGGAAATCGACATGAAAGCTATGATCCTTAGTGCTCGAGTTCCGTTCATATGCGTTCTCTAAGCTGCTCTGTTCCTGATGTCTCTTTTGTGGCTCTGGGAAGCGCGGTGTCACCGGCCGATGTCCACCGGTCCAGTTGCCGCACCACCTCCGCCGATACAACGGCCAAGGCGCTGGCGACCTCGGGCGACAACTCCGTTCCCAATCCCATTGCGGCAGGTTGGACGCCCACCAGAACCACTTGGCGAGGCGCGTGCCCGAGCAAGCGCAGATCGTCGAGCAGTCCGGGTATTCCAGACTGGTGGGCGTTCCGCATCTCGATCCTCTGTGGATCCGGGCCGCTGAAATCCATCCGGATCGTAGTTCCAGGCGGCAGGCCCGCGTCCACGGCGTCGACGATCAGCAGTTTCTCACAGCCGCAAACCTCGGCCAGCAAATTCGTTCCAACAGTGCCGCCATCGATGATGCGAGCCACGGATCCGACGCGCGCGTCTCTTCGCAACCTGCGCACCGCATGGATGCCGGCTCCGTCATCGGAGAGCAACAGGTTTCCGACGCCGACGATGGCAATGGTTGGCGTCACGGCTGCCCTCCGGTATGGCACGAATCGCACGGCATTTCCGCCCACGCGCTGCCGACGTCCACCGGGTGTTGGAACGCCAGCCCTTCCGGCCCCTTGGCGAATTCGAGGCTCCCGGCTTTGCCCTGTTGCAGTATCTTGTGACAATCGCCGCAGCCGGAGCGAATGGCCTTCCCGTCCAGGCTCTTATGCTTGCCATCATGGCAGCGGTAGCATCCCGGGGAATGAAAGTGACCGTCGTTGGTGAAATATGTGTCCCACCGGACTTTCATCGCCGGGAAAAAATAGCGGCTGTAAGTGTCCTGTAAGCAAGCGATGGCGGCAGTGATCGCCGGCTGCTTGCCGGCGTACACCAGCGGATAGGTCTTCCGATAATAGCCGCGCAGGGCGCTGTCGATTCCCCGCAGCGCCTGCTCGCGGTCGGCGTAAGCCGCGGTCAGCGCCGCTACGCCTTGTTGCTTCACAAACGGAACAGACGGGTCGAGGCGGCCATCCGCCAGCGCCAGGTCTACGCTTTGATCCGGCGATTGCAGGATGTGGCTCGGCCGGTTGTGACAGTCCACGCAGTCCACAGTGCGGATCTCGCCAGCCGGCGCCGTGGTCGAGGGCTGCGGCTGCGAGGTGTACACGTTCGCCTGGCCGGTCCTGGGGTCCACGGCCCGCACCCACGTAATGTCCTGCCGCTCGGCGTCGGCCGCGACATACTCCACCTTGCTCGCCACATGCCACTGAATTCCCATGGACGACGCTCCCACCGGCGCGCCCCCGCCGACTGTCACCGCCATGTCGATCTCCCAGCGGGTGTTCTGCTCGTCGGAGAGGAAGTGCACCTGGCGCACCAGCCGGGCCCCGAAGAAACTCGCCGGCCAATGGCACTGTTCGCAATTGCCCCGTATCGGGCGCAGATCGATCACGGGAACCGGAATGGGCCGCGGAAAGTCGTCCTGGATGGTCTCCCCGAGCTCCACCATGCCGCGCATCTTCGACTCGATGTACCCTGTGGCGCCGGGGCCGACATGGCATTGCGCGCACCCTACGCGCGCGTGTGGCGACAGCCGATAGGTGACATACTCCGGCGTCATCGAATGGCACACGGCGCCGCAGAATGACACGGCGTCCGTATAGAGATAGGCCTGATAACCGCCGTAAATGGCCGGAACGGATAAGGCCGCGGCCCCGATGGCGACTACCAGAAGAGCCTTTCTCTCCCTCGCCACATTGAGGTCCCACTCGGGATAGCGCGCGAAGGATAGCGGCTTGTGCTTGCGCCAGCGGATCCACTGCGCGTACATGCCGATCAGCACCACGGCGACGCCGGCAATCACAAGTATCGGCGGACCAAAAAAGATCACTAGGTCGCCGTAGGGCTGAACCAGCGCGCCCCCTCCAATGGTGTGATAGGCCGTCAGTGCTACAAATACGAGCAAGCCCACAGCGGCGATACCGGTCCCCGCGAAACTGATCCAGTTGCGATAGAGGGCCACCGGGCCTGGTCCGCGGCGGGCCTTGGGTGGCCGTCCCGTGCGTTCCTCATCCGGCGTGCCGCGCGGCAGCAGCTCGTGGCGTTTGACGAAGCTGCGCGCCTCGGGAATCGCCGCCACCTCATGGCGCAGCTCGCCGGCCGGCACAAACTTCCATCCCGAGAAAATGCTGTCGAGTAATCCGTTTTCTTCCTCGATCGAGATGAGGACCGAAAGATAGACATGGAAGATCGCGAATGCGAAGAACACGAACATCAGAAAGTAATGAACTTCGCGGAGATACTGGGCGTCGATCAGTTGCGGCAGCCAGCCAATGAACTGGGTCAGGACCGGATTGCCCACCACCCGGCTGTATAGAGCCAGGCCGGTCAGGATCTCGCATAGCATCAGCAAATAGACGATGAAGTACGATAGCGCGGCCAGGGGATTATGGCCCACCCGATTACCGGGATCGAAGCGCAGGAACAGGTAGAACTCGAGCATCGATCCCATACCGCGCCATTGCCCGCGGTGAATGGGGATGTATGCCGACCACCTGGCCCAAAAGTTGCCCTTGAAAAACCAATACACCCGCAACGCGAACGCCCCAATCAACACGAATCCGGAGACCACGTGAACAAATCGGACGGTGGCCATGAGGAAAGGCGCCTGCCCGGACGGCAGTAGAAACGGGCGGTGCATGAACAGGCCCGTGAACGAGAGCGACGCGATCGCACAGACGATCAGCCAGTGAGCAATGCGAACCGGCAGCTCCCAAACATACGTACGGACCAGCTCCGTCTCGGGGCAGCCAGCCAGCACGGATTTGGGCGAAGGAGCTTTTGGCACCGCAGCCTCCTATGTCGCCTCAACCGGCTGCCGTCGGCGTCCCCGCGCGTCCACGACTTGGACCGCGCAGGCCAGGCACGGGTCGAAAGAGTGAATGGTGCGAAGCAGCTCAAGCGGTTTGTCCGGGTCCGCGACCGGATGCTTGATCAGCGCGGCCTCGTACGGACCGCGTTGCCCGGCGGCATCGCGCGGACCGCCGTTCCAGGTGGTGGGCGCGATCACCTGGTAATTGCGGATGGCGCCATCCTCGATCTCCACCCAGTGGCCCAACGATCCTCGCGGCGCTTCGTGCTGCCCAAAACCGCGGCACGAGTGCGGCCACGAGCCCGGATCCCAGCGCGCGCCGTTGTGCATGGCGAGCACCCGCCGGCCGAGATTCTCCTCTAACTCCTGCCACCAGCCGGTCAACTGGTCGGCCATTAGCTGCGCCTCCAAGGCCCGTGCGGCAATTCGCCCCAGGGTCGAAAACAGCACGGTTGCGGGCTGCTTGATTTGGGCCAGAACCGAATCCACCAGCCCTTTCGCGGGCTGTTTGCCGGCCGCGTATGCCACCAGGAAACGCGCCAGAGGCCCGAGTTCCATCACCTCGTTCTCATAGCGCGGAGCTTTCAGCCAGGAATACTTCTGGTCGACCTGGAGATAGTCGTACGGCGGCACGGGCCCCGTGTACTTGGGTTTTGTCTCGCCTTCGAATGGATGCTTGGCCGGCTTGTTATCCCCATACTCATACCAGGACC
>Ga0326728_10024499_pt1 | contig 10927 bp, 5 predicted proteins | sample MB3enrmetagenome_FD_207602 | JGI IMG/M metagenome (GOLD analysis project Ga0326728, IMG submission 207602) | Lab enriched peat soil microbial communities from McLean, Ithaca, NY, United States - MB31MN | ecosystem: Environmental > Terrestrial > Soil > Wetlands > Peat | place: USA: New York...
GAATAGGACGACCTTCGTTCGCTGGCGGTCGCTTCCCACTTTACTCCCAGCTCGAGCCCATTTTCATGCTTCGTTGTGACGCCGAAGGCGCCATGAGTTATTCATACCTCAGCGCCACAATGGGATCAACCTTCGTCGCTCGGCGCGCCGGGATGTAGCAAGCGGCCAGGGCCACCCCAAGCAGAATCAGACAGGTCAAAGCGAAGGTCGACGGATCAAAGGCGCTCACCTCGAACAGTTGGCTGCGGAGGAGCTGCGCCAAAACAGACGCCGCCACCGCTCCGGCCAGAACCCCGGCCAACGCCAACCGCAGTCCCTGCCGGATCACCATATTCCACACCTGCCGGCGCTGCGCGCCCAGCGCCATGCGGATCCCAATTTCCCGCGTACGCTGCGCGGTGCTGTAGCTGATGACGCCGTAAAGTCCCATGGCTGCCAAGAACAGTGCCAGGCCGGAGAAGATCTCGAGCAGAGAGGCGGCGATCCGCTGCGGGCCGAGCGAGCCGGTAACATATTGCTCCAACGTCTTGAAATCCGCCACAGGCTGCGCCGAATCCATTGAAGCAACGGCCCCCTGGATCGCGGAGGCTAGTGTCGCCGGGTCGGCCTTGCTCTTGACAATAAGAAATGCCTGCGCGAGTGGCTCTTGGAGTATGGGGTAGTAGCACACCCCTTTGCCCGAGTCGCCGACCAGAGCCGACTGCGTCACGTGGGCGACCACACCCACAATGGTCGCCCAAGGTGAGTCCGAGCCCTGCCGCAGATGTTGTCCAACCGGGTCCTGGTTGGGCCAGTATTGCCGGGCTAGATTCTCGTCGATAACAACCACTGGCTGTGTGCCTAGCCGGTCCTGATCGGTGAAGCACCGCCCCTTCTGCAAAGGAATGCGCATGGCCTCGAAGTATCCAGGCGTGACCCAGTTTAGCATGCTGTGCGGCCCCGGATCGCCGGGACGGAGCGGGCGGGCTTCGATGGAAAAAGAGGAAGAGGGAGTGAATCCGGTAAATGGCAGCGCCTCCACCACGGCAGCGGAAGAAACTCCGGGAAGAGCTTCCAGCTTCTCATTGACGGCGCGATAGAACGCCGCCTGCTTCTCCGCACTGCTGTACTGGTTTTCCGGGAGCTGGACGGTGGCGGTCATCACCCCCTGGGGGTCGAACCCCGTGTCGACTCTTCCCATGCGGGTGAGGCTCTTGAGCAGCAACCCGGCGCCTACCAGCAGGACCAAGGCCATGGCCATTTGTCCCACCACCAACAACTCCCGGAGGCGCAGGTGGCCGCGGCTGGACGTGACCGATCTTCCTTCCTCTTTGAGCATCGCGTACTGCCGATGGCTAAAAACCTCACCGATGGGCACAACTCCGAGAAACACTCCGCTCAGGACCATCAGCAGTACTTCGAACAGGAGCACATGCCCATCCACGTGCACCACGAACCGAGAGGCAAGACTTCCCGGAGCCAGCCGGACCAAGAGTCCGGTGCCGTCGTAAGCCCCAATGACACCGACGATGGCGCCACAGGCCGTGAGGAAGAAGCTTTCCGCCAGCGCCTGGCGAAGCAGGTCTCGCTTTTGCGCGCCCAAGGCGACGCGAACGGCAAGTTCCTTGCCGCGGCCAGATGCCCTGGCGAGGAGCAAACCCCCGACATTCGAGCAGGCAATCAGCAGTACGAATCCCACTGCACAGAGCAGGATCAGCATTGGCGTCCGCAAGTTGCCGGCGCCGTACTCGGTGAACGGAAGCACGAACATGCCCCAGCCCGAGTCTTTGGCATACGTGTTCGCCGCGGGGTAAACCTGGAACACTCGCCCGGTCAACATGCGGGCAAAGGCTTCCGCCTGGGCACGTGAGACCTCGGGCCGCGTCCGGGCCACAACGAAAAGGGATTCATTGAAATAATTGTCAGGCGAGAATTCGCTGGGGGCCAGGCCCAGAGGAATCCAAAGCTGCGCCCGGCGAGGCCAGTCGAATTCCGGCCCCATCACCCCCACCACGCGGTACGCCTCGTGATTCAACTGAATGCTCCTGCCGACAATCGCAGGATCGCCGCCGAAGAGATGCTGCCAGGTGTCGTAGGCGAGCACCGCGATTTGATTGGCGTGAGGTTGGTCCTCCTCTGGCCGGAAGATCCGTCCAAGGAAGGGGCGTGCGCCGAAGGCGTCAAACCACTGCCAGGAAACCTTAGCCACCGTCAGCCGCTGTGGCCCCTCCGGGGCGAGGTAATTGAAGCTCTGTTCGTTTGAGGCAGCGGCAGAAGCGAATACCTGTTTACTGTCCTGGATATCTTTGAAATCGGGAGCGGAAATCACGATGCTCTTGAGATTCAGTTTGTCGTACTTCGCTCGCACGGCAAACAGGTGCTCGGGATCGCTGATCCCCGACGGGTGCAGGAACAGCCCGTTGATCATGCTGAAGATGATCGTATTGGCGCCGATACCGAGCGCGAGCGAGAGTACCGCCACGGCAGTCAAGCCGGGGTTCTTGCCCAGCATTCGAACGCCGTGGCGTAAATCGTGAAACAAAGTGCTCATCGTGTCCCTCTCATCGGGAGATCGGGTGATCGGGTGAACAAACAATCGGCCGACTTTCCTTTCCTGTTCCCTGTCACCTGTTCCGTGTTCCCTACAACCTGACACCTATTCGTACCGCAACGCCACCAGGGGATCAACCTTCGTTGCACGACGCGCCGGAATGTAGCAGGCGGCCAGCGCGACCAAGACCAACAGGCCCGCGACCCCGGCGAAAGTGAGCGGGTCGTAGGCGCTAACGCCGAAGAGCAGGTTCTTCATCAGGCGCGTGAGTCCCAACGCCGATGCAAGGCCGATGGCGACACCCAGGAGCGCCATCTTCGCACCTTCACCGAGAACCATTCGTAGCACCTGCCTTCGCTCGGCGCCGAGCGCCATGCGTACACCGATCTCGTGGGTACGCTGGCTGGCGAGATAAGAGATCACGCCGTAAATTCCCACACACGACATGAGCAGCGCGAGGGCGGCGAAAATTCCTAAGAGGATCATCGAGAAACGCCGCGCGGCCAGTGAGTCCGCAATGATCCCGTCCATGGTTCGGACGTTGTACATTAGCTGTTGGCTGTGAATCTGTTGCAGGGTTCTGCGGATAGCGCCGGCTTGGGCGAGTGGCGACCCTGCGGTACGGACGACGCCATTCGTGTTGCCAGCCAGCAGGGGCACGAATTGCTCTGGAAACTGCGCTAGGACAAAGTAGCATTGCGCCTCGATGGGTGAGTTTGTTTCCTCGGTAAGGCCCCACTGTTTCACATGCCCGACTACCCCGACGATTTCGGCCGTGACGTTCAAGATGTGGAAGTTGATTCGCTTGCCAAGGGGATCTTGATTGGCGAAGTAAAGGCGCCGGAAACGTTCGTCAATGACAGTGACGAGCGGGGAATGTTCGGTATCCGCGGCGGAGAGAAAACGGCCCCGCTGGAGCGGAATCCTCATAGCGTTCAAATAATCGGGTTGCACGGCGTAAAATAGCGTCGCCTTCATTTCGGCCTGGGTTGGTGGTTTAGGTTGACCCTCGAGCCAGAACGGCACGTCGGAATCATCCTGCATGGGGTGAGCGCCTATCGAAAGAGAAGCGGAAACAACCCCCGGAACGGCATGGAGGCTTTCGTCCATCCGGCGCCACGTGGCCCGAATAGCATCCGCAGAGCCGAGACGCGGGAATGAACTGGAGAAGGTCAAAAGGTTGTGAGGGTCGAAGCCGGGATCGACGCTCGAGAGCTTGGCTAAACTGCGAAGCATCAATCCGGCGCCCGCCAGCAAGACGACCGCCAACGCCATTTCGGCGGCCACGAAAATACCCTGAGCGCGGTGGCGGGCGCCACTCAATCCGCGCCCTCCCTCCTTGAGGGTTTCATGGAGATTCACTTGCGAGGCCTTGAGCGCCGGTGCCAGGCCAAACACGATTCCAGCTAGAACGGAAGCCGCCAATGTGAACATCAGCACTCGAGGGTCGACGCGGATTTCCTCGGCTCTCGGGAGCGCCTGCGGCAGTACTTTGAGCGCTGCCTGGGTCCCCCAGGAAGCGAGGAGCAAACCCAGGCCCCCGCCGGCCGAAGCGAGCAGGACGCTTTCGGTCAGGAGCTGCCGGACGACCCGGCCCCGACTGGCGCCCAGTGCGGAGCGGATGGCGAATTCCCGAGTGCGAGCTGTCGAGCGGGCTAGCAAGAGGTTCGCCACATTCACGCACGCGATCAGCAAAACGAAACCAACTGCCGCCATGAGCAGTAATAGAAATGGCCGGATGTAGCCAACCATGATCTGTTTCAGAGGGACCATCGTGATCCCCGTGTCCTTATCCGCCTCGGGATACTTCTCAGCCAGATGCCGCCCGAGTGCGTCCATGTCTGCCTTCGCCTGCTCGAAGCTCACCCCCGGCTTGATCCGGCCCACCGCGTTCATACCCATCCCCGTTCTACGGTCGCGGAAAGTGGGATCGTTCCACTGGCCAATGGGAGTGTACACATCACTGCAATAAAGGTTGCTGCGGCAGCTATAATCTTCCGGGACCACGCCTACGATGGTGTGCGGCACCCCATTCAGCGTGAGAGCCTTCCCTAAAGCATCCGGGGCTGCGCCGAATTTCCGTTTCCAAAATCCGCTTCCGATCACCACCACCGGCGCCGCGCCCACCCGGTCCTCTTCAGGGAAGAACGTCCGGCCGACCACTAGTCGCACTCCCAGCAGCGGGAAGAAATTCGCTGAGATCATTTCCGCAGGTACCCGTTCGGGCTCGCCCGTGCCTGTGAGGGTATAGTCGTCTCCCCGATAGGCGGCAAGGGCGGAAAATGAACGGTTATCGCGCACCCAATCGAGGAAATTGAGATAGGCAACGGACGATTGCATATAGTTGGCATCACGCGAGTAGAGCGCCACCAGGCGGTCAGGCTCTGGGTAAGGGAGCGGCTCCAGTAATACCCCACTGATCACGGAGAAGAGCGCTGCGTTTGCGCCAATGCCAAGCGCTAGGGTGAGCACCGCCACGGCCACGAAGCCGGGGTTTCTCGCCAACATTCGGAGGCCGTACCGCAAGTCTTGAAGCAGGGTGCTCATTGTTTCCTCCTTCTCTTTCTATCGGGTGATCGGGAGATCGGATGATCGGGTGAACAAAGAAGCGGCCGATCTTCCTTTCCTGTTCCCTGTCACCTGTTCCCTGTTCCCTACAACCTGACACCTATTCGTGCCGCAGCGCCACCACGGGATCGACTTGGGTGGCCCTGCGGGCGGGGATATAACTTGCCGCCACTGCCACCACCGCCAGCAGCAACGGCACCGCAATGAACGTTAGGGGATCAAGGGGCTTGACGCCATAAAGCAATGAGGAGAGCACGCGCGTGCCTGCTACTGCGCCAGCGAGTCCAAGCGCCAATCCCACACTTGTCAACCGGACGCCGTACCAAAGCACATCTCGCATTACCTGTGCCGGCGTGGCGCCCAGCGCCATGCGGATGCCGATGTGGCGCGTGCGCTGTGCCACCACGTACGAGAGGACTCCATATATTCCAACTGATGACAGCAATAGCGCGATAGCTGCGAAGACTGCAAGCAGAAACGTGTCGAAGTGCGATTCTTCGAGCGTGCCGGAAATCTTCTGCCGTACGGTCGAGAGCCGGTAGATCGGCACGCTGGGAGCAATCGACGCCACAGTAGTTCTCAACTCGGTCGCTGGGAACCTGCCATCGCGCGTGCGAACCATCAAATCCATGGTACGCCCGATCCAATCCCACGCGTCCGGTGGCATCTGTGCAATCGGAAGATAAAACTCCGGCTGTATCTGTCGATCGAGGCCCCAGGCGCGCACGTCTCCGACGACTCCGACCACTTCATGCCATACGGGATCCATGCGACCTTTGGGTCCGGCCTCGCAGCACACGAAGCGCTTGCCGATCGGGTTTTCATGTGGCCACGCAGTGCGTGCAAGCGTTTCGTTGACGATTGTAGACAGCGTTCTATCGCGTGTGTCCTGGGCGGTGAATTCGCGCCCGGCCCTTAACGGTATGCGTGCGGTCGAGAGATAACCGGGGGAGACGATTTGCATTTCCGCGCTGATGACGTTTGTCGGGTCGAGGGCCTTGCCTTCGGGAATCAAGCCGTTGATACTGCCGCCTCCAGCCAGGGGAGCGCGAGAAACTGCTGCGGCCGACTGCACGCCGGGCAAGGCCTCCGCCGCAGTAATCATGCGCTCAAACGTCTGCCGCGCCACAGTCGGATCGTGATAGCCGATGTCGGGGAGCCCGACTCGTCCGACGATCAAGTTCGAGGTGTCGAAGCCGGGATCGAGATGCGACACGAGCAGAGCACTGCGGATCAGCAGTCCCGCCCCTGCCATCAACATCAAGGCCAGCGCGACTTCCCCGACCACGAGCACGCTTCGAACGCGATCACGACTACCGCTGGAAAAGCCGCCTCTTTCCTGGAAGGCTTCGCTCAACCGTGTGGAAGCTGAGCGCAGTGCTGGAGCGAGGCCAAACAGGAAGCTGCAGAACAGGGTAACTCCACACGCAAAACCGAGCGTCGTAGCGTCCACGCTCGCTTGGTCCAACCGCGGAACCCTGGCGGGCCCATTGGCGACAATCCAAGACACACCCCAATACGCCAGCAAAACGCCCACAACTCCACTGGCGATTCCCAGCACAACATTTTCCGCCAAAAGCTGCCTCACAATGCGTTGCGGCGAAGCTCCCAGCGCCGCCCGCACGGCCATTTCCTTCTCTCTCCCTCGCGCACGCGCCAGTTGCAAGTTTGCGATGTTCGCGCAAGCGATCAGCAGCACGAATGCGACGGCGCCGAGCATCATCCGTAGTACCGGCCGCTCATCGCCCAGCAGGGTCGTTGTAATTGGCGTCAGGCGAAGGCCGCGGTCTTTGTCATCGATTGGGTATTGCTGTTGCAGCCTCAGGGCGATCACCTTGAGTTCCGACTGCGCCTGCGCAAGGGACAGGCCGGGCTTGAGCCGCCCCATTACGTTCAAATAATGGAGATCGTGATCGGCGACTTGCTGCGCCGTGAATGCCTCGGGAATCCAAAGATCGCTCTTGTCTAGCAGTGGATCGAATGTTTTCGGCATGACGCCAACTACGGTGTACGTCATGCCATTTACTCGTAGTGCCCGGCCCACGACCGCGCGATCTGCGTGGAGGTGCGTCCGCCACAACCGTTCGCTGATAACTACCACTTGCCCGTGTCCAGGCTTATCCTCATCGGCTGTGAAGACTCGCCCGGCTATCGGTTGAACGCCAAAGGTCGCGAAGTAGTCCGCAGTCGCATATTCGCCCTCCACGCGCTCGGGGGCTTCCGAGGTCGCAAGGTTGAAACTGCCGTTATTGGACGCACAAAGCTTCGTAAACGAGGTGCTTTGGCGCTGAACATCAGCAAAGTTCCCCACCGAGAGACCGGGGAAAATGCCTTTCCACTGTTCCTGTATGTACACTACGCGAGAGGAATCTTCCATGGCGAGAGGCCTCAACAGGACGGCGTTGACGACGCTGAAGATCGCGGTGTTTGCCCCAATGCCGAGTGCCAGGGTAATTACCGCCACCATCGTAAAACCGGGATTCTTCGCCAGCATACGAAAGCCGTAACGCAGGTCGTGCATTAGGGTCACCATTGAGGCCGCTCCTTAGATAGAGAGGCTCGGGGAGCGTTCATTCCCGTTTCCAGTGCTCCCGCTTGAAAATCGAAACTAGAAAATCCACCGCCGGCTCCCGAGTTTCGAATTCCGACTTCCGTTCTCCGGGCAAGCGGCAGTTAGTCATAAACAATTCCCAAGCTGTCAGCTTTCAGCCATCAGCAAACGGTGGCAACCGCCAAATCCACGCTGGCTGCTGACGGCTGACCGCTTCATCAATTTGCAAGCAGTCAGCGATCCGTATTCGGCTATCAGCAAACACTGAGACCCACTGCATCCCGGCTGACGGCCGACGGCTGATAGCTGACCGCTTCTTTTCAATCGCCCGTGGTCTCTTCCACGATCTGCCCATCGAACAGATGGATGGTCCGGTCGGCGAATTTGGCGTAGCGCGGATCGTGCGTGACCATGCAGATGGTGGCGCCTTCGCGGTGGAGTTCGCGCAGCAGATCCATCACCGCCTCGCCGTTCTTGGAGTCCAGGTTCCCGGTCGGCTCATCCGCCAGCAGGATGGACGGCTTCCCCGCCAACGCCCGAGCCACCGCCACACGCTGCTGCTGACCGCCGGAGAGTTGGGAAGGATAGTGCTTCATGCGGTGCGACATCCCCACCCTTTCCAGAGCCTCTTGCACGCGTTGTTTACGTTCGGCGGACGGCATGCCGCGGTAAGTCAGCGGCAACTCCACGTTTTCGTAAACGTTCAGATCGCCGATGAGGTTGAAGGCCTGGAAAATGAAACCAATCTCGCGGTTACGAATCCTGGTGCGTTGCGATAGCGAGAGGTCTTCAACCCCCGTCCCGTTCAGAGTGTACTTGCCATCGGTGGGTGAATCGAGCAGCCCCAGGATGGAAAGCAGGGTGGATTTCCCGCAGCCCGAGGGACCCGCGATGGAGAGATATTCACCTCTCCTAATCTCCAAATGGATACCGGAAAGGGCGTGCGTTTCCACTTCTTCGGTGTAAAAAACTTTGGTTACACCCGCCAGGTGAAGCAGGGTTTGATCGGAGCCGTCGGGGTTACCTCGCTCCGAGTTCCGAGACGTACTTTCGACTTCCGAGTTTGAGTCCATTTTCATCTCCTTTGAAAGAAAAGCTATCAGCCGTCAGCAAACGACTAAGTCAACCGGCGGTCTGTCAATGATCCCTCTTCCCTATTCCCTATAACGTCTTGTCACTGTTCCCCGTCCCCTCACTGAAAAAGCTTTCAGCCGTCAGCCTTCAGCTTTCAGCAAACGACTAAGTCAACGCGACTGCTACCTATTCCCTCTTCCCTGTTCCCTAACCTGCCACCTGACACCTATTCCTTCGAAAATAGGTTTCACGCGGGTTGAGCTGCCGGGGCGAGGCTGACCTGGAATCCCAGTCGTTCCAGTCGTTTGACCAAATAACGCTTCACGCGATTGGGATGAAGCTGGTCGAAGTAGTCCGCCCCCAGTTCCCGGTAGCATTTCCCATCCCGCAAAAGGTAAAAGGCGATTTGCAGGAGGGTGTGAGCCACGGCGATAATCGCCCTCTTCTTGCCCCGCCGAGCCGCCAAGCGCCGGTACTGCGCCGACAGATAGTTGCCCCTCTTGGTGGAGACGGCCCAAGCTCCTTGGCACAGGCAACGCCGCAGCCAAGCGCTCCCTTTCCGCGTCCTGCCGCTCTTCCGCTTGCCCGCGCTTTCGTGACTCCCCGGACACAGCCCCGCCCAACTCGACAAGTGCTCGGCATCCCCAAACTGCTCCATCTGCACGCCAATCTCCGCGATCAGACCGCTGGCGGTTACCCGGTCCACTCCCGGAATCGTACACAACCGTTCCACCTCCTCTTCAAAAGGGCGAAGGTGCTCTCCGATCTCTTGCTCTAGCCGCGCCATCTTCGACTCCACGAACTCCAAATGCTCCATCAGCTCTCTCAGCAAGAAACGATGATGAGACCGCAGGCGCCCCTCTAAGGCTTGCTGCAACTCCGGGATTTTCCTGCGTAGCAGGCCGCACGACATCTCCGCCAGTTTCCCGGAATCTTCCTCTCCCTCTATCATCGCCTTCAGCATCGCTCGACCCGAAGCCCCCAGCGCATCTGTGGCCACCGACGCCAGTTTAATGTTGCCGTCTTCCAGCACCTTCTGGATCCGATTCACGATCCGATTGCACTCGTGCACCAGACTCACCCGATAGCGAGTCAGGTCCCGCAACTCGCGAATCGGAGTCGGCGGTACAAAACTGCTGCGCACCAACCCGTGTTGCAGCAGATCGGCAATCCATTCCGCGTCGTTCTGGTCCGTCTTCCGCCCCGGCACCGCCTTGATGTGCTGGGCATTCACCAGCAGAACTTCAAACTGCCCTTCCAGAATGTTCCACACCGGCTTCCAATACACCCCCGTGGACTCCATCGCCACGTGCGTCACCCCACACCCCTGCAGCCAGTCCGCCAGCGCCAGCAGGTCCCGCGTCATGGTCCCAAATTGCCGCTTGGCTTTCCGCTTCTTCCCTTTCCCCTCCGCCCACAACACACACGCCGTCACGCTCTCCTTGTGCACGTCCAACCCACAACAACACGCATGTAAGACCTCCATGACCTTGCTCCTTTCGCCGCTCAGCGAAGGACGCTGGCCTCTCGCAGAAATTCCTTCCCGTGCTCTCCACCTCTCGGCGGAGGCTACATTTCGTTGTGCCTCTCCGCGTCCAGGTCATATTCATACTCGGGCTCTTCCGCGCCAGAATAGGACGACCTTCGTTCGCTGGCGGTCGCTTCCCACTTTACTCCCAGCTCGAGCCCATTTTCATGCTTCGTTGTGACGCCGAAGGCGCCATGAGTTATTCATACCGCAGCGCGACCAGCGGATCGACCTGGGTCGCCCGGCGGGCGGGGATATAAGCCGCCAGCGCCGCGACCAGCGCTAGCAAGAGCGTGAACAGGGCGAAAACCGGAGTATCGATCCGCACGACGCCGAAGAGCACGCTCGAGAGCGCGCCCGTGAGCGCCAGCGCCACCGGGACTCCAATCGCGAGTCCCATGACTGTCAGCTTGATTGCATAACCAACCACCAGCCTGAGCACGTCGCCGCGCTCTGCTCCCAACGCCATGCGCACCCCGATTTCATGGGTGCGTTGCGTAACGGAATAGGTCATGAGCGCATAGATTCCCGAGGCGGAGAGTACAAGGGCAACAATGCCAAAAACGAACATCATGCGCGCCGAGGACTCGACGCCGCTGACATTGTCCGAGATGAGCTGCGCCAGCGTCCTCATGTCGTAGGGAGGCTCGTCCGCATCCACACTCCGCACCTGGGC
>Ga0326728_10024500_pt1 | contig 10927 bp, 10 predicted proteins | sample MB3enrmetagenome_FD_207602 | JGI IMG/M metagenome (GOLD analysis project Ga0326728, IMG submission 207602) | Lab enriched peat soil microbial communities from McLean, Ithaca, NY, United States - MB31MN | ecosystem: Environmental > Terrestrial > Soil > Wetlands > Peat | place: USA: New York...
GGAGGTTCTCGGCTTTGACGAAGACCTCGGCGCCGGTAATCATGGAGAGGGATCGGGAATGGAGGAGCGGCGTCTTGTGGATGCGGGGCCTTATCGAGCGTTGCGCCGCCTCGATGTCTCTTAGAGTGACCATCCCTATACTATAATCGACGCGAGGCTGGTTCGGCACACCAAGGGCCGCATTTGTCAGCCCTTTGGAGGGCATTCCCAATCAGCCTGCTTTCTGAAACTCCGTTTTCGGGGCTCCGCAGATGGGACATACCCACGAGTCCGGCAGGTCCTCGAAGGCAGTGCCCGGCGCTATCCCCGCATCGGGGTCGCCATCAGCGGGGTTGTAGACGTATCCGCAGACGTTGCACGTGTAGCTGGCCATCTCTTTTCCCTCCTTTTTCCGTGTCTGATTCTCATCTGCGGGCCCCGCATAGGTGGGCGCCGTTTTCGGGGATTTCCCGCCCTTCACCTGATGATAGTACTCGTAAGTCATGGGCCGGCCGTCACCGACCACTTCCGCATCTACGACGCGGCCCAGGAAGATCGTGTGGGTCCCCGCATCCATGGCGGCCACCAGCTCACAGTCCATGTAACTGGTCGCATGGTCGAGCACGATGGGCGAGCGGGTCAGCCCCACCTTGTAGTTGATCCCTTCGAATTTCTCCTCGTCTCTTCCCGATTTGAAGCCGAAGCGCCCGATAAACTGCATGGGGGTCTCTTCGGCGAGTACGGACACGCCGAAAGCCCGACTCCCGGTTATCAGCTCATGGGTGAGGTTCTCTTTATTGATGCAGACCGACAGCGTGGCCGGCTGCGACGTGACTTGGCACACGGTATTTGCGATCTGTCCGTTGAGCTTTCCATTAGCTTCAGCGGATATGATGTAGACCCCATAGCTGCACTGTTGAAGGGCGGTCGTGTTCATTCAATAGCCTCCCCGGCTCCATCTTTAGGTAATCCTTATTTAGAGGGGTCCTTTTTTCGCCCCATCTTGCGAAAGTGACTGCGCGCCGCTCATAGTCGATGATCCCTGTTGATCTTTTCCCGGTCTGTCCGTGGACTCCCGGGTTCCGCACTGGGGGCAGATACCATAGAAATCCACGTGGTTTCCGATAAGCTGAAACAGGTGTCGATCGTCCTCCGGCAGAGAGAGATCGAACGTCTGCATCACATCCAGAATCTTCTTGCATTTGACACATATGAGGTGGTGATGAGGTGCGGGATTGGCGTCGAATCGTTTCTTCTCGGGGTCGAGGGAGAGTTCTACGAGAAGGCCTCTATCAATAAGGATACGCAGCGTGTTATAGACGGTGGCAAAAGACATCGTGGGGAACTTCCGTGAAATAGCTCTGTACACCTCGGCTGCGGAAGGATGTTCGATGTTTCCATTCAGGTAGTCCATTATGGCCATTCTTTGAGGGGTCATCTTCATCCCGGGGCTCGCTTCAAACATGGAAACGATATTATGTAATAATGATTATTGTCAAGAAATATTTCCAGGCGATGCCTTTCCCCCATGAACCGATATTGCCTGCCTTCCCCGTTTCCCTGTTTCGTGCGGAAGGCCACCGGTGCGTGGTGATTCCAAATGGGCGGGAGAAGGGCTCACCAGCCGGCACGCAAGGCGACCGGACCGAACGAAAGGGGAGAGACAGGACGTGTCAAGCGGCGCTTTGAGACTAGTAGAGGAACATGGGCTTGCCCAGCATGCTGCGTACCTTGGGCCGATAGTTCTCAGCATCGTAGAGGGCCGTCACGTCGACACGTTTCTTCGCCGCCGTGACCATCTCTATGGGGACGGTCGTGTAGATCCCTTGCTGGAGCGCCACCATCCGGCCCGTATGGCCGAGGGCGATCTGGTTGAGGGCAAGGTTGCCGTAGGAGACGGCTACGATGCGGTCGAGGGAATCCGGGGCCCCTGAGCGCATGATGTAAGCGAGCTGCTGGTAAATGGTGTTTATTCCGGCCCGTTTCTTGATCTCGTCGGCCACGACCGATCCTATTCCTCCCAGCTTCCGGTGTCCATAAGCATCCTCCTTCCCGGTTTCCAAGATGGCGCCGCCTTTGAACGAGGCCCCTTCCGATATGGTGAGGATCGCATAGCGGGATGGGTTGTGGGCGCGATCGGTCGCGAGCAGGCGGACGAGGCGGTCCACGTCGAAAGGCACCTCCGAGATGACCGCCCGGTCTACGTCGGCGAGGTACGCGGCGAAAAGGGAGGTCTCGCCGGAGTTCCTGCCGAAGAGCTCCACTACGCCTATGCGCTCGTGGGAGCCTGCGGTGGTGCGGAGGGCATTTATGGCGTCCACGGATCTCGTGACGGCCGTGGAGAAGCCTATGCAGAAGTCCGTTCCGAAGACGTCGTTGTCCATGGTCTTAGGGATCGCGACTACCTGAAAGCCCTCGTGGTGGAGCCGGCTCGCGAAGCTGAGAGTGTCGTCGCCCCCTATGGGGATGATCGCTTCCATCCGGAGTGCCTCGAGGACCCTCAGGATATGGCGGGTGCAGTCGAGCCTTCCCCTTTCGGTCTCCTGGCGATCTTCCTGTCTGACAAACTGCGGGACCTCATCCGGGGGAACATTGCTCGGGTTTGTCCTGGAAGTGTGGAGAATCGTCCCGCCCGTGCGGTCTATGGTCCGCACATTCTCCGAGGTGAGCCCCATCGTGTAGCGCTCGATAGTGGCGGGGTCATCCGGGTCCACTGAGAGAAGCCCCAGCCATCCCCTCCTGATCCCCACGACGCTGATGCCCTCTATCGCAGCCTGGGTGACGACGGCCTTGATGGCGACGTTCAGGCCCGGGACGTCGCCGCCGCCGGTGAGAATGCCTACCCTTCGTTTCTCGGCCACCCCTAACTCCTCACCTGTCTGGTTTCCGATGGAAGACCCTGCATCCCATAAACTATGTGGGCCGCGATCCTTTGTCAAGGCCCTTAAGGATCGGAGGGCCTCATGGGCTTAAGGGCGTTTTTTAGGCGGCAGGGGCGCCCATGGCAAAAAGACCCTTGAAGAAGCATATTCTGGTAAAGGATCACATGGAATCCAACTGACCCTCTACCCGCATTTTGGTAGTGGGTCAGTTGGAAGACCCTTTACGCATGTTTTTCTTGTGTGGATTTTTGCGAGAAACCGTAGTACGATCAAGAGATTTGGCGGGCCAATAATCGAAGGAGGATACGATGAAGGGCGAAAGTGCTGTCGTGAAAGTGCCGTGTGATGTTCCCGCTTCGGCTGAGGGTAGCTATATCAGGAACTACCAAACCATGACGAGAGAGACCGGGCGCCTCATGCTTTACGCCGGGGACCAGAAAGTGGAGCACCTGAACGCCGATTTCTTCGGAGAGGGGATAGCGGCAGACGATGGCGACCCCGAACACCTCTTTCGCATAGCCGCCAAGGCGAGGATAGGCGTCTTTGCGACCCAGTTGGGGCTCATAGCCCGTTACGGCCAGGACTACAAAGACGTGCGGTATCTCGTGAAGCTCAACTCCAAGACGAATCTGGTCAAAACCGCCCAGTGCGACCCCATGAGCCAGCGGTGGTTCGGGGTGCAGCAGGTTGCCGACTTCCACCGGGCTAGCAAGCTCTCCATACTCGGAGTGGGCTACACCGTCTACATCGGCAGCGAGTACGAATCGAGCATGCTGTACGAGGCCGCCCAGATTGTCTATGAGGCGCACCAGCAGGGCTATCTCACCGTGCTCTGGATGTATCCCCGGGGCAAGGCGGTGAAGGACGAGAAGGACCCCCATCTCATCGCCGGCGCGGCCGGAGTGGGGGCATGCCTTGGAAGCGATTTTGTTAAGGTCAATTATCCGAAGAAAGAGGGCGTCAAACCGGCGGAGGCGTTGAAAGAGGCAATCCTCGCAGGGGGAAGGACAAAGGTCGTCTGCGCCGGCGGCGAAAGCGACGACGTCAAGGCCTTTCTTCAGAGGCTGCACGACCAGATACATATCAGCGGCGCCGCGGGAAATGCCACGGGCAGGAACATCCACCAGAAGACGCTCGACGAGGCTGTAAGGATGTGCAACGGCATCTACGCCGTGACCGTGGAAGACAAGAGCGCCGACGAGGCCTACAAGGTTTACACGTCGGCTTAAGACCCAACTTTAGTAGGAAACGTTTTCCCAGGCGTGACCGTTTTTTCCGGGGCTCACGCCTGGGAGCATTCCGCAGAATTGATTTCCGTTTCACCTGCCCTACCTGCCGGGCTCCATCTTTTCCTCCGCTACAATAGGCTCCGGTCTCTCACCCTCGTATCAGCCTCCTTCCGCCGGCTAAGCGGAACTCGCTAAAAAGACCGCCAAGCACGCGGACTTTCAGCTTAAGACTTCCGCGCCCTCCCGCTTTACGGCTCAACCGCTCCCTTCCGGCTTAAAAGCGAGGGTACCCGAGAGCCTCACCGCTTAAGCTAGGCTGAAGGAAAAGATTACGCCGGGACAATCGTTACTCTATTTTTGCGAAAAGGCTCCAGAGGGCAATTCGACCGAAAGCGCCCACCCGCCGAACCGAATGCGCACACCATTGGCCGGATGGGGCATATTTCGGAAATAGCGCGTAAATACTGATGATTTCCAGATATTGCTGCCCAGCGACCAGCTTCGACATGTGCCGAAATAGCCCACTTCCCGCACGACCTCCAACTCGTTCGGTCCGTCCATTTCTCCCCCAACCACAGGGTCAATCTCAGGTTTCGGCCTTTTGGCACATCCTTTGCTTTGTATTCACCAGCGGTAAGCTAAAAACCCTAGAAGGAGGCATGGGGTGTCGGTTCTGGAAGCAGCCTTTTCTCACGTGCCATTTACCTCCGCCCAAGAAAGCTCAACGATGACCCGATCGGAGTTCTTCGGGGCAGGCTTCGATCTTCGCCGTCTGGGGGGGATCTTACGGGAAGCGAGGGAAAGCAAGGGCCTCACGCCGTCTGACGTTGCTGAATTCCTCTTCGTCAAGAAATCGACCGTATGCTCGATCGAAGCGGGCGATTGGGACGCCCTTCCCCATCCGGTGTACGTGAAAGGCTACGTGAAATCGTACGCCGCCTATCTTGGCGTCTCCGGGGGGATCGAGGACCGCCTTTGTCCGGAGTGCGTCGCGACGCCCGGGGAGAAAAGGGAAGGAGATCACGGGTGTGTCCTCCGGATGAGCGAAGACCTGGAGAAGGGGGCGGTTCGCCGGCCACCATTTCTTTCCCTGAAGAAGGTTGCCATCATCAGTTCATCCATCGCCGGGCTCATCCTGGGCATCGCCATCTCGCCCGGTCTTCAGGTGGCCTCGCCGTTGAGCCTCAAAGACGTATTGACGGCCTGTCACGCCGTATTGACGGGCTTAAGAAGGTTTATCCTGCCATGAACAACGCTACTACGATCACCCCAGTAGTTGCACTCGCCTATTTTCCCCCGTCATCGATCCCGCCTATACCGACCCGACCCGCCTAAAACGCGGGTCGGCACCTCGTCGGTCCCCTTCAGTGGCGTTCCCGGCCTTTCTTTCGTGAAAAGCCGGGGAAGAAGCATGCCATGATCCTGGCCGCCCCCTGAGTTCGTTTCTCATTAACAAGAGGTGGAATCACGCGGCGTTATGTGGTACAAAAAACTGTCCACAAGCACATTGGTGGCTGCCGGCGGTTTTTCGAAAAAGGAGGCGGCATAATGAACATTGTCGTGCTCGCAAAGCAGGTTCCCGACCCGGAGGCCTTCGTGCAGATCGCAGGAGAGGGTAGGGGCCTTGAGATTGAGCAAAAGTTTGCAACAAACCTCTTCGATGAGGTGGCCCTGGAAGAAGCCTTGAGGATGAAGGAAAAGCACGGAGGCAAGGTGCGGGTGATCTCCCTGGGGACAGCCAAGGCGATCGAGGTATTGAGAACGGCCATCGCAATGGGTGCGGACGAGGCACTTCTGCTCGACGACGAGGCGTTTCTCGAAGGCGACGGCAACAGCACTGCCCTGGCATTGAGCCGGGCCGCGTCAAAGGATCCCTTCGACATTATTCTTTGCGGAAGACAGGCCATCGACGACGACCGTGGCGAAGTGGGGCCCATGGTAGCCCAGTTTCTCAGTCTTCCCCACGTGGGCGGCATCGTGAAGCTCGATTGCGATGGCGGCAAAGCACTGGTAGAATGCGAGATCGAAGGTGGGCACGAGGTGGTCGAGTGCGCACTCCCGGCTGTCTTTACCACGGAAAGGGCGCTCAACGAACCGAGAACGGCGCCTATCGCCGGCGTCATGAAGGCCATGAGGGCAACGATACCGAAGGTGGCACCAGGTGACCTCGGGCTCACCCCGGGTGAGGTAGGCTTATCAGGCGCGAAGGTGCGAGTGGAGAGATATCTCGCTCCCCGGAAGAGGCAGGAGGTCCGGCTCATACCCGGAGAGCCGGCGGATGCGGCTCTCGAGGCTGCGCGGATTCTCGTCGACGTGGAAAGGGTCGTATAGCAAGGGGGCCTCGAATGGAAAAGATCATCGTATTCGTAGAGCTTAAGGGCGATGAGCCGCGAAAGGCCTCTTTGGAGCTTTTGAGCGAGACACGGAATGTGGCGGCTTCAGGCCGCTACCAAGTTCAGGCAGTGGTCCTCGGGCCAATGTCCCAAAGTCTAAGGGAAAAGCTTCTCTCCTATGCAGGGAAGCTTGTGAACATCACGGATCCGGTTCTCGACGTATACACCGCTGAAGGATACTCGCAGGCCCTTTCGGCCTTCGCCGTCGAAGAGGGGGCGCGCATCGTTGTGGCGGGGGCAACGCGGATCGGCCGCGATTTTATGCCCAGGGTGGCGGTGCTGCTCGCATGCGGCATGGCTTCCGACGTGACGGCTGTTCGCTGGATGGATGAGCCCATGACCGTAGTGCGGCCTATTTACGGCGGCAAAGTGCTGGCCGAGGTCTCTTTTCCCTCCAGCCCCGCCGTTGTCACTGTGAGGCCGAATACGTTTGCCCTGGGAGGGCCGGGGGAATCGGCGGGTGAGTTTTTCGAGAGGCAGGTGGGCATATCTCCCGACCGGGTGGGGACGAAAGTCATTCGGATCGAGGAGAAGACTATTGGCAAGGTCGATCTACTTGAGGCCGATGTCATCGTCTCAGGAGGCCATGGCATGAGGGCCCCCGAGAATTTCAAGCTCCTCGAGGACCTTGCCGAGGCGATCGGGGGCGTGGTCGGCGCCACAAGGTCGGTGGTCGACGCGAAGTGGCGCGACCATGAAGACCAGGTCGGCAAGAGCGGCAAGACGGTCTCCCCGAAGCTCTACATAGCGGCCGGCATCTCGGGCGCGATCCACCATATAATGGGGATGGGCACGTCGAAAGTCGTGTTGGCCGTCAACAAGGACCCGAACGCGCCCATATTCAAGCACGCCGACTACGGCATCGTGGGCGATCTCTTCCAAGTCGTGCCCGCACTGACGGAGGCTCTCAAGAAAAGGTTGGGCAAATAGCATGTCTTCCATGGAGAAGATAGATGTGGTCATCGTGGGAGGGGGACTGGCGGGCCTCGCCGCCGCCTACCGGCTGAGTTGTGCCGGCAAACAGGTGATCCTCCTCGAGCGCGGCGACGCGCCCGGCAGCAAGAACGTTACCGGGGGGCGGATCTATGTCGAGCCCATCCGGGCCTTTCTTCCGGAGATAGTGGAGGAGGCCCCCTTCGAGCGGCCGGTGGTGAAGGAGATGCTGACGATCCTCGACGAGGAAGGCTCGGTCCTCCTCGAGCACGGGTGCGCGCAAAGGCGCACGAAGCCTTACCAGAGCCACACGGTGCTGCGTGCCAGGTTCGATGCCTGGTTCGGCAACAAGGTCATGGAAAAGGGCTGCTTTGTCATCCCAAGGCGGAGGGTCGACGATCTCCTCTGGGAGGAAGGCCGCGTGGCAGGGGTGAAAGCAGGGGGCGAGGAGATACCGGCCCGAATTGTCATAGCGGCCGACGGCGCCCTCTCCTTCATGGCCGAAAAGGCACACCTCCGATCAGGCCCGCGTGAGCCCGCCGACTATGCGGTAGCCATAAAGGAGATATACAAGCTTGACCCTGCCATCATCGAAGACCGGTTCGGCCTCGAAGCGGGCGAGGGGGCTGCCTGCCTGTTTGCGGGCGCAGTGACAAAGGGCATGTTCGGCGGCGGGTTTCTCTACACGAACAGCGACAGCCTGTCCGTGGGGCTCGTCGTCGGCATCGAAGCGCTCATGGGAGCACGCGGCGCCGAAGAGTCTTACCGGCTAATGGAGGCCTTTACGGCAAGGCCCGAGGTCCTCCGGTGGACAAAGGGCGGAGAGTTGAAGGAATATGCTGCCCACGTCATCCCGGAGGCTGGGTTTGGCGGCATCTCGAAGCTGGTCACCGACAACATGCTCGTGGCCGGAGACGCCGCCGGGTTTGCGCTCAATCTCGGCCTCACGGTGAGGGGGATGGAATTTGCAGTGGCCTCCGGGGTCTTGGCCGGCGAGGTAGCGGACGAGGCCCTCACAAAAGGGGACACCTCGGCTCAATTCCTTTCTCTCTACGAAAAGAAGCTCAAGGAGAGCTTCGTCCTCCGGGACCTTGAGACGTTCCGCCACTCGCGGGAGGTGCTGGACAACCCCCGGCTCCTCAAGGTCTACCCGAAGTTCCTCTGCGAGCTCCTCAGGGACCTCTATACAGTGGACAGCGGGCCGAAAGCCTCTCTCTACAAGACGGCAAAGGAAGCGGCGCGAAAACACGTGCTCACGTGGGACGGATTCAAGGATTTCCTTTCCTTCAGGAAGATGTAGCCATGAAAGTGGAAGAGAAAATAGCCCTCGACGCGATCAAGAACGACCGGGAGAGCCACATCAGGCTTGACCAGAGGGAGTGCTTGGAATGCAAGGAGCGGTGGTGCGTGGCCGTCTGTCCCGGCCATCTCTATTCCCTGAACGAGGAGACCGGTGAGATGACGGTGGAGTACGCGGGCTGCCTCGAATGCGGAACGTGTAAGATCGCCTGCGTCCGCGGCTCCGTCTCGTGGGACTATCCCAGAGGAGAGTGCGGCGTCCAATACCGGTACGGCTAAAAAGATTTCTCCCCGTCCGTCCCGAAATTCTCCGTGATGCAATTACCGGGGTTCAGCACCCCCTCACCGAGCAAAGCTCGGCGAGCCTCCCCGCTCACACTCGCTTCGCTCGCCTTGCCGTTGGCTTAAGCGCCCTTCCACCGGCAAAGCCGGATGGAGCCTCCCCCCTCAAGAGACTCGCTTCGCTCGCCCAAAAGCGTCTCCTCACCCTCGCTTACGCTCGGTTTTGCTGTCGGCTACTCCCCTTCGGTCCCGAAATTCTCCGTGATCCACTCTCTGATCTCGTCCCTCACCCTCCGGAAAGCCTCGATGTGCTCCGCTCCCTCCTTGTCGATGAGGTTCTGGAACTGGGCGTGCAGGAGGCGGCTTCCCCTCGGGAAGAAGGGGTGGAGGGCGCAGCAGCCGGAACAGCCGGCGCAGGTGAAATCGAGCCGGGAATGGGGGAGAAAGGGGCACGTTCCTTTGGGATCCCCGCATACCATGGCAACGCAATCGAATTTTGTCCCCACGAAGGCTTCGATGCTTTTTGGCATGTGGGAAGATATGTCGATGCCTATCTCTGCCATGGCCCGGGTTGCGGTAGGGCTCAAGGGAGTCGGCTTGAGGCCCGCGCTGAACGCCTCTAACCTGTCGCCGTAGAGCGCCCTCACGAGACCCTCGGCCATCTGGGAGCGAACGGAATTGCAGGCGCAGAAGAAAAGGACCTTCTTGCGCTCGGAGGGGGTCTTCCTTTCAAGAGCCCGGTTGCCGGTTTTTCCTTTTCTCACAGGACAAAGTATAGCACATTCAATACCCCCGGTGCTCCGGGGCAAGCCGATTTGAAAACCCGGCCCCCTATTGAGACTCTTTCGACATGCCCTTGCCCCGGCCGGTGCTCCCTTTTAATCGTCCCTCAAAGGATTCGGTTTCCAAAGAGATGGCTTGAAGAGGGAACCCGGCGATCCTTAAGCGGCAAATTTATTGAGAGGGAGCATAGCGCAAGATGACGGGTGATTTCAGAACAGTATATGGTGCATTCTCTTCCCTTTCTGGTCTCACGGACGAGCTTTCATTCTCTTTCCTTCTTTCGTCAAGCCCCGTGGATCGGAGAAACAATCTCCGTGAAGGCTTGCTTTTTTTGTTGACATTTTTTACTGCTACTATCTATTCTTATTCTGATTCTTACAGATAGCACGAGAAGGGCTGCGTTTGGAGTAATGTCGATGACTGCAACGGAAGCGATACAGCAGCTCAGGACGCTCGAGAACGAGCAGCTGGAGCTCGACGCGCTTCTCACTCAGGCTATCCGATTCATCCCCCTCTTTGTCACAAAACAGGTCCGCTATAAGGTGACCGATATTCCGACCAAGCGGACTATCCAATACTACGTGCACAAAGGACTTATCGGCAAGCCGGGGCGTCGGGGCCGCCGTATTGCCTTTTCCTATCGCCATCTCCTGCAGGTGCTCGCTGTGAAGAAACTGCAGAACGACTATCTCCCGCTCAGAAAGATAGCGGAGATAATGCGATCATCGAGCGAGCGGGAGCTGGAGGACATTCTTATTGGTGAGCGGCGTATCTTGAGTCCTTTGAGGCCTTCAGAGAGCCCCTCTCCCAATTCTTTCTGGACCTCCTGGCGAAGGGTGAGGATCGACGATCACATAGAGCTCTCGGTTGAGGAGGGGTTCGACCTCCTGGACCCTTCAGTCGATCTCGACGTCATCAACGCGAAGATCATCAATGCCCTTTCCGTTCTTTCCCTGCCGGGGGCAGATTGGACCGCCTACGACTCGTCGGCCCCTCCGCTCGCGTACAAGCAGGATGAGGGCCCCTGCTTCGCTGCGGCCCCCCCTGTCGCGTCGCTGAAGGCTGCCTCGGTCGCCCTGATCACGGAAGGAGGTCTTGTGCCAAAGGGAAACCCTGATGGCCTCGAATCTTCCCGGGCGAGCCGCTA
>Ga0326728_10024502_pt1 | contig 10926 bp, 6 predicted proteins | sample MB3enrmetagenome_FD_207602 | JGI IMG/M metagenome (GOLD analysis project Ga0326728, IMG submission 207602) | Lab enriched peat soil microbial communities from McLean, Ithaca, NY, United States - MB31MN | ecosystem: Environmental > Terrestrial > Soil > Wetlands > Peat | place: USA: New York...
CGGGAGTACTCATTGCGTTGCTCTCCTAAAGCTCAAAATCAAATTCCGGATGTTCCTTTTGCAGGCGTTCCTTAGTGGCCGTACGTGCCGGTTTGCCTGCCGTGCTCTTGACAATCCAATGGGGGGGCTTTAGCAGGACTGCACGTACCACCACCCCCAGTGCCTGCACTATCGCTGAGCGGATGCGCTGTTCGATGGCCGGAGCATTCTCCAGCAACCTTTCCTGTTGGACCTCAGCTACCACCACAATTTCCTGTGTACCGAGTGCCGCATTAAAGGCCCCGATAGCAATGGCCCTGCCATCGTGAATATCTTCATCAGCAAATACAATTTCCTCGATGTCCTGGGCATAATAATTTTCCCCTGCAATGATGAGAAGATCCTTTTTGCGGCCCACTACGTATAGGTTGCCATCTAGCAGGAAGCCCAAGTCTCCCGTTTGATACCAGCCATCGATGAGCGCCTCGGCGGTCAGGTCTGGGCGGTTCCAATAGCACTCAAACAGGCAATCGGTTCGTAGCAGGATTTCTCCCACCTGCGTCGGGGACAACGTACTCCCAGCCTCATCTACAATACGCACCTCCATGCCGGGCAGTAACTTTCCGGAGGAGACAAAGCATAAATTGTCCTCGGAATCTGCGGCAACCGGCACCACGAGATGCTTGGCGCGAAAAGTAGCAGCATCGGCCCAAACCCGGGCCGGTCCATGTGACTGGGAAACAGGTTCCTGAGAGACGGCGAAGACGTTTTCCGCCATTGCATACGAGGCTGAGACCGCACCCTCTTTCAATCCGCAGCTGGAAAAAGCCAAGTAAAACTCATCCATGCTATTGGCTCGAATAGGTTCGGAGCAATTGATGAAGGCGCGCATTGACGACAAGTCGCAGAGCTCGCGATCCGCTTGTGGCGTGCGACGAGCAAGGAACTGGAATGCAAAGTTCGGCTGCCATGCCAGTGTGCAATGATGTTGCGTGATGGCCTCTAGCATGCTTTGCGGGCGCATCACCCATTCTAGCGGAGACAGCATCACAAGCGGAATGTGAAAGACCATGGGCAGCATGAAGCTGGCGATCAGACCCATGTCGTGGTAAAGCGGCAGCCAGCTAATAATGCAATCCTTGAAATCCTCTAACTGGAGAGCACCGCCCAGGCGATCCAGTTGGCGCAACACCTTGGAGTGCGTTAGGGCCACGCCTTTCTGCAGTCCAGTCGTGCCGGCTGAGTGCTGCAAGAAGGCGATTTGCGATGAGTCTAGTGTTGTAAAAGCATGAGCTGATGGCTCTGTTGGAAGCAATTCAGGGCAGCGCAATACTATGCCTGTCTCCTCCACGGCTACATACCCCAGAAGCTCTTCCGGAAAAGCATGGTCAATGACAACGACTTTTGCCTTGAGGTTGGCTGTTACACCCGCCAGCCCCGTCCGGTATTTTGCGGGATTCATCTTGAAGCTCGGGTAGGCGAGGAAGCTGGGGACCGCGCCCAGCATCATGGCGCCAGCAAAGGCGGCCATGCCGGCAATCCCCTGCGGCATGACCAGTACGACAAAATCCCTGGTTTCCACGCCCTGCAGCTGGAGCCATTTGGCCATTCCGCGGGCCTGCTGCCTGAACTGATCGAAAGTCACGCTATCCTGTTCATCAATGTCGTACCACATGGTCAGGAATGTACGGTCCCCGGGAGCGCATTCCAAGGCTTCAATCAGGTTTTGATATTTCAACATGAACACCTTTGATAGCGGGCTAAAGCTGTTGATGACGCGGAGCTTAACGAAAACTATTATATTATTGTTGGGCCTCAAAATTCGCCGGCTGCAGCCACTTCCTCTTGGTGCTGGCACAGATTTGTGAGCAACGCGAAGTGCACGGTTACACCACTCGTCAGCTAGGATCAATATGCTTTTTCAAGTTGCTGCATACGTTATCGTCTACTTTTCCTGTCTGGCACTGTTTTGCCTTGTACGGTCGCATCGGGTACGGCAAATCGCACTCCTTGTTGCCAACTATTTGCTCTACCTCAGTTGGGGATGGTGGTTCGCCTGCATTCTTGCTTTCTCAACGCTGGTGAATTTTGCTTTGGGCAAGAAGCTGCGTAGAGATCAAGCTGACAGTACTCTCGGGCTTGGTATCGCAATCAACGTAGTGATTCTGGGCACCTTTAAGTATTTGCCTGAGCTGGGCAGTAGCCTGACGTGGGAGCCACTGCACTTTCTTGTACGGCTGGCATTACCCCTCGGTATTTCCTTTTGGACCTTTCAGGCCTTGAGCTTCCTGTTCGATCAATATCGCGGAGAAGATCTGGATCCTAGCATTATCGAGTTTGCCGTCTACATGTCCTTTTTTCCGGTTGTCATTTCGGGCCCGGTGTGCCGTATGGTGGACATGCTGCCTCAGTTCCGCTCGGAGGAACGTCCTGCCTGGGGGAACTTCGTTGAAGGGATGCGCCGTGTTCTGATTGGGCTATTCATGATGCAGGTGGCACGCTTGCTTGGCAACGGCGCCATGGGTGGCGAAGGAATTGACGCAGGCTTTCATCAGGCCACCCAGTGGGGTGGACCTGACGTCTGGCTTCTGGGAATTGGTTATGGGTTGCGGCTCTACTTTGACTTTGCAGGATTTACCAGCATCGTAATTGGTGCAGCCAAGGGCCTGGGAATGGTGGTTCCGGAAAACTTCAATCATCCCTTCCGTTCCACTTCGCCCTCCATATTTTGGACCCGTTGGCACATGTCGCTCTCTTTCTGGATTCGCGACTATGTCTTCCTGCCGGCGGCCATGATTCGTCGTGAGGTGTGGTGGCGCTACTTTGCCCTGTTCGCCTCCATGGTTGTGTTCGGTATTTGGCACAAGGGAACTCTTCTTTTTGTTTTGTGGGGTGCATTCCATGGAGCATTGCTGGTAGTCCACCGTCTATGGCAGGGGCTGGTACGCCGATGGAACTTGGATACTTCGGCACCCATCTGGGAGCCCATTTCATGGATCTGCACCATGGCGCCGATCAGTCTGGCATGGATTCTGTTTTCGCAAATCGCGCCGGAACAGGTCGCAAAGATGTTTACGGCCGTCGTTACTCCGTCCAGTTACGCGCATCAGTACCTTGGCTCCAGCGTTTACCTGCTGGTGTTTGCTGTGATGGCGATTTGTGCCTGCTACAGCCAGGTGAGACAGATGCTGGAGGATGCACAGGATCAGGAAGCCAGTGGCGTATTCGCGATAATTGCGAAGCGGCAGGATTATTGGGTGCCAGCGCTATACATCGTTGCCTTTGTGGCTGTTTATGTCATGGCTTCTGGCCAGGGCAATAACGCTGCTGCCCTGATGTATAGGGCTTTCTAACAAGATCAAATCTCTAGCCAAGGTGCCAGATCTTTGCGACGAGGCTGTAATATACTGGGTGTAGCGTGACATGTTGTAGCGTATAGGCATGCCATGTACACAAGCTAGAGGTCTTGGAACCGAGTCCGCATTAGGCACAGCCTGAATGTCATAGCGAAGTCCTCTATCCACTAAGTGGTTATTCCTTGATATTGATCGGATGTTGACTCTATGTCTAACCACACTGCCATCATCATTGGCGGAGGCCCTGCGGGGCTGACCGCCGCTTACGAGCTGCTCACCCGCACCGATGTGCAGCCCATCGTGCTGGAGCGTTACGACTACCTGGGTGGCATCAGCCGCACCGTCCAGTACAAGGGCAACCGCATGGACATTGGCGGCCACCGCTTCTTCAGCAAGAGCGACCGCGTGATGAACTGGTGGCTGGAGCACTTGCCCGAGGAGAAGCCTGGACAGGCCGAGCGCGAAGACGAGGTCATGCTGGTGCGCGGGCGCAAGTCGCGCATCTACTTTCTGCGCAAATTCTTCGAGTACCCGGTGCAGTTGACCGCCGCCACGCTCGGCAACCTCGGCCCCTGGCGCACGGTGAAGATCGGCGTCAGCTACGTAAAGGCCATGGCGTTCCCCATCCGCAAGGTGGAGAACCTTGAACAGTTCTTCATCAACCGCTTCGGTCGCGAGCTCTACCTGACATTTTTTAAAAGCTACACGGAAAAAGTTTGGGGCGTTCCATGCCACAAGATCAGTGCCGAGTGGGGCGCGCAACGCATCAAGGGACTCAGTATTCGCAAGGCCCTGCTGCACTTCCTGACCAGCTCCGGCAAAAAAACGGACATTAAGCAGAAGGAGACCGAGACCTCGTTGATCGAGCAGTTCCTCTACCCCAAGCTCGGCCCCGGACAGATGTGGGAGAAGGTCGCGCGCGAGGTAAAGGAAAAAGGTGGCCAGGTGGTGATGAACTTCAACGTCACCGCCGTGGAAGTGAAGGATGGCCGCGTGGTGGCCGTACGCGGCGTCTCCGCCGATGGCAGCGAGCAGCGCTACGAGGGCGACTATTTCTTCTCCACGACCTCGGTCAAGGAACTCATCGCCGCCATCGACGCCGGCAGCAACTCGGTGCCGGAGAACGTGCGCGAGGTGGCCAGCAAGCTCGAGTATCGCGACTTCATCGCCGTCGGCCTGCTGGTGGATAAGCTGAAGGTCAGCGAGCCGGGTGGCAAGGTGGGCGAGCTTGTGCACGACAACTGGATCTACATCCAGGAGCCTGATGTGCTCATCGGTCGCCTGCAGGTCTTCAACAACTGGAGTCCGTACCTGGTGGCCGATCCCAGCAAGGTCTGGCTGGGCGCCGAGTACTTCTGCTACGAGGGCGACGAACTGTGGACCCTGCCCAAGGAGAAGATGGCCGCCCTCGCCGCCGACGAGCTGGCCAAGATCGACATCATCCGCCGCGAGGATGTGCGCGACAGTGTAGTGGTACATATGGCCAAGACCTACCCGGCCTACTTCGGCATTTATGAGCGCTTCAACGAAGTGCGCCAGTACGTGGACGCCATCAGCAACCTCTTCCTGGTGGGACGCAACGGCATGCACAAGTACAACAACCAGGATCACTCCATGCTGACGGCCATGACCGCCGTGGACAACATCGCCGCCGGCCGCACCGACAAAGCCAACCTGTGGGAAGTGAACACCGAGCAGGACTACCACGAGACGAAGGAGAAATAGAGCGGCCCGCTCAAGGCCGCTCCTTTTTGCCGTGACGGGAGAGCAATGTGAGCGACTTTGTAGTCCAGCCCCTGGCCTTGCTGCAACCGTTACACTCTCTCCATCTGCTTGCCCTGATTCAACTACCTGTTTCGGCACAGCCATTCTTCCGGCATGACCTTTTGCAGGGCGCGCTGGCCGTAATTGTGTTTGCTGCTTTTTTATTGGCACCGGGATACGTGGTGGGATGGGCGCTGAACTGCTTTAACTTCCGTCGTGGCAGCGGAGCCGAGCGCCTGCTATTGAGTGTGGCGCTCTCCGCTGGCATCTCTCCGGTGCTGGCCGTGCTGGTCACGCGCTATACGTCACTCACTACAACACTCTGGCTCTACATCCTCATTAGTTTGATCGCGGCCACACTTGCCTTCAGAAAAGGCACAGCGCGCAATCCGTGGCGCTGGGCGTTAGAGACCGGTACTGGGCTGGCGCTTGTGATGGCCGTCCTGTGGGCCGCGCTCGCACTCTTTGAACTGGCTGACTTGCAGCTCGGTCACCGTCTCTATCTCAGCGTGACCACCTATGATCACTCCGTGCGCACTGCCATGGTGGAAAGCGTGTTGCGTCACGGCGTGCCCGCCACCAATCCGTTCTATCTGCCGCATGCGCAGCCGGCGGGGCTGCGCTATTACTACTACTGGTATGTGCTATGCGCTCTTGTCTCGCGCGCGGTGGGCGTGCCCGCGCGGGCGGCGATGACGGCCAGCGTGGTGTGGAGCGGCCTGGCCCTGGCGGCGATGATTCCGCTTTATCTCAAGTACGTGTTGGGGTGCCGTGAAGGGCTGCGCAGGAAATCGTTCATTGGTTTTGCGCTGCTGGGCGTTACAGGTTTGGACGTCATTCCCAACCTTCTTCTCTACGCGCAGCCGGTCAGCGTGATCTATCCGGATGCCGACTGGTGGGATCCAAACCAGGTGACGGGCTGGATGGCGTCGCTGTTATGGGTGCCGCATCATGTGGCCTCGCTAACGGCCTGCCTGGTGGGATTTCTGCTGCTGTATGGTTTGCACGATGAGGATGGCTGGGCGCGGCGCATGGGCATAACCACATTGGCCGGTGCGTCTTTTGCCAGCGCCGCGGGCTTGGGTCTTTACGTGACCTTTGCCTTCGCCGTCTTTCTGGTGGCGTGGAGTGCGCGCCTGCTGTTGCGCCGGGAAGTGCGCGCTTTTGCTTCCTTTGTGGCGGCGGGTGCGGTGAGCCTCGTACTTAGCGTGCCCTACCTGCACGAGCTGAGCGGTGCGGGCGCCGGCGAGGGCTTTGCGCGCTTCTCGGTGAGGGATTTCCCGCCGCTGGTGGACTGGCTGCACGCTCATGGAGTAGCCAGCGTAATGGCCGTGCAGGGAATTTCGCTGCTGGCGCTGCCGGCCATCTACTGTGTCGAATTTGGCTTCTTCCTGCTGGCCGGCTGGTGGTGTCTGCGTGGCCGCCGTGCAGCTTCCAATGGCGCGCAGGCGCTCTGGTGGATGCTGGGTAGTTCGCTGCTGGTGGGTACCTTCCTGCGCTCGGCGGCCATTGTGAGCAACGATCTTGGCATGCGCGCCGTGCTGCCGGCCCAGTTTGTGCTGCTGCTCTTCGGAGCCATATGGCTGGGTGGCGAGGAGTGGAAAAAACCGGGCGAATCCTCAGCAGGTGAAGCGTTGGACGGTAAAACCAGAGCTACGTCCGGTGCGCATGTACTGCGCATCGCAGTGCTCAGCACGCTGGCGCTGGGTGTGCTGGGCACCGTGCACGAGCTGGTCATCCTGCGCGCTTATCCCCTGCTTGTAGATGCCGGGCAGATTGAGCGCAACGAGGTATTCTTTCCCGCCGCACCGCAGATGGGTGAGCGCACCTATCTTCTGCGCTCCGGATTGGAGCAGTTACAGAGCCAGGTGCCCGATAGTGCGGTGGTGCAGTACAACCCGTTCCCGCCCACATATCCTGCGCTTCTGCTTTACTCCGGACGGCAGCGGGCAGCGGCGATGCGCGACTGCGGTGCGTCTTTTGGAGGCGACCCCGCCGGATGCCGGCCGATTCTTAATCTTGTGGCGCCACTCTACTTCCGCAACTTCTATCCCGGGCCGGTGGATGTGGATGCAACCTGCCGCGCGCTGGGCGTGCAGGTGCTGATTGCCACCGACGCCGACCAGGCGTGGTCTGTGCCGGAGAGCTGGGTGTGGCAGCGGCCGACGCTGGTGGAAAACCGTTACTTCCGGGCCATTCCCTGCGGGCGGTAAGCGCTCGTCTGAGCCAATTCTGATGAATCTATTTTCCACTTAGCGCCAGCCAAGTATCGGGTAGGCTGCCATTGGATGACTGGTCAAGGATTACTGAATGCTGGCGATGGTTGATTCCAAGCGAGAGTCAGTAGCCCAAAGAATGCCGCAGCTTTATGGCAAGAAGTGGCGTACTTCTGAGAGGAAGAAAGTGGCGGGACAATCCCATTTGCATGGTCCCGCCACCTGTGCCTAGTTCCAAGTGGAGCTGGAATTTTGATAAGACAGCAGACCTTGGAGCTCGTTTACTTGGAGGCCGGCATGTCCTTGTGTTGTTTCACTACTTTAATCATCTTTTCTACCTGATCACGCTGTGGATGATCGGGGTTTGTCTTCAAAAGCTTCTGCCAGCACTCAATCGCACCCTTCGTATCGCCCTGAACCTGCCACTTCAACATGCCCAGGTTGTAGAGCGCGTTGGCATACTTCGGGTCTTTCTGAAGAGCCAGGTTCAGCATGGCAATCGCTTTGTCTGAGGACCCGCCGTAGTAATACGCACTTGACAACCGTGTATACACCTCAGCGCTCGGCTTCAGTTTTGCAGCCTGTTCGTAATATTTTGTAGTTTCATCGAACTGTTGCGCCGCAAAGTAGAGCCCGCCGATCTTCATCAACAGGTCATAGTCATTTGGGTTGGCCTTCAACTGCACCAGCAACGGCGCCATCTGTTTTGCCGCCATCTGCTTCAGCTGCTCAGGAGTAGGGGCGGCCCCTCCTGGCATGCCGCCTGGCATACCAGAACCCGGTTGGGAGGCCGGTGCGGCGGCCTGTTGTTGTGTGCTGGTGCCGCTCGCCGCTCCTGTACTGGCTGAGCCGCGGAACAAATAACCAGAGCCAATGCCAACGATCAGACAGATGATTGCCAGCGCGTACACCTGCACCGAGGACCATCCCATTTTTGCTCCAGCAGCGGCTACCTGCGACACTTCTTGAGTTTTCTGTTCTTCCTGCTGCTCGTCACTCATTACGTCCAGTAACTCCTCAATCTATAGAATTCAACGGAACTCAACCCTGCAGAATTTCCTGCGTATGACTGCCGAGGCGCTGCACGTGAAGGTGCGCCGGCGTGAGTATCCAATTTCATTGGGCAGGCAGAATGCCAAATGCGCTCATGTCGCGTGGAAAATTGTTCATTTGCCATCAATACGATAGCAGGTCTCCTTTTAGGAGGCTCCTTGATAAGCAGCCAGTTTGAGAATATTTCCCCTTTTTCTGTGTAATTTGACCCATCATGCGCGATGCTGGTCGTGAAGTGAAAACCTGTAAATAGTGAGTGCATAACGCATACGATGGGTCTTGAGCTTGTAGGAGCTACATTGCCGATAACGCTCTATTCCTACAATGAGTTCTGCCCTCAGGGTGCTGTTGTAAAACCGCAGTTGTAGCTCGCCGCCATCGTCACAGGCAAAGGTGCTTGCTCCATGACGTGCATGGTCTTGATATGTCTATACCGTGACATTGATCACACCACTACAGTACAAGCCCGAGGTAAAATTTTTTATCTTGGGCTTGATATTGGGGATAGGTCACCGTAGCCTAGAGAATCGTGAGCGGATAGGCGCGAAACAGCGCGGAATTCTGTGTCATATGCCCCATACTGTGCGCCCCACAGCATCGAGTCTTATGCTCTAAGATGTTGACAATAAAGAGTCAATACTTTTTCATGGATTGGCCCACCAGTTGCTATTTATTACTTGTGCCATCCAAAGGAATTAGGAGCCCGCATGGGTTTGAAGTCGTTTTGGAATAAGTTGTATGACACCCTCTCTTCGGTGAAGACGGGTATTTTCCTTATCATTGTCGTCGGCATTTTTTCTGCGATTGGCACGGTAATTCTGCAACGCCCCACCTCGGAGCCGGAAGACCTGCAGCGCGCTTATTCGCCGGAGACTCTGCTCTGGCTGGATCGCCTGGGACTGACCGATATCTTTCACTCCTGGTGGTTTCTGGTTTTGCTGGTGCTGTTCTGCGTCTGCCTGATCTTTGTCAGCCTCTCCCGCTGGCCCAATGCCTGGAAGATGTATTCCAAGCCGGTGCGCTTTGCCACCGCGCCCTTCCGTGCCAGCCTGCCGTTTACGGCAAAGTTTCCGGTCGGGGATGAGACGATTGCACTGAACGCGGCGGATAAAGCCTTCCGCAAAGTTGGCTATGCGACGGAGAAGGTCAGCGAAGGATCGGAGAGCGGGCTGTTTGGCGAGCGCCAGAAGTTTGCCGTCTTCGCCGTCTATGTCGTGCACATCAGCCTGCTGCTCATCTTTGCCGGCTACATCCTGGATGGCTTCGTGGGATATCGCGGCAACATCCAGGTACCGGAGGGGCAGGCGAAGAACGTCATAGAACTGCGCGACAACAAGGGCGGCAGCACCAAGAAGCTGTTGCCCTTCTCCATCCGCTGCGACGCGGCCGGCATGGAAGCTTACGCCGATGGCAGTCCCAAGAAGTGGTGGAGCAAGCTGGCTCTGCTCGAAAACGGCCGCGAAGTTGTCACCAAGACGATCATCGTCAACGACCCGCTGACCTACAAGGGCATCCGCATCTACCAGGCCAGCATGGGCCAGTCCAGCACGCCGAAGACGTTGACTTTTGCTGCCGCGCCGGCCGCGGGTGGCGAGCCCGTCATGGTTGAGGTTCCTATCAATGGCAAGGCCGCACTGCCCGATGGTGAAAGCCTGAGCGTCCTGCGCTTTGTGCCTGACTACTACATTCAGGACAACGAAGTTTTTCAGAAATCGGACGATCCCGAGAACCCGGCGATTCAGCTCGGATTGACCGACGCCAAGGGTGAGACCAAAAAGCTCTGGATCCTCTATGCGCAGGCCAACACGACCCAGGGACAGGCAGCGCCATATATTTTCTCCATCAAGAGTGCCACGTGGGCGCAGTACACAGGCCTGGAAGTCAGCCACCAGCCGGGACAGTTCGGCGTGTGGGCAGGCGTGGTGGTGATGGCCTTTGGCCTGGTGCTGGCCTTCTACGCGCAGCACTCGCGGGTCTGGGCCACAGTCATTACGTCTGAAGGCGGCAAGCAGCTGTGGGTGGGTGGAACCACCAACAAGAATCGCGACCGCTTCCAGACGAGGTTCGAAGAGATTAAGGCAGAGCTGGAGAAGGAGCTGGGCATACCGGCTTCCACGGCCAAGGCCTAAAGTTTTGTAACGAGTCTTTATTAAGCATCAACCGTGGCCGCCGGCGAAACGCCCGGCCCAGGAGTGATTGAGCTATGTCAGAAGCACAAGTGGAGCAGCGCCAGCAGAACGGTACGGTGCTGCTGGTCCTGGTGGGATTGGGAATTGCCTTTGCGCTGCTGGTAGCGCTACTGGCTGCGGCCAAGGCGCACACGGGGCCAATCTATGGCGAGGCCAACATGCTGTACGCGGCGCTGGTGCTGTATGCCGGCGCGGCCACGCTTTACATGGGCTATGGCGTCACCGGAATCGAGCGCTATGTAAATTCGGCCACGGTGCTGACCGTATTGGGCTTTTTGGCCAACACGGCAGCCGTGGCGCATCGCTGGTCGGTGGCCGGGCGTCCGCCCTTCAGCAACATGTACGAGATGCTGCTGAGCTTTGTTTGGA
>Ga0326728_10024504_pt1 | contig 10926 bp, 3 predicted proteins | sample MB3enrmetagenome_FD_207602 | JGI IMG/M metagenome (GOLD analysis project Ga0326728, IMG submission 207602) | Lab enriched peat soil microbial communities from McLean, Ithaca, NY, United States - MB31MN | ecosystem: Environmental > Terrestrial > Soil > Wetlands > Peat | place: USA: New York...
GTCGGGCGCGAAGGTAACCCGCAGAAAAGCGTTCTCCATGACGCGGCCGTTTACGCTCAGCCCGGACGCGGCTTCCGCACCGGCCACCGGGCGCACACGAAACTGCCGGTAGCCGAATGGCGGCAGTTCGGCGCGGATCACCACGCGCTGGCGATCGTTCACTTCCGTGGTTGCCGGAGTCCACTGATGCGCTACCGCCCGCCCCTGCTCATCCTCCACGCGCGAAGGCGCGCCCGGCGTTCTGCGGACATCGTACTCGAGATTCGAAACGACCGCCCAGGGGTGGAGATTGAACGCCAGCAGGTACACCGAATCGGGATCTTCGGCCGGCACCTCCCAGGCGAGTTTCTGCAAGGCCAGGTACAAGGCGTTGTCGGCGATCTGCCGTGCAAATCCGTAGCCCGCGGGCGCCGCGATCTCGTAATGCTCGGGAAGCGCGGTGCCGGCCAGGCTGTCGTGGAATTGCAGGAACAGGACCCGCTTCCAGGCGGCGGCCAGGTCCGGGCCGGGATAGGCGGCGCCCCAGGCCAGCGAGCCGATAGCGGCCAGCTTTTCCGCCGAGAGAAGCGCGATCTCCGTCGCGCGGTTCGCCTTCTTCATCCAGGATTGCGCGGTATAGCATCCCACCGAGTGATGCTGCAAATCCCCCGTGACCACTGGCAGGTGCGCCGTATCCGAGCCGCGGATCTCCGCGAAATATCGGTCTGGTGTGCTGAAGAGGACCCTGGGAGCGCCGGCCTGGCTCTGAAGCTCCTGAATGGAGCGAATGTTTTCTTTGCTCGCGCCGCCGCCATGATCCCCGGCGCCGTAGAACGCCATCAGTGTGTGAGTGCTCGGGTTCCATTCTCTGAAGATGCGGCGAATGCGGGTGTCTACCTGCCGCTCGTCGTTATAGCTGATGGGGATGCGGTAGGTCAGCACGCGGGTGCCATCCGGCGCCTCCCACCAGAACACGTCGCCGGGCAGCGTCTTCTCCCGAGGTTCGGGCCGCATGAACACGTAGTTGTTCGTGCCCAGGAGCTTGAGGATTTGCGGCAATGCGCCGGGATGTCCGAACGAATCCGGGTTGTAGGCCACGGTGGCGAACCGGCCCAGAAGGCGGCGAAAGGTCAGTTGTCCGTACAAGCCCTGGCGCACCAGGGATTCGCCGCTGGGGACATTCACATCGGGCTCTACCCACCAGCCGCCCACAGCGTCCCACCGGCCGTCCTCGACCCGTTTTCGGATTTCCGCGAGCATCGCCGGATCGTTCTCGGCGACCCATTCATAGAACTGCGCCGAACTGGCCGTGAAGCAGAAGTCCGGCGTTTCATTCATACGGTCCAGCGCCGAACGGAAGGTGCTTTGAACCACCGACAGACCTTCGGACCAGGGCCACAGCCAGACCGGATCGATGTGCGCCTGCCCGATCATGTGGAAGCGGAATTCGGATTCTTTTGGCAGCCAGGGCGCCGCAGTCTGCGCCCACCCCGGCAGGCGAATCGCGAAAAACAACAGGAACCAGGCGGAATTCCATCCCCGGGAACGCAGCCGCGTTCCCCGGGTGTTCAGCAGGATAGCCACCTCCAAAGCTTACCTTGAGAGCGTTTCGCCGCGAAACTGCGCCCGGAGATGGAAGTTCTCCGTTCGCCACGGTGCGCTGCCCGTCCGGTACGCTGGAAAAATGCAATGGTATGAGCCCGAAGGAAAAGTTGTCTTTCTTACATCGAAGGCGCATCTTAGGACCACACACAGTTCACCTGGGAATAATGTCGGCGAGGGAAAGAACAGCGGAATCGCCTTCGACGCAATCGAGTTGATGCGGCTCGCCGGAATTTCACCTTGTCTTCAGAGTCAGGTAGCGGTTGCCGGCCAGCCCCCGGCCCGGGAACAAATCGTCCTCCGTCCGCGTAACTCTCCCTTAAGGAGCGGCCGTGCAGTTCTTGTGGCAAGACCTCCGTTACGGCTTTCGGACCCTGCTGAGGAATCCGGGCTTTTGCGCGGTGGCCATCCTGGCGCTGGCTTTAGGAATCGGTCCCAACACCGCCATCTTCACCATGGTCAATGCGGTGCTGCTCAAGCCGCTGCCGGTTCCCCATCCCGACCGCGTGGTGATGATCTGGGGAACCATGCTCAAATCGGGATTCGATCAACTGCCCGTCAGCGCCGCCGACTACCTGGATTGGAAAAGGCAAGCCACCTCGTTTGACCAGATGGCGGCCGCCTTTGCCATTCCCGAATACGGCCTCAACGTGAGCGGCGCGGGCGAACCCGAGCGCGTGCCGGCCGCCACCGCCTCCCAGGAGTTTCTCCCCGCCCTGGGCATCAAGCCTATAGCCGGCCGTAATTTTCTGCCGGAGGAGGATCGCCCGGGCGCCCCGCCCGTCGCCCTCATCAGCAACGCGCTCTGGCAGCGGCGCTTTCATTCCGATCCGTCGGCCGTCGGGCGATCGCTGACCGTGGATGGCGTCCCGCGCACCATTGTAGGCGTCGTCCCGCATGAACTGGGCGAGATGGTGGCCGCGGACCTGTGGCTGCCCACCGCCATCGATCCCCACACGAGCGAGCGCGGGAATCACAACTACGGCGTCGTGGCGCTTCTCAAACCGGGGGTCACCGCCGCCCAGGCACGCGCTGAAATGACGGTCATCGCCGAGCGCCTCGAGCGGGCCTATCCCGCCACCAACACCGGCTGGGGCATTACCTTGTTCCCCCTGGCGGAAATGTATGCCGGCCGCATCCGGCCGGTCCTGCTGATCCTGCTCGGCGCCGTGGGCCTTCTGCTGCTGATCGCCTGCGCCAACCTGGCCAACCTGCTGCTGGCGCGCGCCGCCACGCGCGAGAAGGAGATCGCCGTTCGCGCCGCCCTGGGCGCGGGACGCCTCCGCATCGTCCGCCAGTTGCTCACCGAAAGCCTGGTGCTGGCCATGGCGGGCGGCGTTTTGGGCCTCCTGCTGGCCGTGTGGTGCGTGCGCGCCTTGCGCGGCGTGGTGCCCGACATGTTCCCCCTGTTGCAGCACATGAGCGTCGATCTGCCGGTGCTGGCTTTCACCCTGGGCCTGTCGGCCCTGACCGGCCTGCTCTTTGGATTGGTTCCCGCCTGGAAATCTTCGCGGACCGATCTCAACACCACGCTCAAGGAGGCCGCGGGACGCTCCGAAAGCGCCGGCGGCTCGCATCGCATCCGCGGTTTCCTGCTGGCGTCCGAGGTGGCGCTGGCGGTGCTGCTCTCCGTCAGCGCGGGCCTGCTGCTGCGCAGTTTCGTGCGCGTGATGGCGGTCAACCCCGGCGTCCGGGTCTCGCATATCCTGACCATGGCCCTGAGCCTGTCCGATGCAAAATACGACTCGCCGGTGAAGCGCGCCAATTTCTACAAGGACCTCACCGGGCGCCTCGAAGCGCTGCCCGGCGTGCGTTCCGCGGGCGCCGTGCTGTTTCTGCCCCTGCGCGTCTCCCTGCTGTCGTTTCGCATCGGCGTGAACGGCTTCCGCATCGAAGGCCGCCCGCCCGTGGCACAGGGCCAGGAGCCCATGGCGGATTACCGCATGGCCACGCCGGGTTACTTTGACACCATGGGAATCGCCCTGCGCCAGGGCCGCCTTTTCGACCAGCACGACGACCTGGATGCCAAACGCGTGGCGCTCGTCAACGAAGCCATGGTCCGCAAGCATTTCCCGCAGGAGAATCCGCTCGGCCGGCACATCGTCACGGGCGGCCAGACCATGGAAATCGTGGGCGTGGTGGCGGATGCCAAGCTCTACGGCCTGGATGCTCCCATCGAACCCGCCATCTACGTGCCCCACATGCAGCACCCCAGCCAGTCCATGGGGCTGGCGATTCGCACGGATGGCGATCCGGCCGCAGTGGCCTGGGCCGTACGCCGCGAAATCCTGAAACTCGATCCCGAGCAGCCCATTTCGCGCGTGCGCACCATGGAGAAAGTGCTCGCGGACTCGCTCATGCTGCGCCGCGTCTCCATGCTGATGCTGACGATATTCGCGTCGCTCGCGCTGACCCTGGCCACCGTCGGAATCTACGGCCTCACGGCATATTCGGTGAGCCGCCGCACCCACGAGATCGGACTGCGCGTCGCCTTGGGCGCCAGCCAGGCGCAGATTCTGCGGCTGGTCGTCGTTCGCGGGCTGGTGACTTCTCTCATCGGCGCGGCGATCGGCCTGGCCGCCGCCTTCCAGTTGACCCGCGCGCTGTCCAGCCTGCTTTACGGCGTCACCGCCACCGACCCGCTGGTCTTTGCGGGTGTGCCGCTGCTACTCATCGCCGTCTCGGCCCTGGCCAGCTACGTCCCCGCGCGCAAGGCCATGCACCTCGATCCGCTGCTGGCCCTGCGCTACGAGTAAGGCAACCCGCTATCGGGCGGTCACCGGGCGACTTCAGAGCATTGGAATAAAACCCAGAGTTTGCAGGGTGATGGATCGAAAGGCCTTCTGGTGTCAGTGAGCCTCAGCGGTGTCTGACCGAGCCTCGCCGCACTCCGTGGTTTCGTTCATCGAGGCCTCCGACCGGACGGAAACCCAAAGCGACCGACCTCGCCGGAACGCGAGAAGGCAACGTTCGTGTCCGATTTGGAGTATAAAAGTGGTTCTATGCCCCGCATCTTCGACAACATTGACCAGCAGTTGTTGCCGGCCTTGTGCCAGACCATCGACTTGTCGGAGCGTGCGGATTTCTGTGTCGGCTACTTCAACCTGCGCGGGTGGAAGCAACTCGATGGGTACATCGACCGGTGGTCCGGCAGTGAGGGCCACAGTTGCCGGCTCCTCGTCGGCATGCAACGTCTTCCCCAGGACGAACTCCGAGACGCCCTTCGCCTCATTCGAGCGGACGAGGGGATCGATAACCAGACCGCTCTGCGATTGAAAAAGAGGCTTGCCGAGGAGTTCCGAGCGCAGCTAACAATCGGCTCGCCTACAAACAACGACGAGCGAGGACTGAGGCAACTTGCCGCCCAGATCCGCGCGAAAAAGGTTGTCGTTAGGTTGTTCCTGCGCCACCCGCTGCATGCCAAATTGTACATGCTCTTTCGGCCCCAGGATCCTGTCAGCCCGTCCGTGGCGTACCTGGGGAGCAGCAACCTCACGTTCGCCGGCTTGTGCATCCAGGGCGAACTGAACGTCGACGTTCTTGATCACGACGCCTGCCAGAAGCTGGAGCGTTGGTTTGAGGACCGATGGAACGACCGTTGGTGCGTCGACATCTCCGACGATCTGGTCAAGATCCTTGGGGAGAGCTGGGCACGCGAGGAACCGATCCCGCCGTACCACATCTACGTCAAAATGGCTTATCACCTCTGCCAGGATGCGAGGGAAGGCCTGCTCCAGTTCCGCATCCCGAAGGATTTTGGCAATAAGCTCTTCGAGTTTCAGGTTGCTGCTGTCAAGATTGCCGCCCACCACGTCAACAAACGTGGTGGGGTCCTTCTGGGCGACGTGGTCGGGCTTGGAAAGACCCTCATGGCGACCGCGTTGGCGAGAATCCTGGAGGATGACCAGGACCTCGAGACGTTGATCCTGTGCCCCAAGAACCTCGTCCGCATGTGGGAGGACTACCGAGAAAAGTACCGGCTTCGCGGCAGAGTTCTTTCGTATACGCGCGTCCTGCGGGAGTTGCCCGAAATGCGCAGGTATCGGCTCGTAATCCTGGATGAGAGTCACAACCTGCGAAATCGAGAGGGCGCGCGGTACCGCGTAATTCACGAGTACCTTCGGAAGAACGAGAGCCGGTGCATCCTCCTCTCCGCCACACCCTACAACAAGACCTATCTGGACCTTTCCAGCCAACTGCGCCTTTTCGTTCCGGACGACAAGGACCTCGGCGTCCGGCCCGAACTCCTGCTCCGGGAGATCGGTGACACGGAGTTCATCCGGCGGTACCAGTGCTCCCTCCGCTCGCTGGCGGCGTTCGAGAAGACACAGCACACCGACGACTGGCGCGAATTGATGCGGCTGTACATGGTGCGGCGCACCCGCACCTTCATTCGGGACAACTACGCTCAGGCCGACCCGGTCAACGGCCGCAAGTACCTCGTCTTTGAGGACGGCTCACGTTCGTACTTCCCAGACCGGATGCCTCGGACGGTCAAGTTCAAGGTTGACGACGCCGATCCCAATGACCAGTATGCCCGCCTGTTCGCGCCCGACATCGTGGATATCATCAACCATCTGCACCTGCCGAGGTACGGTCTCGCCAACTACGTCGCGCCGGCGCCGGACACGCCACCCACCCAGGCCGAATCGAGGGTCCTCCAGGACCTCTCACGGGCCGGGAGGCGGCTCATGGGATTCTGCCGAACAAATCTGTTCAAGCGGCTCGAAAGCAGTGGGCATTCTTTCCTGCTCTCGGTGGAGCGCCACATTCTCCGCAATTACATCTGCCTCCACGCGATCGAGAACGGTCTCCCTGTGCCCGTCGGAACCCAAGGCGCCGAACTCCTGGACACCCGCGTCTGTGACCAGGACGCCGATTCCTCTGGCGAGGATCTCTTCGGGGAGGACGACAACATCGGCGCGGCAGCGGGCGTGGCGAAGCCGTTGCGCTCTGAGCCCGATTTCCGCCGGCGCGCCGCGGAGCTGTACCAGGAGTACACCACGCAGTACCGGCGGCGGTTCGGATGGCTCAGTCCGACGCTGTTCATCAAGCCGCTGACCAAATCCCTACGCGATGACGCTCTCGCTCTCATGCGCATCTTCAGCAGGTGCGACCAGTGGGACCCAGATCGAGACACCAAGCTTCGCGCACTCGAAAAGCTGCTTACGTCCAGGCACCCAAACGAGAAGGTGCTGGTCTTCACCCAATTTGCGGATACGGTTCTATTCCTGGAGCAGCAGTTGAAGCATTGGGGTGTCAACCAGATCGAGGGTGTGACAGGGAACTCGCCCGACCCCACCGCTATGGCCTGGCGCTTTAGTCCGGTCAGCAACGAAAAGCTGAACCAAGTCAAACCCGGAACGGAACTTCGGGCATTGATCGCAACCGACGTCTTGAGTGAGGGCCAGAACTTGCAGGATTGCGCCGTCGTCGTCAATTACGACCTCCCGTGGGCAATCATTCGTCTGGTCCAACGGGCCGGCCGCGTCGACCGTATCGGCCAGAAGGCCGACAAGATCCTCTGCTACTCCTTCCTGCCGGCCGATGGAGTCGAGCGCATCATCAGGCTGCGCAACCGGGTGCGGCAGCGGCTCACCGAAAATGCCGAAGTCGTAGGCACCGACGAAGCCTTCTTCGACGATGACCAGAACGACCGGGCAATCCTGGATATCTACAACGAGAAGGCCGGTATTTTGGATGGTGACGACGAAGGCGAAGTAGACCTTGCGTCGTATGCTTATCAGATCTGGAAAGACGCCGTGGCCGGCGATCCTGGACTCCAGAAGACGATTTCCGAACTGCCCCCGGTAGTCTACTCGGCGCGAGCTCACGAGGGGACATCAGCCAAGCCAAATGGCGTGCTCGTGTACGTCCGGACAGCGGAGGGTAACGACGCTCTGGCTTGGGCGGACCGAGCCGGGGATCTTGTGACCGAGTCGCAACTTGCCATTCTCAAAGCGGCTGAGTGCGCCCCGGACACACCCGCCCTCCCGCGAATGGAAGACCATCACTCCCTCGTCGCTAGCGCGGTGCAGCACATCGCGGAAGAAGAGAAAACCCTCGGCGGTGCACTGGGCCGGCCGTCGGGTGCGCGATTCCGAACGTACGAGCGGCTGAAGCGATACGCCACGGATCTGAAAGGCACGCTGTTCGACACCGCCGAGCTTCAGCGTGCTATCGAGGAGATTTACCGGTACCCGTTGCAGCAATCGGCGGTCGACTCGCTCAACCGCCAACTCCGAACGGGCGCCAGCGACGAAACGCTCGCGCAACTCGTCTTGGCGCTTCGGGACCAGGGCCGCCTCTGTGTGATCTCCGAAGAGGACGAGACTCGCGAGCCGAGAATTATCTGCTCCTTGGGCCTGGCCCCGGATCGGATAGCCGAATAGCCTATGCCGCTTGACGTTGCACGCGCCCGTCAGCTTCTCAAGGATTGCAATCTCCGCACCCTGTTTATCGAAGAACTGGGCTGGGACCGTTACGCGGAGCGGATTCCGATCCCGCTGGGTGCTCAGACGTTCCAGCTTGAAGGCGTCGCTCACAAACGCGATTTCGCCGTCTTCCGTTGTGCGCCCACGGCCGGCGGCGGCATCCCCCCGCGCTCGGAGCGGCTCAAGATCGATCGAGCTGTTGCCAAGCTCCGCTTCGAACACATCATCATTTATTCCGACGAAGCTCACACCACTCAGGTGTGGCAGTGGGTAAAGCGTGAGGCCGGTAAGCCCGCCGCATGCCGCGAACACACTTACTGGCGGCAGCAGACCGGCGAGTCCCTAATTCAGAAGCTTCAGCACATCGCCTTCAGCCTTGAGGAAGAGGAAGAGCTGAACCTCTTTGGGGTGACCGCGCGGACAGGCGCGGCGTTCGACGTCGAGCGCGTCACCAAGCGCTTCTACGAGCGCTTCCAAAAGGAACACGCAGCCTTCCTGAACTTCATCAAGGGTATACCGGATGACGACATGCAGCGCTGGTATGCCTCGGTGATGATCAACCGGTTGATGTTCAACTACTTCATCCAGAAGAAGGGGTTTCTGAACGCGGATCACAATTACTTGAAGACCAAGCTCGCGGAGTGCCAGCGGGCCGGCCGCGACCGCTACTACACGGGCTTTTTGTGCCCACTGTTTTTTGAGGGATTCGCAAGGAAGCCCGCCGAGCGTTCAGCCGCGGCCAACAGACTTCTGGGGCAGGTGCCGTACTTGAACGGCGGCCTCTTCCAGAAGCACCAGATCGAGGAACTCCACGGCGCGAAGATCCAGATTGGCGATGCGGCATTCGAGCGGATCTTTGATTTCTTCGAGCAGTACCAATGGCACCTGGACGAACGCCCCAACCGCCGTGACGACGAGATCAACCCGGATGTCCTCGGCTACATCTTTGAGAAGTACATCAACCAGAAGCAGATGGGAGCCTATTACACCAAAGAGGACATTACCGGCTACATCGCCAAGAACACCATTGTGCCGTTTCTATTCGACGCCGCCCGGAAGGACTGCGCTGTGGCGTTCAAGCCGAACGGTTCCGTCTGGCTCCTGCTCAAGGAAGATCCGGACCGTTACATTTACGCTGCCATGAAGAAGGGCGCTGGTCTGGACCTGCCGTCCGAGATCGCGGACGGCCTCTCCGACGTCTCGATGCGTGGTTCGTGGAACAAACCCGCGCCTCCGGAGTTCGCCCTGCCAACCGAGATCTGGCGTGAAGTGGTTGCACGGCGGAGGCGTTATGAAGAGGTCCGGGCGAAGATGGCCTGCGGGCAGATTCAGTCCATCAGCGATCTCATCACCTGCAACCTGGATGTACGGCAGTTTGCGCAGGACGTGATCGAGAACTGCGAAGGCCCAGAACTCCTCCGGGCGATGTTCCATGCCATCGAGCACGTCTCCGTCCTCGATCCCACTTGCGGTTCCGGCGCCTTCCTGTTCGCAGCGCTTAACGTTCTCGAACCGGTCTACGAGGCTTGCCTGGAACGGATGCAAGCGTTCCTCGATGACATGGAGCATTCTGGGCAGCCCCACCGGCCGGAGAAATTCAGCGACTTTCGGAAGGTGCTGGAACAGGCGGCCCGGCATCCGAACCGGAAGTACTTCATCCTCAAGTCGATTGTGGTCAACAACCTCTATGGCGTCGACATCATGGAGGAAGCGGTCGAGATCTGCAAACTGCGGCTGTTCCTGAAACTGGTGGCCCAGGTGGAACAGGTCTCACAGATCGAACCGTTGCCGGACATCGACTTCAACATCCGTGCCGGCAACACGTTGATCGGCTACGCCACCTACGAGGACGTCAAGCACGCGCTCGGCAGCAAGTTCGATTTCGAAGGCGCGCTGGAGAGGATTGAGGAAAAGGCGCAGGACATCGAGCGCCTGTGCGGTCTCTTCAGAAGGCAGCAGACTGAACTGGGCGGTTCGGTCGCGGCGGAAGACAAGCTGGCGCTTCGCGCCCGTCTCAAGGAGCCTCGAAGACGAACTCAACTGGTACCTGGCCGGCGAGTACGGTGTCAAAAAGGCCGACTACCAGCGATGGCTCGCCAGCCATCAGCCATTTCACTGGTTCATCGATTTCCATGGAATTATGACCGGCGGTGGGTTTGATGTGGTCATCGGCAATCCTCCGTGGCGCGAGTATGCCGCTGTGAAGGGGGAGTACTGCGTTCAGAACTACTCGTCCGAACCCTGCGGGAATCTTCACGGAATCTGCACGGAACGCGCGCTGGGATTGCGCTCTGGCGATGGGAGGCTCAGTTTCATCGTCCAACTTCCACTCGCCAACTCCTCGCGAATGTCAACCGTGCGGAGCTTGCTCAGGGACAACTGTGACCAGCTTCACGTGATACCGTTTGACGATCGACCGGGCCGGCTGTTCGACGGCTTGGAGCACTGCAGGGCGGTGATCTTTCTGGCAGCATGCCGAAAGAGGGCGGCGGAGCCAGTCGTCGCCACCACTCGGTACCAGCGCTGGCCGACCGGGGCGCGCGGTTCGCTGTTCGAAACCTTGGAGATGGTCCCTCGGGCCGGGGGCCTGATCCAAACTGGCCACTTCGAAAAGGTTGGTTCGCCGCTTGTTTTGTCGACGTTCAAGAAAGTTGCAGCGGTGAATCATGCGACTGTCGCCACCCTGCTAAGTCGAAGAGAAGAGAGGTACTTCATTTTCTACCAGGAAGCAACGCAGTATTGGGTGAAAGCCACAATAGGGCTTCCTCACTACTCGAAGAACGGAACAATCGGTGCCCCGCCGCATGGCCGATACCTGTATTTTCGAGAAGCAAGAGATACGCACGTCGTTTGTGCGGTTCTTCACAGCAGCCTCTTCTACAACTACTTCATCGCCTACGGGGACTGCTTT
>Ga0326728_10024505_pt1 | contig 10926 bp, 10 predicted proteins | sample MB3enrmetagenome_FD_207602 | JGI IMG/M metagenome (GOLD analysis project Ga0326728, IMG submission 207602) | Lab enriched peat soil microbial communities from McLean, Ithaca, NY, United States - MB31MN | ecosystem: Environmental > Terrestrial > Soil > Wetlands > Peat | place: USA: New York...
AGAAGTTGCCCAGGTTCCACTCTACCTGGTTGGTGCCGTCGCTGATGATCAGGCTCAGCGACTGGACATCCGCCGGAACATCCCACAGCATCAGAAGCGGGGTCTGCACGCCGGGGTTGACGTCGTCGAACATAGATTGGCCCACGGAAAACTCCCACACGATGGCGTAGCGGCGCGTCGCCACCTCAGAATCATTGCCCCAATAGACGGCCTCCTCATTGCACTATGAACCGCGCCTTTGACTGCGCCGATCGAGGGACGATTGCGGGGCGCAACAGGTCGTGATGGATGCCGGCCGTCACCGTAACGACCGTGGCTACTTCCGAGTGGCTCGACCCCCAAGGCCGGCTCCGGGCGGCGCAAGGACGCCGGATGGACCTGCGGGGTAGTCCACGGGCCCGAACTCAGGGCCGGCAATACAACAAAAAGGATCGCGGCGGGGACGGTTCGCTGCACAGATGCACTCCCTTTGCCAGTCGAGGGCAACGCGACACGGCGGGGGCCGCAGGAGGGCGTGAGAGACCGGCTGCATTTCAACGCCCCCGTGGCTGGAGCCACCGTCGCGTATTATATCACGAGGCGCAGGGCGTGAGTCCGATGACTTTGTACCTACCGCGACATGCTGCCCGGACGCCGTGCCCTGCTTGCCGGCCGCTTTCGTGGTCCCAACGCCGAAAATATACGCGATCGAAGGCGCGGTTCGACGGCTCCAATCGACCACGGTGCGCCGGCGTGTTGAGCGCATCACCGGGCTTGCAGGCCGACTGTCAAGGCCTCAACCTGATCCTACATGCCGTCGCATCGTACCGCTATCGCGGGCCTCTACACAGGTGGTCGGCGGTGGGAGCAGCAATGCACATTGCAGCCAAGGGATGGTTTAGGCAATGGTGGTGCGGTTTGCTGCGGGGTGCCATGGAGCGAGTGTCAGGGTTGGGCCGGGCGACGTGAGAATCGCGATCAAGCCGGATGGCGTAGGCGTCGAGTTGGGCCGCCTTGGCGCTGTGGGGCCGGGCGTCGACGTCAGCGGCATGGGGCGGGGCGTTGCAGACGGCGTCGTGGCCGGGCCGGGCGGCGTGAGCGTCGCGGTCAGGGTGGGCGACCCAATGGGCTACGATGGGGCCGCCGGCGCTGTGTGGCCGGGCGTCGACGTCAGAGCAGTGGGGCAGGGCGCTGCGGACGGCGCCGTGGGAGAAGTTTGTATCGTCGCGTGTCCCTGGTCCTCCACATACATGGCCTCCTTCTCCTGCAGCGCCGCCAGCAACGCGTCCCGCTGGTCCGGGCCCACCTCCAACAGCAAGGTGACGGGCGGAACGCCCGTGAATCCGGTGGGGCGGCCGTTGGCATCCAGCTCGTCCAGCACTTTCAGGTTGGGAAAGGAGACCACTGAAATCGGCGTCCCGTTTGGCACCGATGTGCCGGTTGAGGCCGGTGTCCCGCTCGCAGCCGGCGTGCCGGTTGAGGCCAGCGTCGCCGTTGGAGACGGTGTCGCGGTCTGCCCGCCCACGACGAGCACCAGGCTGACCAGGTCACCCGGCCTGATGCCGGCCCCGTTGATCGCGGCACTGTTTCCGGCTATGCCGGTCACTTCGAGCGGCAGCACGAAAGGCGCGGGCGTCGGCGTGGCTACGGGTGAGGCGGCCGTTTGGGACGCCGGCCACCAGCTCGGAGGGTAGGCGAGAACATAGCTTCGCACGGCGAGCACGAGCAGCCCGACGAATAGGAGTACGACAAAGTCGGGCCAGTGGTTCAAGCAAAAGGCCAGCCAGTCGTTCAGGCTGCGCTTGTTAGTTCCCACCGGCGCCCCCTGTACCATCGCCTTGCCAGGAGCTATCTCCAGTCCGTTGGGAGGGCGTTGTCTCCTCGAATTCATCCAGCTCTTTGCAGAGTCTGTCCAGCACCTTCAGGTTGGCCTCGACCGCCTCCTTGGCGCCGGGAAATTTGGCATAGTTACGTGCCCGCTTCGCCGCATCGAAGCTCGCCCGGGCCCATTGGGTGTTCGGGGTCTTCTTCAGAAGGTACGCGCAACCCAGGTTGTTGTGCAAAACCACGCCTTGCGGGCCTTTGCAGGGGGCCAGGGCCAATACGACGTCGCCGGGTCTATTGCGGACCAGGTCAGTCAAGTGCCCATCGCCCAAGAAGTGCAGGCCGCCCAACAACTTCATCCCGGGAACGCAGGCTCGCTTCAGCGTCTTCCGTGGCTCAGCGCTTTCTCTTGCTACAGCCGGCCACGGCGCGCCAGCGTTGAGCCCTGGTTTGACGGACTCGGCTATGAGGGGACGGCCGGGAATGTCCCGCACGCGTCGCAAGCGGTTCCAGATTGTCATCAGACCCTCTCCCATCCTTCGCGCCCGACGCGCCCGACACCACGTAAATCAAAGTCACGCGTTTATACGGGCCCAGCGGCGGCAATGTCCAGAGCCAGCCGGAGGGATGGTGCAGCCCAGACGGAGGCTGGACCTCCAACGCGGGGCGTGGAATGAACCTCCAGCTATCTATGTCCTGGGCTGCTGCCCCGGCATGGTACACTTCCAGCCGCCCGCGGCTGGCGCGCCGCGCCCGGCTGGTGTTCGTGACGGTGAAGGAGTAGTAACCTGTCGAGGGCGGGAACGTCACATCTGAGATGAGCAGCTCTGCCTTATTGGTGCGCGCGGCCAGGATCGGCACGGGCAGCGTGTAGCGAAGCAAGATGGGGCCTACGGCGGGGAGGCGAGCGACGTGCCATAGGAGCTGGCAGGCCGGCTGGTCCTTGCCGGTCCGCTGCACCCAGCAGCGCATGTGCGGGGCGTACGCTTCCGGGACGTCATACTCGGGCTCCTGCTCGGGCTTCTGCTCGATCCACGAGACCCGTGGATCGCTGATGACCAGGTAAGCGGCGCCGGCCCCGCCCGGCGCTGTTGTTGCCGCCGGCCCGGCGGTGGCCTCCAGGAGCACCGTGTAGTGTGCCTCCTGAGCGTAGTATTGCACCACTTGGCTGCTAGCGGCAGACGGCAGGCGTTTGAACGCAGCGCCACCGGGCGCGTCTACCGCTGAGTTTACCACCGCGTCAGACAGGATCTCGGCGTGCAGATTTGTCGAACAATGCGTGATGGATGCTCCCGCGGGCGTGGCGGGAGCGGCTGCCGCACCCGCGGCCGGGCGAACGTGCCCTGCGGCGGATGGTTCTGTGGCCGCGGCGGGCACGGCCGGCTGTGCGGCAGGCACACCCGCGCCCGGGGCAGATGGGGTGGGCTGCGCGGCAGGCGTAGCCCCACCGTCCTTGAACAGCTTGTCGGCCTTCCATTCCTTGCTGACGAACAGGTCGGAGTAGGGGAAGTTACCGGCGCTATCCCGGGCCAGGACGGGTGGCCCCCAGAGGATCCACTTCGATACCTCGCTCCAGACGCGTCGCTCGTCGGCCCGGCTCTTGAATGCTCGCACGCCCAGGCTCTGGCGCAGGTCGTCACGACGCAGGTCGAAAGCCATCTGGATGCCCTGGCTCCACGAGCGCGCCTTGCTGAGCGCTGCTCGGTAGAACACCACGTAGGCCAAGAACATGGCCACGGCCACCGGCACGAACAGCCTCCAGATAGCGGGCGCTGGCAAGAACACCCTTACCAACAGGTACTCGCAAGAGAAGACGGCCAGAATGATGGACAGGTTGAGCAAGGCATCCTGGGCCGCCTTGTCGTCCTGAAGCCGCTGCTGCAGCACCGGGTCCTTTTGGGCGACCACGACGTCCATGTACGGCCAGAGAGCGGTGAAATCGATGCGATAGCGTTCCCACAGGTAGCTCGCCGTGGCGTTTAGCACGTTGCCCAGGCTGCTCGGGGCCAGCGTACCTTCCTCTGCGGGAAAGTTGTTGGTCGCGTACCACCGCCTGTACCGATAGTAAGCCAATTTCGTGAGAAGCCGCTCCTTTTTCGCCTCGCGCTTCTTGGCGTCCCTTTCCGTCTTGGCGCGCGCGGCGGCCGCCGTTCCCGCCTCCTCGGGCGTTCCCGCTGCCCATTCCGCCTCATCCTGCTCTTTGGCCTTCCTTTCCGCGTCCTCGTGCGCCTCCGCCTCACCTTGCACATCCGTGCGCAGCTGCTCGTACGCGTGCCACGTTGGCACCGAATCCCGCCTGCCCTTTTCAATCCCGCGCCCCAAACACGCCAACCAGGAGCGCGACCACTGCTCGCCGGTAAAGCGTCGGAGGGTGCCTGCACTCAGGCTTAGCAGCACGTAGGAGAGCACCAGGATCAGCAATACCAAGAGGGCGCTCTGCCCGGCGACGTCGAGGTCGCTGACGGCGATGGCCGGCCCCAGATTGCCCGCGAGCAGAACAGGATAGACGAGCAGCACGTTAAGGAGCACGAAGACGGCGGAGGGGATCAGGCCTGCGGGCTGAAGTGGCTTCTGCAGGCTCTCTTTGGCGACGGCAGACAGGAAATCGGAGACTGTGGATAGACCCGAGCCCCCAGCAGCCATAGCGGGCCTCCGCGTATACCGCCTGCGCCCCACGGCCGTGGCAGCGCGGCCCAGCCACGGGGAGCAGGCGAGGCAATTCCGAGCGCCGTTACCTCATTGTATAGCACACCTGTCGGAAAATGTCAAGCATTTTTGTGGTGTGTGTTTTTGTGGTGTGTTGTTTCTGTCGTGTGTGTGACACCAAGGGTCAAGCTCCCGGCAGCCAAAGCTTCCCTCGTGCCCCGTGGCCCCAGGCTATCGCACAGCACTAGACCGTCATTGGGCAGCCCGGACCGCCGTGCGCCCGTCTGCATCGTGCACAGCGCAGAGGGGCGCCGGCCCAATCAGGCCGGCGCCACCCCGGCCGTGTTCGGCGAGAGGCTGCCTCTTTGACGAGCGTTGCTACTTCTCGACCGCCGGCAAGAGGCTCCCGAAGACGGGGGGCGGTTGGTATGCGATCGACATGTAGCACAGATCCTGCGCCGCGCCGGTGGACAACCAGCTGAACACGTAGGCATTCTGAGAGTTGTCGATGGTGATGTCCAAGGGACCGTTGGTACCGTCGCGCAGGAAGCCAAATGGCCCAACATTAGCTATCGGCGGCGGGGCCGCACCGAATACAACAAGAGAATTCGTCGTACCGCTAATAGCGTAACTCACGAGGGCAACCACCCCCGGCCCTCCCGTCGCATTGTGGTTGTAGAAGCCAACCCAAGTCTGCTCTATGATGCTGCCGTCGGGAATGTTAATGCTGGCGGTCCAGAGACCGCCTCCCGGATCGGAGAGGCACCCATTGTTTTCGCTAGCCGCTGACCAGGAAGTGTTGGCTTCGGGGACGAACGCGTTGCCGGCGACGGTGAACCAATCCAGTTTACCCTCCGTTGCCGAAGGTCCTGCCTTTCCGAGGCCAGGGGGAACGGCGCCGGGTCGCGGCGCACTCGGGGCCGCGCCGCCGGCATTCGGCGACACGGCCGGCGCAGGCGCAGCCGCCAGGGGCTGCGCGACCAGGAAGAGGGCCAGCACTGCGGTAAGAAGACGTCCAAACATTTTAGCCTCCCGTGCGAATGTGAATCGAGCAGGCGCCTGGCTCGCCCGTCGCAAGGCTCGGCGGCGCCAGACGCTCAAGGTCATGAAAATGAGTTCGCCGGTGTCCTCGCGGACGGACCGCGCACCAGGCACCGGAAGATCCCCCTTGAATGTAGCGAGTGAGCCTGCGCGGCTCTTCGTATTGGTTGCGAGAACTTGCGGCGCCGGGAGCGGTTGGTCCGGCGCAAGTATCAGAAAGGACGGCGGATGCGATGAGGACGACGACGCTACGCAAGTGCAAAGGCCCTTGGTAGACCCGAGCCATCATGCCACGAGGCAAAAGGTGCGAAGGAAAGAACCTATCGGTGCGGGATTAGCAGAAGGCGGGTTCTCTCAATGGTCGTGATGAGAGGAACAATCTCACCAGACGGGGTCTATGTCAATCCTACAATGCTGCGACCCTTGCGCCGGTTTTGTGAGCATCTTCTCTGCTGGGGGCCAGGCGGCCCCCACGAGAAGACAAGAGACGGCAGCGAGCGTGTGGCAGGGCGCAGCCCCTCGGGACCCCACGCCAGGCCGCGACGGTCAGGCGTGCGCCTGGAAGGGGTGCGCAGCCCCGGCCTTCTTCATATGCCAATCATCGGCATTCAACCGGCGAGTCCTACCGTTCCTCATTGATCAGATACTTGGCCGCCACGGCCTCGAGCGAGCAGCCCGCCGGCAGCCCGGCCCGGAACCCTTTCAGCACGTCCAGGTCGGATGTCCAGGCGGCATCGCCGGGCGCCAGCAGAGCGATGCTGCCCGGCTCATAGGTCGCGCAAACCTGCCCGCCCTTGAAATAGAAGACGTCGTCGCTCAATGTCACGGGGTAGGGGCGCATGGCAGGCGGCATGTCGTTGGGCTTGAACCACAACTTGATCTCCCGCTCTGCTTCCTCGACCGTGGCGGAGGCGTGGATCAGGTTGTCCATCCGTTCGCTGACCACGTTGCCGGCGGCATCCTTGACTGGCACCAGCGTGCCCAGGGCGCGTATGCAGCCGGGCCTCTTCTCCCTGGCCACGAGCGGATTGGTCGGCCCGGCGATATAGCGTATCTTCTGCACGGCTTCCGGCCCCTGGTAGACGAGCGCGATCACCCTCCGCTTCTGGGGCTCATCCGGGTAATGCGACAGCCCCATGATGTATTCGAGCAGCGGCAGGTAAAAGGCCTTGCCGCGATGTTCGGCGTAATGCTCTGCGGCGAGCATCTCGCTCACGTGGACGATCTTTGCCGCCGCGAAGCGCAGCCCAGTGTGGAACTCTGAAAGCAGCGAGAGCACGTAACCTGTGAGCGAGTTCTTCAGGGCGTCCGGTTTGATCAGCACGAGCGTTTGTTCCAGTTCGGCGCTGGCCATTTCTGTCTCCCTACAAATTTGGGTGGTTGCACGAGGGGGCTCGCGGGGAAATATGAGATCTGACTCCTTGTGGACCGCGGCCCAGCGCGAGTATAAGGCGGCGGGCAGGCCCTGTCAACCGGGCGGCTGTGATCTGAGCTAGTCGCCTGCCTTCTTCCCGGCCATCACGAGCCCCACTTCTGCGATCCTTGCGCGGTCCGGTGGCACCTCGCCGGCGATCCGGCCTCCATCAACATGCGCTGGACTACTGTCCGGGCCGTAAGATGTGATATCCTGGCACCGGCAGGGTGCGCAGCCAGGCGCGCAGCAAGGCGCACCTGCCAGACGAGGATACACTATGGCTTTCATTTCCTGCCTGACCCCGCCCGATGGCGCCCGCGGCCCAGCCTGGTGGTTCGTCTTCCAGGCCGATAAGCTGCTGATGCGGGGCGACGGCGAGGCGGCGCACGTGCCGCAGGTTGCCAGCATCTGCGACCTCGGGGTCAACCCTGTGCGCCAGGTGTACCTGGGCTATCTGCAAACAGAGGCGGGGCAGCAGATAGATTGCTATGGCGCAGAGATCCCTCCTGATGCCCCGTTGCCCGAAGGCGCGAGCGCCGGGGGGCTGCGAGAGCTTTATCCCCGGCTGGGCGATCGGCTCTTCGGCCTCGCCGGGCGGGCGGTCCAGGTCGTCGCCTGGGACCGCACGCACCAGTATTGCGGGCAGTGCGGCGCTCCGACCGCGACCATGGCCGGCGAGCGTGCCAAGCGCTGCCCCCGTTGCGGGCTGGTCAGTTATCCCCGGCTGTCTCCCGCCATCATCATCGCCATCGTGCGCCGTGCGGAGCACGGCTACGAGCTGCTGCTGGCCCGCAACCATCGCTTCCCATCCGGTCGCTTCAGCGTGCTGGCTGGCTACGTCGAGCCTGGCGAGTCGCTCGAAGAGTGCGCAGCCCGTGAAGTGCTCGAGGAGGCCGGCATTCGCATCAAGAACATCCGCTACTTCGGCAGCCAGCCCTGGCCGTTTCCTAATTCGCTCATGGTCGGTTTCACCGCCGAGTATGATGGCGGTGAGCTGAAGTTGGCAGATGCTGAGCTCGCCGAAGCCCACTGGTTCCCGGCCGATGCGCTCCCTGACCTGCCGCCACGCATGACCATCGCTCGGCGGCTCGTCGACTGGTTTTCGAGAGAGCACCGCGGTCAGCCATGAAACGGTTGAAGGGCAAGGTGGCTATCGTGACGGGCGGCAACAGCGGCATCGGCAAGGCCAGCGCCAGAGCGCTGGCCGGGCAACATTGCTTACTGCCTATCCAACAACATGGTGAAGCCGCCCAGGGTTGGGCCCGCGGCGTACTGGGCGCCGCGGCCCACGCGGTTTCCATTTGGTGCAAGTAGGCCGCCTGGCGGCGCCGGCAACGCGCGCCGGGCCGGCGAGCCGTAGCCCACGCGCGAGCCTGGCAGGCCGGTGGGTGCGTTCTCGGGAAGTTTCCTGCCGGGTGCCTGGCCGCAGGGCGGGCGGCCGGCGTCACGCCTCCGGATTGGCGGTCGTCTGTGTCAGCGCCGTGAACACGTCCTCCAGTGTGGGATCGGTCTCCTCGATGAGCGCGTCCTGGCCGTACAGGCCCAGCGCCGAGCGCAAGGAGGCAACGTCGTGGGCGCCGCCCAGGGTGATGGCGTGCAGATGATCGCCGCGCAGACCGACCTGCGCGACGCCGGGTGTTTTTTCGAGCGCTTTGACCGCGGGGATCAAGGCATCGAGCACGAGATCCCAGGCCGGGCCGGGCAGCGACGAGCTCTTCAGCGCCTGCGGCGTGTCCATGGCGAGCAGCCGTCCCTCATTCATGATCCCCAGCCGCCCACAGTACTCGGCTTCGTCCATGTAGTGCGTGGTGACGAACACTGTGGTGCCGCTGTTCGCCAGCTGGTCGATCAGGTCCCAGAAGAGCCGGCGCGCCGAAGGATCGACGCCGCTGGTGGGCTCGTCGAGCAGGAGCAGCTGGGGCGAGTGCACCAGGGCGATGCCGAGCGCCAGCCGCTGGCGCCACCCGGTCGAGATCTGGCCGGCGCGGTCGTGGAGGCAGTCCTGCAGCCCGACCAGTTCCAGTACCTCGGCCACTCTTACGCGGCGCCGGGCGCCGCCCAGGTCGTAGATGCCGGCGTAGAACTCCATGTTTTCGAGCACGGTCAGCTCGTCGTAGAGGGCGAACTTCTGGCTCATGTAGCCGACAAGGGGGCGGATTGCCGCGCCTTCGTGCCGGATGTCGTGGCCCAGGACGTGCGCCGTGCCCGACGTAGGGCTCAACAGGCCCAGAAGCATGCGCATGGTGGTGGTCTTGCCGCTGCCGTTCGGGCCGAGGTAACCCACGACCTCTCCGGTCTGGACCTGGAAGACCACGTCGTTGACGGCCGTGAAATCGCCGAACTTTTTCGTCAAATGCTCGGCGCTGACCGCGTACTGCCTGTCCCAGCCAGGGTTCCTTTGGTGGGCGGCCACGTTGTCAATCATTTTGCACCTCTGGCAGGGCCCTGGCCAGCTCCCCGCCCTCTTGCAGGGCGATGAAGACGTCTTCCAGCGAAGGCTGGACCACGCGCAAGTCCTTCACCTGTACGCCGGCTGCGGTTAGCCTGCCCCGCAGCTGGTCCAGCGCGTTGCCGGGGCCGCTGATCGGTGTGCCGGCGCAGAGGCGCAGGTGCAGCCGGTCGCCAAAGGCAGTGACGTCCTCGACCAGGGGATCGTCCAGGCAGAGCGGGCGCGCGGCCGCCTTGGGCTGGCAGATTAGCATCAGGATGCGATCCGCCAGCAGGCTCGTGAGCTCGCGCGGGCTGCCCGTGATCAAGAACCGGCCATGGTGCATGAAACCGAGCCGGTTGCAGCGAGCGGCTTCGTCCATGTAGGGCGTGCTGACCACGACGGCGACCCCATCGGCGAGCAGGCCGATGATGAGCTGCCAGAAATCCTGCCGCGTCACCGGGTCGACGCCTGTGGTCGGCTCGTCGAGCAGCAGGAGCCGCGGCCGGTGCACCAGGGCACAGGCCAGCCCCAGTTTCTGCTTCATGCCGCCGGAGAGCAGGCCGGCACGGCGGTGCTCGAAGCCGCTCAGCCCCACGAAGTCCAGCAGCTCGGCTGAACGCGCCTTGAACGCGGCGCCTCGCACGCCGCGCACCGTGCCGAAGAAATCCAGGTTTTCCTGTACGGTCATTTCCGAATAAAGAGAAAAGCGCTGGGCCAGGTAACCGACGTGTGCCAGCGCAGCAGCACCGGTCTGGCGCAGGTCCTGGTCGAGGATGCGCACGTCGCCCGTGCCCTTGCCCAGCAAACCGACCAGCAATCGCAGGGTCGTGGTCTTGCCGGCGCCGTCCGGGCCGACCAGGCCGAAGGCCTGGCCGGGGCCCACGCTAAGGCTGATGCCGTCGACGGCACGATTGCCTGCGAAGCTCATGGTCAGATCATGTGCTTCCAGAACCCAGTCGGTCATTGGCCGAACACCACATCCGCCGGCATGCCCGCCTTGAGCTCTCCCTTGGGGTTATCGAGGTCCAGCTTGACGCCGAAGACGGTGGTGGTACGTCCACTCGGTGTCGACACATTGCGTGGGGTGAACTCAGCCTGGTTGGCCACCTGCTGTACAGAGCCCGCGAAGACCCGGCCGGGGAACGAATCGACCGTGATATGCGCTTGCTCACCCACGTGCACCTCGCCAAAACGGTCCTCGGGCACATAGACGGTCAAGGTCAGGTGAGCCAGGTCAGCCAGCTCAAGCAACGTGCCTCCGGGCAGGGCCACATCTCCCGGTTCGGCCGCGCGCGTGAGCACGACGCCATCGCTTGGCGCCACGATGACCAGCTGTGCGATCTCGGTCTTGATCAGGTCCACGCTGGCCTGGGCGGCGGCCACCTGCCCGGCCGCTGCCTGGGTCTGGGCCTGGGCGGCGGCCAGCTGGGCCTCGCCAGCCCGGATCTGCTCGGGCCGCGTGCCGGCCACCATCTCGTCGAGGTGCGATTGCTCCGCGGCCAGGCTGGCCTGGGCTGTGGTCAGCGCCGCGTCGGTCTCGCTGACGCCCGCCGAAGCCGAGATGATGCCGGCCTGCGCCTGGTCGATGGCC
>Ga0326728_10024508_pt1 | contig 10923 bp, 7 predicted proteins | sample MB3enrmetagenome_FD_207602 | JGI IMG/M metagenome (GOLD analysis project Ga0326728, IMG submission 207602) | Lab enriched peat soil microbial communities from McLean, Ithaca, NY, United States - MB31MN | ecosystem: Environmental > Terrestrial > Soil > Wetlands > Peat | place: USA: New York...
GTACAGGTATATCCGGGGGCCGGCAGTACGTTCACACTGGTTGAAGATGACGGAAACACAACAGCCTACAAGACCGGAAATCTGCGCCGGGTGACGTTCACGTGGAATGACAGGGCGCGGAGTCTGGTTTGGAAGGTGGAAGGACCCTACCGCGGCAAGGATATCTTCAAGACAATGAAGGTGACGGTGTTCGATCCGAACGGCGTTGTTACGCGGAACGCTTCACTGGAAAGTGCGGGGAGGATAACGTTTGCCAAGTAAGTTTGAGCAAAAGCGACACACAGATCCCAAAGGAAAAACATCTGAGATGTGGAAGGACCCTCGAGAACCTTACCCCTGTTTGAAATTTCCTTCGACTATCAGCCGAAATCCGATCAGGAATTCAGTTTCAATGGCAGTTGGAGGCAGTCTGACTGATTCCATATCAGAAAACAGGAGGCCAAAAATCATGAACGGATCAAAGTTAGCCATTGGCGCCATGGCTTTATTTCTCATGTGCGCAAGCGCCTTGTTTTCACAGCAAATGCCGGGCCGGGGACAGCAGGGTCCGCGTATCACCTCACCGGAAATCCTCCCCGACAAGAAGGTAACTTTTCGGCTGCTGGCGCCCAAGGCCGGTGCCGTGGTTCTGAACGGAAGCTGGGATATCGGGACTGACATACAAATGACAAAAGACGAGCAAGGCATCTGGTCGGCAACGGTAGGCCCGCTGGGTGAACAACTCTGGTGGTATTCGTTCCGTGGATAGCGTCAAGGTGTTGGATCCAAACAATGGCGAGTATTCTCGCGACGGCAATAAATATGACAACTGGCTGATGATCTCTGGACCGTTCTCCGACTCATGGGAATTCAAGCCGGACGTCCCACACGGAGCCGTGCAATCGGTCTGGTATCCTTCGGGAATTCTCAAACAGAAGGGCCGCCGGATGTACGTATATATGCCGCCAAACTACATGACGAGCAATGCGCGATATCCGGTTCTTTACCTGTTGCACGGCGGCGGCGACGAGGATCAATGGATCAACTTAGGCAGGGCCAACGTTATTATGGATAACCTGATTGCTGCAGGCAAGGTCAAGCCAATGCTTGTCGTAATGCCGAATGGCAATGCCAACCAGATCGTTGCACAAGGCTACGGTTATGGGCCGATTCCCCGTCCATCGGCTGTTTTCGCTCCGCCCCCGGCGCCGCCGACTCCGGATGGAAAAAGTCCAGCAGGCGGTGGCCGTGGAATAATGTACGGACCCTATGAAGGTTCCTATCCACAAAGCTTGGTTGACGAGGTCGTCCCTTTTATCGACAAAAATTACCGCACCATCGCAAATAAGGACAACCGGGCTATTGCCGGCCTCTCAATGGGCGGGATGCACACCATCCAGGCAACCAACAACAACCCTGGAGCATTCGGTTGGATCGCCGTTTGGAGCGCAGGCGGCCAGGACACTCCGGAGTTCTTCGCCGCTCTGGCCAAGCTCAAGGAATCTGGAGTGAAGCATTACTATGTCGCTGCCGGTGCCAACGATTTCGCGCGCAGCGGCTCTGAGGCGTTGTACAAAACCGCACAGAAAGCGGGCCTCAACACATCCTGGCATGAAACCCCCGGAGCTCACTACTATCTTATCTGGCGGGTATTCCTGGGCGATTTTGGTTCCATGCTGTTCCGCTAAAAAAAGCCTGGCCGGTTGCACAGATCACTGCCTCCCAAGCTTGGAAAGCTGGCAGTACAACCCACAACACTTCCTAAGGCTTTATGATGTTTCTCTGTACTCGTAGCCTGGAAGGGATTGATGGGAGGGCGGGGCGGGAAATGGGCGATTGAAACTTGACATTATCAAATTTCCTAAAGCAAATCCGTGGGGCCAATACGGGGCCAAAAAGTCCCAATTCTGCGATTTTGGATTTTTGAGCGGGTAATGAAATCTATAAGTTAAGTGTTTTCAACACCGCTACTTAGCGCCATTCCCGCCACCTCAATACAAGTCGTTTATTTTATATAACTTACAGCATTTTGTGATCTAATTTTCCATGGCTCTATATAGAGGTAACTTATTTGCAGCTTGTTATAAGTTTGCTTCTAAATGGCTATCTGACGGAGCTTTAGGCTCAACCCGGATCATTAATTATTTTTAGGATATTGCAAACCTTTTTTGACCCTTCGTTGGCTGGAGCGGGAGACGGGGATTGAATCCGCGACGTCCAGCTTGGGAAAACGCGTGAAGATCGTTTCTCAAGTGTCATGGCGTTTCCTAAAACGTATAGAAGCGCACTTTGTTGCCCCAGTTTCCACGAAATGACCGCGAATGGAGTCACAACGGAGTCACAATCTTATCAATGATATCCATCGTCACAAAAAACTGGCACACCAAATTCGGTAAAATAGACTGGCGCAGTTATTCATCTACCTATGCTTTTTGACATGTCTTGGAGTAAGCTTCACACAAAAATCTGACAAGTTGGCACGAAGTACTGCATGCGTATTCCTCGCTATGTCTTTCGGGGCGATTCTCTTTTCACTAAGAAAACGGTAAAACCACCACGCCCCCAAAACCCACTCATATCTAATTCCCTATATTTTATTCGGCGTCCATTGCATGACCTAAAAACCCGTGTTCCAGTTACGTTCCAGTTGGCCGCCAATCCGGAGGTTTTCGCTTTTCGTGCTTGTTGAAAAATCTATAAGTTACGTGTTTTCAACACGCCGGAATGTTCCGATTCCCATGCACCTCCGCAATCGTGTTTTTGTGAGCCACCGTGTTTTGCCTGATCGAGTAGTTAATCAACTTATGGCCTTTTGCGTTCTATGTGGTATCATTGAGGGGAGATGATTTTTGATGAAGTTTAAGCCCGCCTGATTAGAACCTTTCTGTACTGTCGACTTGACTACCTCAAATCTCGAAGCCGTTTTGAAGCCGATCGCTTCTGCGGCAAAAAATTGAATTAATGATACTTTGCTGCGGCAAAGCACAGGAGAATAGAATTGAAGAATATTTTCGTAGGAAATTTAAGCTTTCGGACCGACGAAGACGGTTTGAGGTCTGCCTTCGAGCCTTTCGGAGAGGTTCTGAAGGTCAATATGGTTACGGATCGTGAGACAGGACGCGCACGCGGCTTCGCGTTTGTCGAGATGGCGAATGAAGATGAAGCAGATCGCGCAATCACCGGACTGGGTGGGAAGGAACTCGACGGTCGAGCCCTCACGGTTAATGAAGCACGCCCGAAGAGCGACCGAAATTCTGGCGGTAGCCGCGGCGGCTATCAACAGACTTACGGAAACCGCGAAAATCGCCGGTAATTTTTTCAACGACGCCGCCGGTACCGCTTAGCCGCAGTGCCGGCGATGCACTCCTTCGACCGCTATCCGTATTTGTCTGCAGCCTGGAAGTGAACTTCTCGGAGGCTGATTTCATTTTGGGAACAGAATACCCGAGAACAGCATGAAACACCGTGGACATAAATGCCTGTAAATCATTGAGAGAGAAGGACGGGCCATTTTAAAGTTAAATTCATAACCCCAAGGTCGGCGGTTCGATCAGTGCTACTGCACGACTGCGTTTCAGAGCCTTTTCCACTCTTTGGAATAAAGCTGTTCGCCGGATCATGTCTGTATTGTGCCTTGAAAACCCATAATCGCATGAAGGATTTTCAGGGCAGATGGCTGGAGTGTTAAATTCCAGCGTCGTGCTGTCTTTTTCAATAAAGCCGGCGTGTTGTGGTCCGCAAAAAATGCAGACTGAATGGTATAAGATGCAATAGCTCGATTTGCTCCGAGACGTGATCATGCGGCATCCAGCGAGGCCAGAGTCATTCTCAGAGCTCTAAACTATTTGCCGAACTCACTGTTTTTGCCGGAGCCTCTCCGCTAGAGGTCTGCCGTTTTGTGAAAGGGCAAGATCAATGCGACTGTCGACATTACCTGGCGCCGCAACACTTCTTGAACTTGCGCCCGCTCCCACAGGGACATGGATCATTCCGGCCCGTCTTGGGTGAGGCTTGGGTGGGCTCGATTTCGTGGATATCACCTCCCCCTTCATGGGCACCCCAGCCCTCAAGCCCGATCTCGGCGAAGTCCTCCCAACCTCGGATCGGACCACCGGCGCCGGCTCGTGCTTCGGCAACGACCTTAACCATTGGCACCAGATTCATGCTCTCCAGGTTCGCGCGGCTTACCCCCAGTCCACGACAAACAGCTGGAGACATCTGCCGACGGAGATGCCCCATCATCTCGTGCGGATGCACGGTACAACAGACATCCAGAACGACGTCCCAGAGATCGAGATCCGATGCCGGAATCCCGGCCTCGAAGGTTTGCCGGAGGACTTGGACTACGCTCTCACGCGATGTGCGCTTCCAAAAGAAAAGAGAGGCCAAAGTTTTGAGGATCAATCCACGGGAAGCGCCCGGCAGCTGCCGCCACGTGGCCAAGCTCGTGATGGGTGCGAGATCTTGCGGTGTTACGGTGGCAAGGATGCGAGGCAAATCCAGCCAGTTCTCGTTTCGCAGGTGGAAACGGGCGAGGCCCGGATCGATCGTCACCCTGAGCAATAACGGCAAAAGCGCCTGATCCCGGGCGCCCGCGAGGATATACATTGCGGCAACATACCCCATGTAATTGCGCCGCTCGGCGATTATCTCCTGCTTGACGTGCGGATCGAGCATCCCTTGGACCATGCCAAGAAGCGCTGGGCGAAAACGATCTAGATTCGCGGCCACCAGACGTCCGTCCGCTTCGGGAAATGGGTGTGGCGGGTACTCTAATCGTCGCAGCATCTGCTGTTCGCGCTGCGTGTACGCCGGCTGGGCAATGTCAAGGAGCGGAGGTAGTGGGGGAGGCATGCCTGCGCCTTCAGCGCCCCGCGGTGTCACGCGGGGTTGGGAAATCGCCTTGACGCGCTGGGGCGGTGCGGATACTGCAGACGGCACGGTCAACGGCAACACGGTCATCGGTTCCACCGCCACGGGAACCGCGGCGGGAGCGTCGATATGTTCGGGTTCTGGCGTCGCAGCGAGTGGTGCTGCCACTGCCGTCGGGTCTGCCACGGCATCCTCTAAGGGTAATTCACATTGGGTGGGCGCAGCTGGTGCGGGTTCCGCTCGCGGCGTCGGCGGGGGCACCGGCTCCGGTTGCCGTTCGGCAGGGGCAGCTGAGGAGACGGCCTTTATAACGGGTTCCTGGCGCAACGGGACCTCGGGAGTCGCACCAGCGGATCGCGGATCCGCACCTTCCCATTCATCTTCCCAGGCCACGTCTTCACCGCGCACTCTGCGGGCAATACTATTGAGCGTGCGCGCGACGGGGGTGTTATGAAATGGAGAAAATCGCAAACGGCTTGAGCTTTCTAGCCTTCCCTGTTTTCGAACATGCCGCATCACATCGAGCAGATCTTTCAGGCGCTTTCCCGCGCCTTCGTCCATTGTGTCCAAGTGCAGCAGGTCGCACACATTGATCCAAGCGTTCTCGATTTCAAGATCCATAGCCGGATTCGGCACGTAGAACCCGTGGCTGACCCGCAGGAAGAGCTGGCGGTTGCAGGGATCGTCCCGATGTAGTTCGTTGCGCGCGAGCACTCCGCTCAAATAAGGGCGGCGGCGGCGATATTCCGGGATAACGTTTACGGGGAACGGCTCCAACGCGGACACAAAGTCGCCCGTCTCGAACGCGGGAAAGGAGGCCTGCACCTTGCGCCGAACCACGTCTTCAAACAGCGCTACCATGGAGTGCAGGAGGAAAAACTCCATGACATGGCTGTCAAGTTTGATGAGCCGCCCGCCGGTCCGCACCTTGAGAGCGGACGGCGCAAGCAGGGGGTAGATCTCGCCAATCGTGGACCGTGCATAGTCGGGCCGGCTATACGCCTGGCGCAGCGCAATCTGCAGCGGCACACGTCCCCAGTTGTCGCGGGCCTGGGTGTTGGCTCCCTGCATAACCAGGTCGCGCACCAGGTCTTTACGCCCCATTCGCGCGGCCACCATGAGCGGCGTCTGGTTGAGCGGGTTGCGAAAATCAACACCATAGCGCTCGATCTTCTGATTCAGAACCGGATGAGCCCCCTGGCAGTCTTGGTTATACTTGTTTTCAATAGCGGCGCGCTCGGAATCAGCGCGGAGCGCCGGGCTGAACTGCAGCGCCGCCAGTTTCGGGAAGAGGCGAGGCACCGAATACATCACCGCATACTCGAACAGCAGCAGTTTGGCCTGCCGGTTGTAGGCTTGCGGATTGAGCGCCTCGACCTCCAGTTGCGCCAGCCCGGCCGGCGTAATCACTGGCCACGGCACAGGTTGCGTCTCGAGAATGCGTCGCCGAATCGCTTCCGCCTGCTCTTGTTTGCCCTGCAATTCAAGGCGGCGCGCTTCGGCCTGCCATTCCTCGGCCGTGGAATCCTGGGCCTTGAGCTTCACTTCGCGGCCGGGCAGATCGAGCCCCAGCAGACGGAATAGGCGGTGGCCGACGTCCTGCTCGATGATGTACAGGTTGCGCACGGCACGGGTCATGGCCACGTAGAGCGCGTTGATGTAGAACTTGAAGGCTTCCAGCGACTTGTCCGTCTTGACTTTTGCCCTGGCGTACGCGAAGTCCGTTTTCAAATCCGCGGCCTCCACGCCCTCTGTCACCTCCATGAACGCGGCAGTTGAACCTGAGACGAAGTTGAAGAGAATGATGTTCTCGTATTCGAGGCCCTTGGCTTCCTGGATGGAGAACAGCAGCGGAGTCCGGAAGCAGCGGGCGGCCGCCTCCTTGTCCTCCGGGCGCATCACGAGCACGGCGAATCGTGTGGAGCGGGATGTGCGCGCGTCGAACTCCCGCTTCACCGCGTCCGTATCGGCGAGGAATTCCACACGCCCCTGATTTTCCGAGATCGGCCGAACCAGGTAGTGGCTTTCCCGATCGATCGATCCGAAGCGCGCATTCTTGAGGAGCAATAACCGATTGGCAAGGTGCGTAACCTCCGGCGTGTTGCGGTAGTTGGTATTGAGAATCCGGATGATCTCACCGCTGGCCTTCAGGCGGTTCTCGTAGAATAGGGTCTTGAGCGCGGCCCACGAAAAGAAGTTTGGATGAACGATCTGGTTGGAATCGCCGCAGAGAATGAATTTTCCCGGATGGCGCAGAGTCCTGAGAATCAGGCTGAGCTGAACATTGGTCAGGTCCTGCACTTCGTCCACGACGATCGCGTCATAAGACGGGCGGCAGGCCTCGTGATACTGGAAACATAGCAGGTTCAGATCCGCGAGCCCCTCTTGCTTGAGGAAGTCGAGGTATTTAAGGAACAGGTCATACACCTTCGGCCGCTGGTCGCCGGTGAAAATGGAACGGCGCACGCCCAGGGCCAGGTAGTCCGCGCACGACAGATACGGGGTCGCGACCGGCGAACCGGTCAACACGCCGTTGAATTCCTCGAAGATCTGATGGGCGTCGCGCAGGTTTGAAGCCTGGCGATGCCGGGCAAACCAGCGTGCGAAAATTCGGAAATCCACCACGCTCCCCGGCGGCACACGGATGGTTTCCACGAACTCTCGAAACGACAGGAAGCTGAGGTTCTGCGCCTCGTTCTCGTAGCCAGAGGCATAGTACAGGCCGCGGGCATTCTCCACCAGGTAGGGGGAATGCGTGACGTACAGCACATCGCCGGGCATCTGCTTCATCTTCTCGAGCGTCAGCACCGTCTTGCCGCTCCCCGCCGAGCCGATCAGGATCAACGGCAACCGCTGCACATACGCAGCCTCCTGCCAGTCGTCGAGTGACAGGATCTTGTCCAGCACATGGACGCGCTGAATTTTCGGATTAATGAAACTCAGGGGCAGGAGGTCGACCGCCGGAACCTGCGCGGCGTCCGGGATCGGCACCAATTGATTTTCATCTACCGCGGCGCCGTTGAGAAAGCGGGATTTTTCATACGCGTGATTCCGGATCACTTCAAGCAACACGAGATGGGATTTCCCGCCGTACGTGACGAAGCGGAACAACAGGCGGTCCTTGTCGTTCAGCCGCGCCCTATAAAAGGGCGAACCAACCATCTTGCGGGCGTCCGCGCCGCGGAAGTCGCCTTCCCGGAGAAGCGCGGTGGCGCGCTCCACGTGCTCCTCCAACCCGCGGGCATCCAGGTCGCTGTATCTCAATATTTCCATTGCGCGGGCCATATTACCGTCAGTGAACAGTCAGCGTCAAATCCTGCGCACGGCGTGAGGGTCCGACGGGGGGATGGCCTGCTGGCAATCAAGAGTGCAGGCGATCCCTTCGTTGGAGGTTTAGCTATGGTCGTGGGGATGAGGGCACTCGATCCGCACTCTCCCATCATGGAGCTGGCTGAAAGAACCGATGCTTGACGACCGGATCAGCCATGGTCCCCTTCCGCTGGACGAGGCACTTCCCATCGCTCAAAAGCTCAATGTGCCTCACAGCATTTTCCTTTCATGGAATGGAATTGAACCTGCGTCTACCCGTAGATCCCCTTCAGCCGGATTCATTCACATCTGTCTTTCCCCATCCAGTTGCTATGCGGCCTTTTGGAAGAACCGAACCGTAGGCACGACACCTCAATAGCGCAACGGTCTATCTGTGTTTTTAATTGCTATGGTTGGGAAAATATATCCGTGCCAGTTGCGGTCATAGCGAAAACCGATGCGGAACATGAGCCACCGGCTTTTTTTGTCGGGTGCGTTGAAAACAAGGTATGGCGGCCATGCGACTCCAGCATTGGCTCGGTCAGGTCTGCCAATCATGACGAAATGCGGCTCTTGCCGTGAATTCCAGGACATGTGCTGCTGCAAACAGCAGATGATCGTTGCGAATTTCCGTTCGTCTTTCCCTTGATTGACGCAGCCCCGATTCGATTCGGCACAGCGACAGTGCGCAAGCAGCACGAAAATAAATGATGCGACCAGAACTGCGACGATTGCTCCGATTCTTCTGATTCTCATGACAGGCCATCCCACGAAATCCTTCATCCAGGATGCCAGGACCAGGGAAATTTGGCCATTGGCAAAAACACTCATTCTTGTTTAAGTTTTGCGAAAAGTGCGGCAAGAAAGCAAAAAGAAAAGGGGAGCAGAGATCCAAATTCCCTACTCCCCATCTTCCACTCAGGAGGAAGCTTGATTCCAATCACATTTTTATACGACGGGACTCTCCCATGGTTCCATAACCTGACGCCTTGGTGTTCAATGGACCGTTCGCATCATGGCATACCCACAACTCCGATGCCTTGGCTTCGTCATCGACAGGCGCTTCCTAAAAGGTCCGGCAATCGTCCAACCTTCCTCTTCCAATTCAGCAAGCGCCGCATATTTGTCAACCCAGCTTCGAGCAGGGTATTTGGAATTGTCATTCAGCAAAAGCCAATTCCCTCCAAAGAGTTCAAGCCAGGCAAATTGATGCATCAAACACTCTCCTCTGTGGAGGGGCTGTTGCGCTCCACCCACTGGAATAGACCCGCTTATTTCGCAAAGCGTTCAAACCGAATTGCCGGGAAGATTCCAGTCGCTTCGCCTTTATTTCGGCTGGGCCCAAACGGGAATTTCACAGGATGGTTGGGAAACCGTGTGGAAAATGGGCTTCCGCACAGCCTAAATCTCTGCCTTAAATCGGCTTCGCCCGGAATGCACAAATGTTGTGCATTCCGCGGTCACTTGAAAGCCTGATTCAACATCAACGCCACCCGTACTCCGGCCATTGCAAGCTGCACATGGATAAACGGCTCGTCGCACCGAGGCAATCGCGGTGGCTAACCTGGTCGTCGTTCACACGCCTGTGCATGCCAGCTGGCCGAACCAGATCGAAATTTATTTTTCGGTTGTCGAGCGCAAGGCGCTCACCCCGAATGATTTCAAGGGACCCGCCGATATGGAGGCACGGCTGCCTGCGTTCCAGGAATGCTATGAGCGCATCGCTAAACCGTTCAAATGGACTTTCACTCGTCATGATCTTTTGGGGCTTCTCGCGAGAGTGGCCGCGAAAGAGGAAGTCGAAAAACGGGCGGCGCAAGCTAGGGCAATACGTCACCGTAATTACGAAACGCCGCACTTGGTCCTTCATAACCCCAAGGTCGGTGGTTCGATTCCACCCGTCGCTGCCAATACAAAATAAAGCATTTATCGTGCAATTGGCACTCTCGGAAACAGCCTAAAGCGGGCCTCGCACTAACGCGGAGCTAACAACTCAGTAAAACTCGTACTTCCTCTCGGGTGCCAATGTGAGCGCATCCACGATCTCCTTCAGCTTGGCAACCTGGTGGCTGGAGAGATTGGTAAAAGAGGCGCCGAATCCGTAAAAGTTCTCGAATCCCTGGATGAATCTTCCCGCATACGCCACTCGTGCTCTCACACTGAAAAAGGCAGGCTTTCCGCTTGGCCGCCAATCAAAGATAATCGAGATTTTGTCTCCGCTGCCAAGGGTTTGCTCGGTTTGGATGAAGGCACCACTTGCTGATAAATCCCGCACTCGCCCTGCATATCCCTTGCCCTTTATCTTCAGAGCGCAGGGGATCGACACGTGTTTGCGCTGCGCCCTCCTTTTTTCGGGAGCAATGTTCTCATCGGGTTTGGCGTCTTCTTTATCCACGCAAGGCATTATCGGTTTCAAGGCCGATAATGTGAACTGCAATTCATCAGATAAGCGGAAATTAATTAAATGACCTGCTTGGCTCAACCGCAGGAGTTTCCGGCGTTGGCCCCTCGGGTTTGGAAGCACGGCACAGTGCCCCTATTCCGATCCCGGGCCTAGGGTGAAGGCCTTCGGAGCCTGTTGATTGGTGTCGCAGAGCCGGCCCGACCTGCGGGGCGATGCGGGATCGAAAGCTGACCTGAAGGGCTGAAGGCTAACAACCGAACCGCGCGAGTGCAACCATTTCAATCCGGACCGAATTTCTTGGCAACGACACTAAGAGCAGCGAACCCGTGGAGGAGTTGGCTATAAGTTTTTTCGACTCT
>Ga0326728_10024509_pt1 | contig 10923 bp, 9 predicted proteins | sample MB3enrmetagenome_FD_207602 | JGI IMG/M metagenome (GOLD analysis project Ga0326728, IMG submission 207602) | Lab enriched peat soil microbial communities from McLean, Ithaca, NY, United States - MB31MN | ecosystem: Environmental > Terrestrial > Soil > Wetlands > Peat | place: USA: New York...
TGGAGGCTTACCGTTGCAAGAATTAGAGGCTTGGCTTTTGACGTCTTCAACGTTCTTGCCGGGGGCCGCTACGAAAACCGCACGAGTGGTCAAGAACCACAAACAGATACCTTGTGGCGAGATCTGTGTGCATCGCACGTTCCGATTCCACCCTGATATCAAATGCTCACTGAGTATCAATAATGCCGCACAAGCAACAACTTGCGCAGGATCTGTTCAAGCAGGTCTTTTTCCCTTAAAGAAAATACGTTCCATTGTTCATCCAGTTTGAATAGCGTTCGGGGGATCACGCTTTCGATGAAAGCAACGCCTGCCCTCGTCAATTTCAGCCGGGTCTTGCGTCGGTCTTCCACACACGGCAACTTGAGAACCCAACCGTTTTTCTCCACTTCATGCGAAATGCGAGAGGCATGGGTGCGAGAAGTGTGCAGCACCTCACTGATGTCGCTCGGGTAGAGTGCGCGCTCGGGTTGTACATACAGCACGAGCAGTGCGTACCAGATCGAGTCGTTGATGTCGAAATGCAGGAGCCTTTCATTCAACTTGCCGGTGATCCGCGTCATGGTGTGACGCATCACCCTGTCGAGGCGGAGTTCTTGGCAAGGAAAATCCGGCGTTTGCAGACCGAGCCTCTCAATGACCTGTTCGACTTTATCGAAGGAACTCTGCATATTAAATTGCGATCGCAATGACATGGGCACAAACCGCGATATAGGCACGCAAAATACGGCAGGTCTTTCTCTCTACATATTGCCCGACCCGCGCTGTTGCGGCTTTATAGCGCTTTGCCCATAGCAGCAGTATCCGGTTGGAATAACGACGCCGGTTCTCAACGTCAAATTTTTCCAAACCGGCATCCCGCAGAGCCACTGCGATATCAAGGCCTCCTTCGACATAGCGCTGACCAAAAGTATCAAGGGACAGTGTAAGCACAATGGGGAAAGTGCTCGCTTTCGTCATTACAAGGAAGACGGTTGGCTCGCTGAACTGTCCGAAATCGTATTGATGCTCTCCCCACAGATCGGCGCGCAGGGGAATATTGGCCAACTTAAAAATACTGGACGACCTCGGCTCGATTTTTTTGAGGACAGCTGACTCAACTAACATGGATAGTTCCTCAATACGGCAAATCCGGGGGGAAAATCGAAGTTGAAAGGATTGGACATCCCTACTCCTAAAAAAGCATCCACTTAGAATAGCGCCCAACACGAACCGGTACATCGCCTTAAAATCCATGCCAGCGCCATACCGATCAAGCGCGCCAGCATTACCTCATCACCCGCTGCGCCAGCATGAAGATCGTCGCCCCCCCGCCCACCAGCGCGATCAAGCCAAAGTAATCCGTACAGGCCAACAGACTCGCCTGCTGGTTTAGCAAGAGCCCCAACTGCACCGAAGCAAGCGCTGCGGTCTGCTGTCCGCCGCCCGGTGCGAGTGCACCTCCCAGTGCGGAGACCGACTCGGTCAAGGCGGGACTCCCGCTGTAGAACCGTTCGGCTAGCACCGAGTAGTGCTCGGCGAGGCGCCACTGAGCCAGCAGGGCCGCGCCGGCGGTACCAAGTGCGAGGCTGAATTGCGCGCACATGTTCTTGATCTGCGTCGCGTGCGACAACATCGCCTCATGGTGCTGGACCTCGGCAAAAGTTTGCATTGCAGTAGTGGCGATCGCAGCGATGATGAACACGCCGAATGCGAGAATCGCCGGCAAGACATCCCGCCACAAGTCTGCATTTTCGTTCAGTCGCGACAGCTGCCAGCCGAACAGCGCCAGAGCGCCAAAGCCAATGGAAAAAAATTTCTTTGCACCAGGCCGTTTCGGAATGATCCAGACCATCCCACCCCATACCAGCAGCGTGGACGACAGGCCGAACGTTTGGATATCGCCGATGCGCTGCCAGGTAAAGCCAAGAGCCTTTTGCAACAGCAGCGCTAACATGTAGCTATTGGCGCTGTAGACCATATAACAGAACGAAAACAAGCCTATGCCCGAGATAAAACGGCGGTCGCGCAGTTCGCGAAAGGCCAGCAGCGGCCGCTCGTGACGGAGAATGGCGCGAACCGCATAGTACAACGCGAACAGTCCCGCGCTTCCCCCAGCCAATAACAGAACAGTGTTGCCATAGAAGTCATATTGAGCACGCTGCAGACTGTAGAGCAGCAAAAAACTGCCGCTCACGATTGCCATCAACAAAATGGGGTGACTCTGCGAGCGCAACTCGCGAGGAACCAGGTCGCTCGGCAGAGAAAGCGTGGCGAATACGCCGGTCACCAAGGCCAGCGCTGCCAGCAGTAGAAAGACCATGCCGAAACTGTCATTCGACACGGCCCACGCAGAAATCCCAGGCGCAAACAACAAGCCGATCGCCAGTCCGCTGGCATAATACTTGATGCCAGTGAAACGGTACGGGCTGGGAGGGATCAGTTGCACCGCCACTCGGCCAGAAGTCATGAACGTGCCGCCCCCCAGCGCCATCACTACCCGACCGCAAAGAAAAGGTAAAAATGCATTGCTGTTGGCGCAGATCAGGCAACCGAGCACAAACATCGCCAGCGAAAATAAAACAAAACGGCGCCAACCGAGGCGCTCGACCAGCCAGCGTTGCTTGGAAATCATAGTGACGGCTACGCACGCATAGCATGCCGCCACCAGACTGAACTCTTCCGGCGAGGTGCCAATCTCGCCCATGATCGGACCTGCGGCAAAAAGGATCATGCCTGAATTCAAAAAATCGATCAGATTGAGCAGACCAATCGTCGCAAGCAGGCTGAAGGGGGGGCGGGGGTGAGTGGGGCTCATGCCGCACGTTTCTCCGTATCGCCGTTTCCGGTCAGGTTAGCGCGAATAATGTCTTGCACCAGACGCTCGGCTCCTTTCCCTTCAGAGTCAAACACGCCGGTGGCATTACCCGACAGAGCAGCGGCGTGGACCACCGATAACGACTGGCCACTACGGTCGTGCGTATCAGCGACAACATGTATCGATAGACCGAGGCGCAATGGATGCGCAGCCAGTTCAACAGGCGAGAGCTCAACGCGCACCGGTAGACGTTGCACGACCTTTATCCAATTACCAGTTGCGTTCTGCGCGGGCATCAGCGAAAAAGCACTACCGGTTCCTGCATCAAGGCCCACGATATGGCCGGTATAGACTACCGATGGTCCATAGACATCTGCGGTCAGTTTCACGGTCTGCCCCATACGCAGGTCGCTCAATTGAGATTCTTTGAAGTTGGCGGTCACCCACAGCCGGTTAAGTGCAACCACACTCATTAGCGGCATGCCAGCGCTGACTCGCATGCCAACCTGAGCAACACGGTGCGTCACCATGCCGTCCACCGGTGCTCGCAATTGTGTACGTTGCAAGTCGATATAGGCGTCGCGTACCTGCATGGCCGCGGCGAGCACATCTGGGTGAGCGGCCACCGAAACGTGCGCCACCAGGGCGCTAGTCCCAGCTGATTGTTGTTGCGCCGAAGTGAGCGCGGCCTCGGCGGATTGCAGCGCTTCTTCACTATGGCGAAATTCCTCGGACGAAATAGCCCCAGTCTTCACCAACGGCGCACGGATACGCATGTCTTCCCGCGCACGGGCCAGGTCGGATTGACGCATGGCCAAGTTGGCGCGCATCTGCGAAGCCGTCGCGTACAACCCCGACACCGTACGTACCGTCTTGGCCAGTTGCGCCTCGGCGCGCACCAGCGCGGTCTTAGCGTCGTTGTCATCCAGGGTCACCAGAACCTTGCCAACCGTGACTGAGTCGGTGTTGTCGGCATCAATCGCCGTGACCGTGCCGGCAGTCCGCGCAGTGACTTGTGCTATGTTGCCATCGACATAGGCGTCTTCTGTCGTTTCCTGATTCTGTCCAGATAGCAGCCACCATCCGCTCCAGCCCAAGCCAGCGATGGCGAATATCCCAATCGCAACCAAGGTTGCAACCGTATGCCGCTTGCGCCGCAGCGGATGGATGAATGAGGTCTGCGCACCAGGACCCAAAGATACTGTCATGTCATAATTTCCGAAAATAGTTTGCAAAGGTCTAGGTAGTCAGAGGGTAGAGCAAGCGCCACCAAGCGCATGAATCAGGCTCACGTCGAGCTGTAGCGCACGCACATTCAGGTCGACCAGCAGCGAACGCTGAGCATCGATTTGCAGCTGCGCGCTCAACACCTGGGTGTAACTGCCGATGCCGGCGCGATAGCGCTGCACGGCAAGGTCCCAGGCGTCGTGGACTAGGCCGACCGCTTGCTTCTGCTGTTCGATCCGAGGCGCCAGCCAGCGGATTGAGGCCACTTGATCAGCTACCTCGCGCATCGCGTCCAGCACAGTCTGGTTATACTGCGCCACCGCCAGATCGTATTCGGCGTTGTGTTCGCTCAGATTGCCACGCAAACGGCCACCATCGAACAACGGAAGAGAAAGTGCAGGACCGATGCCACTGATGCGACTACCGTTGAACAGCAACGGGATAAAATCCAGACTCTGGAAACCGTCGTAAGCCAGCAGGCTGATATTGGGATAGAACTGCGCCCGCGCCGCCTTGATGTCTTGCGCAGCTGCCTCGACGCGCCAGCGCTGTGCCACCACGTCGGGACGATGGCCGAGCAGTTCTGCCGGCAGCGCCGACGGCAGGCCGGCGGGCTGATTGAGCGAAAGGGCGGGGCGGCTCAGCCCCAGCGCACGGTCAGGCCCCTGCCCGACCAATGCCGCAAGCTGATTGCCCAACAACGCGATGTCCTCCTGCCGAGCGGCAATCTGCTGCCGGATCGCAGGCACCATGCTCTGTGCCTGTTTCATGTCAACTTGCGAATCGATGCCGGCCGCATTGCGTTGTCGCGTAAGTTCTGTCACTTGCTCGCGTTCGCGCTGCATCTGCTCGGCCAGCCCAAGCTGGGCGTAGCTTTGAGCCAGACGGAAATAGGTTTGCGCCACCGAGGCCGTCAGCATCAGTCGCGCCGCCTGTGCGTCTACCTCGCTCGCGTGCAAATGATCAAGCGCTGCATTGAGCGTGTCGCGGTTCTTTCCCCAAAAGTCGAAGTCATAAGAAGCATTGAGCGTCACCTGATTCATCCAGCGGCTGGTACCGGCCAGCGGTTTGGGCACATTACTGTTGGCGCTGAAGTGCTGGTAAACGTTCGTATCGTTGGCGGACAGCTGAGGCGCGTCTGCCGCCCCGGCTATGCCGCTTAACGCTGCAGCCTTGTCGATTCGCGCCTGCGCCATAAGCAAAGAGGGACTGCGTGCCAAGGCTTCGACCATCAATTCGTCGAGCTGACGGTCGCCATAACGGACCCACCAATCGGCCCGCGGCCACTGCGCCGCTGACATGCGCCCTTGCGCCAAGCTTTGCTCTGCCGCCAACGATGCGGGATCGAGCAGCGACGAACGGGGTGGTATCGTCCCCCCGAAGCCAGCGCAACCGCTCAGCCAAAGCCCGGACATCAGCGCCGCGCAACACAAAAGACCACGAGAGAAAAATCCAGATTGCCCTGCCATTCAAGCTCCAGTCGGAATACCTATTCCGGACCATGTCTTATGGACCGGAAATAATTACTTGAATATATATTTATCGGCAAACGATGATAAGATGGCTAAAACACGAAGGTGCGATGCATTTTTGCATCGATAAATCAATGGAAGACCTCAACGATCTCTACTACTTCGCACTGGCTGTTCAGCATAAGAGCTTCTCTGCAGCCGCCCGCGCGACAGGCATTGAAAAAACACGTCTCAGCCGGCGAGTTGCTAATCTTGAACGACGCTTGAGCGTACGATTGCTGCGACGTTCAACCCGGACGCTGACGCTAACGGAAGCGGGCGAACGCTTCCATGCCCACTGTCTTGCTGCCATCGACAGCGCCAACGAGGCCTACCAAAGCATCGAAGCGTTGAAGATTGAGCCGTCGGGCACTGTACGCATGAGTTGTCCGGTGGTTCTGGCGCAAAGCTATCTTGCCCCCATTCTGCCCGGCTACATGGCCACCTACCCAAAGGTCACGGTATTCATCGAGGCCACCGACCGTCAGGTCAATCTGGTCGACGAGCAATTTGATCTTTCTTTGCAGGCCAACTCCCAGCTCGTTGACGATCTCGATTTGGTACAGATTCCGCTCGGCAACCCGCGGCGACTATTGGTGGCGAGCCCCGCCTTTCTGGATTGCAACCTGCGTCCGGCTCATCCCGAAATGCTGTCCAGCCTCTCCGGCATGTGCCGGATTGGCGATTTGCATGGAACGCAGGCGCATTGGCGGCTTCATCGTGAAGGCAGCGAAGAGACGTACGTGGTGCATCTCAACGCAAAATTGGTCACAAGCGACATGCGGGTGCAGTTTGCCGCAGCAGTGGAAGGCATCGGTGTAGCGCTACTGCCTGAGCCGATCGTATCGTCAGCGCTGACAGAAGGCACGCTTGAGCGTCTCTTGCCCGAATGGTCGGGCGCACCGAACCATATTCACCTGGTTTATCGCTCTCCGCGCGGCATCCTGCCTTCAGTCCGCAGTCTGATCGACTACCTGTCGGCCCATCTACCGGAAGAAATCAAGCTACGCAGCGTCTAGCATACGGTCGAACTTAGTCAAATTCGAAGCCTAAATGGGCGGTCCAAGAAGCTATTTTTCCCGGGCTGAGCCTGATTCCATCAGTAAATTCTGAATCGCCCCGGCTTCATTAGACGTTTTGTAGCCGGCCGAAATAGTGACATTCAAACAGCGGGTGCAAAGAGGGTAAGAAAGGTAGCAAAGCCACTAAGTTTCCGGCCCCAGGTGCCATCGCCATCCACCACTATCCACGGGAAGCCATCACTCAATGACATACCGAATGGCATACCGAAAAATGCAGAAAACAAAAAAGCCCTGAACAAAGTTCAGGGCTTTTTCTAAATCTGGCGGAGAGAGGGGGATTCGAACCCCCGTTAGGATATTATCCTAAACACGCTTTCCAGGCGTGCGACTTAAACCACTCATCCATCTCTCCGGACTGTTGTCCGCTGACGTTGCGTTTCGTCGTCAGAGGCTGCGCAGTATATAAGGCCTTCTGGATCTTGGCAAGCGTTTTGCCAAACTATTTGCAATGACCCAAAGAACGGCTTCAAGACCCGCGCCTCATCTTGGGGTAGAATTCCCCCATTGCAACCAGCTCTATACAGACCACGATGCGTATTGCGCTTGCCCAGTTCAATCCGGTCGTCGGCGATATCGCCGGCAATACCCGCAAAATTCTCGATCTCGCCCATCAGGCCATGGCGCAGGGGGCCGATGTACTCGTGACGCCGGAACTGGCCCTGACCGGCTACAGCCCCGAAGACCTGCTGCTGCGTGACCATTTTTATACGGCCTGTCGCAAAGGCATGGATGAGTTGCTCGAACTGGACGGCATTACGCTGGTCATCGGTCACCCGGTCAAGATCGGCGCCGAGCGATTCAATGCCGCCACGGTGCTGCGAGACGGCAACCGCCTGGGGCAATATCTCAAGATGTTGCTGCCCAACGACGAAGTCTTCGACGAATGCCGTTACTTCACGCCGGGCGCCGCACCGCTGGTATTTGAGCAAAACGGCGTCAAGGTGGGTGTGCTGATCTGCCAGGACATCTGGGAAATCGACCCCGCCGCCGCGACCGCCGATGCGGGCGCCGAAGTGGTCGTGGTTCTGAATGCCTCGCCGTTTCACCGCAACAAGATCGAAACGCGTCACGAGATCCTGCGTTACCGCAACGAAGAAACCGGCTTGCCTTTTGCCTACGTCAATCTGGTCGGCGGACAGGACGAACTGGTATTCGACGGCGCATCGTTCGCGGTCGACCGCAGCGGCCAGGTGGTGGCGCAGGCGGCCGCCTATCAGGACGAATTGCTGATCCTTGACGTCAACGACGGCGATATTGCGCCAGCCAGCCGCGCCCCCTTGCCCGACGCACTGGAAAGTGTCTACCAGGCGCTGGTGCTCGGCGTGCGCGACTATATCGGCAAAAACGGCTTCCCGGGCGTGTTGCTGGGCCTGTCCGGCGGCATCGATTCGGCGCTGACGCTGGCCATTGCCTGCGACGCGCTTGGCGCCGACAAAGTCCATGCGGTGATGATGCCTTCGCGCTATACCGCCGACATCAGCGTCATCGACTCGCGCGAAATGGTCGAAAATCTGGGCGTCAAATACGACGAAATCGAAATCTGGCCGATGTACGAAAGCTTCGTCTCGGCGCTGGCGCCGAGCTTTGCCGGTCTGGCCGAAGACGCCACCGAAGAAAACCTGCAGGCACGCATTCGCGGCACCCTGTTGATGGCGCTGTCGAACAAGAGCGGCAAACTGGTACTGACAACCGGCAACAAGTCGGAAATGACCACAGGCTATTGCACACTGTACGGCGATATGGCCGGCGGTTTCGCCGTCATCAAGGATGTCGCCAAAACGCTGGTCTATCAGTTGGCCGAATGGCGTAACCGGCAAGGCCTGGTGATTCCCGAGCGCATCATCACGCGCCCGCCGTCCGCCGAACTGCGTCCGGACCAGAAAGACCAGGACAGCCTGCCGCCCTACGACGTACTCGACGCCATCCTCGAACGCTATATGGAAGGCAACCGCTCTGCCGCCGAGATCATCGCCGAAGGCTTTGCCGCCGCCGATGTCGAGCGCGTGGTGCGCCTGCTCAAGATCAATGAATACAAGCGCCGCCAGGCTCCGGTGGGACCGCGTGTCACCCACCGCGGATTCGGCAAGGACTGGCGCTATCCGATCACCAACCGCTTCAGCTGAGAGTCATGAAAAAAATTCTGTTTGCCACACTCGCCATGCTGGCGGCCGGCAGCTTGCAGGCTGCCGCCATCCCGCAACTCAAGGCTTTTATTGCCAGCAGCTCGACCCTGTCGGCCGATTTCCAGCAGGTCGTCAGCAGCAAGGGGAAAGTCAACCAGGCGAGCGGCACGCTGAATATCGCACGTCCGGGCAAATTTCTCTGGGTGTATACCAAGCCTTACGATCAGATCATTGACGGCGACGGCAAACATCTCTGGATTTACGACAAAGAGCTGGCCCAGGTCACGACCCGTCCGCTGAACGCAGCACTCGGATCCAGCCCCGCCGCCCTGCTCGCCGGCAATAACGCGATCGAGCGTGACTACGCACTGAAAGAAGCCGGCATGCAAAACGGCATCGACTGGCTGACCGCGACACCGCGCAAAACCGAAAACACGTTCAACTCCATTCGCATGGGGTTTAAAAACAATGTCCTGCTGGAGATGGAACTGACCGACAGTTTCGGCAGTACAACCCGGATCAGCTTCAGCAATCTGAAAAAAAATCCGCCACTGGCCGCTGGCCTTTTTCGCTTCACGCCGCCCAAAGGGGTTGACGTGCTGACAGGCGAATAAGCCGTGCCGGACCTTTTCACCACCGAACCCGCCAAACCGCTCGCCGAGGCCTTGCGCCCCGCGACGCTGGACGAAGTCATCGGCCAGCAGCACCTGATCGGACCGGGCAAGCCGCTGCGCGTGGCCATCGAAACCGGATCGCCCCACTCCATGATCCTGTGGGGCCCGCCCGGCGTCGGCAAGACAACCCTGGCCCGTATTCTGGCGCACAGCTTTGAAGCCGAGTTCATTCCGCTGTCGGCGGTCCTGTCAGGCGTGAAGGAAATCCGCGAGGCCGTCGAGCGCGCGCATTCGGTGCTGGCGCAGTATGGCCGGCGCACCATTCTGTTCGTCGACGAAGTGCACCGCTTCAACAAGAGTCAGCAGGATGCCTTTCTGCCCTACGTAGAATCCGGGCTGCTGACCTTTATCGGGGCCACAACCGAAAACCCGTCGTTCGAAGTCAACTCGGCTTTGCTGTCGCGCGCCCAGGTCTATGTGCTTACGCCGCTGAGTGCGGAAGATCTCAAGGCCCTGCTGGCGCGTGTCGAACGCCTGGGGGCGCTTGAGGGCATTGCTCTCGATCAGACGGCTATCGACACGCTGACCGGTTATGCCGATGGCGACGGCCGGCGATTTCTCAATCTGATCGAGCAGGCGCGCACCGCTGCGCGCGCGCGCGCGGTCGCCACGATTGACGGCCAATTTCTGTCCGAAGTGCTTTCGCTGAATGCACGACGCTTCGACAAAGGCGGCGATGCCTTTTATGATCAGATTTCCGCGTTGCACAAATCCGTGCGCGGCTCCAACCCCGATGCGGCGCTTTACTGGCTGACGCGCATGCTCGACGGAGGCGCCGACCCGCGCTATCTGGCACGCCGCCTGATCCGCATGGCGTGGGAAGATATCGGTCTGGCCGATCCGCGCGCCGCGCGGGTGGCAATGGACGCGGCCGATACGTATGAAAGGCTGGGCAGCCCCGAGGGAGAACTGGCACTGGCTCAGGCGGCGATTTATCTTGCCGTCGCGGCCAAAAGCAATGCAGGATACATGGCGTATAATGATGTTCGCGCCCATATCCGCCAGGACAGCTCTCGCCCGGTGCCGGTGCATTTGCGCAATGCGCCTACCCGCCTGATGAAAGAGCTCGGTTTCGGCAAAGAATACCGTTACGCCCACGATGAGCCTGATGCTTATGCCGCGGGTGAAACCTATTTGCCCGAAGGTTTGGAAGATAAACACTGGTACCACCCGGTAGCGCGTGGTCTCGAAGTCAAAATTCAGGAAAAACTGGCGTTTCTGCGGCAACTGGACCAGGACGCCAAGCAAAAACAGGAATAAAAATGCTCGATATTCAACTTCTCCGTACCGATCTGGAAAACGTGGCCGCCCGACTGGCCGGTCGTGGCTATCAACTGGATACCACGCAATTCGCCTCCCTCGAAGCCGAGCGCAAGACGCTGCAGATCCGCATGCAGGAACTGCAGGCACTGCGCAATGCCAGCTCCAAGAAAATCGGAGAAGCCAAGCGCAAGGGCGAAAGCACCGACGCCATCATGGCCGAAGTCGCCACATTGGGCGATGAGCTCA
>Ga0326728_10024512_pt1 | contig 10921 bp, 4 predicted proteins | sample MB3enrmetagenome_FD_207602 | JGI IMG/M metagenome (GOLD analysis project Ga0326728, IMG submission 207602) | Lab enriched peat soil microbial communities from McLean, Ithaca, NY, United States - MB31MN | ecosystem: Environmental > Terrestrial > Soil > Wetlands > Peat | place: USA: New York...
TATTCCTTTCAGTTTTGGGAATGTAAAAGAAGAATCCTTGAAAGAAATCTGGCAGAAAATCAGGAGTTATCCCTATTTCCAGAGTCAGAATAACTTGACCCCGATGCATGACCCCGAGTTTATGGAACTCGTTGATAGAATTCCTGCAGAGGCAAAATTGTCCTATCCTTTTGAAAAGGTTTATAAAAGATAATCTAAAGATGATATGCTGGTAGGATTTTTTTGAGCTTTTTTTCTTATATTTCATTCAACATGAAAGTACGTGGCGAAATGGTTCCTCAAGTACTCTCTACATTCTACTTTGCCACAATTGTGATTATTTCACTAGTTATTTTTGTACTTTTATCAATCGAGAATATCTTAGTCTTAAAATTTTTCGTCTTGTGAATTCCTTCCTTTTCGTATTCTGTTTCATCTTAGTATACCTGGCTATTTTTAATCAGATACCATGTAATTGTGGCAACTTTTCTTTCTAGAGCAACAATTGCTTTTGAATGTCCATTTGATATCTTCTTCCACTTTAAAAACTCTCTTAACTTACTATTCTTCTTTAATGCTAATTCATGAGCAAAATGTATTCGATTCCATCTTTTTATCTTTGATAATTTTTTACGATTCTGCCATTTTAGAATTTGCCCACAGATTGTTATCCATTTTAACTATTCCAAGTCATGAAGAAAGATTATCCCTGAAGAAAAGTCCTTGAAATTGTCTATTTCAGCAATCAGAGTGACTGCATCAATTTATCCAATACCCGAAGCCTAATTAAAGTACTCATTTTCAGGTAATATTTCCCATAGGAATAATTGGAAATTTATCTATCTAAAATTTCGATTTCATCGACAAGATGTTTTATAATATTCAGACATTTCTGAAGCTTAACTATAATGTTGAGACATGTTTCGATGTCCAGAATCCCTTTTATATGAATACTTTTTTTTACAAATATTTAGCAGATGATTCTCTATTATCTGATCGACGGTCTTACCTGAAGAGATTCTGATAGAATTTTTCAGTCATTCTTCCCAAAAATGTATGCTATTAAATCATTTAGATTGAATATTTCAGGTGCAGGAATAACTTGAGCTTCATTTTTTAAATCTACTCTTTTTTGTGCAAGTTTGTAACGAAGTCGAATGTATAAACGAAATCTCCTATGGTTTTTGGGAAAATTTTTGATGGCTGAATCATGTTATTAAGTTCAAGTTGTGCAATTATTTCTGAATTTATCTTATCTGTCTTTTATATGTAAATGACCTCATACCTAGTGCGTTTCCAACCATAAAATGTAGATGCTTTCGCAATGAATTATGCACAGGAACACAAAAATTATGTGTTGGTTTATATGCAGAAAAATTACATTTTTCAGAAATAACTAAACTTTAAAGAGCTAAAATTCCATCACTATCTCTAGTGAAATGTTGCTCAGTTTTTCATCAGATATATTGGGGATATCAGCAATGAAAAAAAATAGGGAGTATCAAAATAATAATTTTTGTTTATTATTTCTCCAATTTAAATCACCATTTCGTTAGGTAGTATAATTGTCTAAATGGCTAATATAAAATTCTTGATCAACATCAATTTGAGACTTCGATGGCAATTCACTGATTAGCTTTATAGCATCTTTTAAAAACTAAAGATTATTATGAGGACCCCTAAATTAAACCTATCCTTATAAATCGTATAATGACTCGTGAAAATTAGAGGTTTATCGAAATTTTCAAAGATTAATATAACTTTACTAACCAAGCTAGTTATAAAATCAACAGTCAAAAAATATAAGGTTAAAATTACTTTAATTTGTTTGTGTTATTTAATGTTAGTTTTCTAAAAAAATAGAGTGACTAATTAATCATATAAATCTCTATTGGAATCATTTAAAATTCTTTAAAGAGCATCTGATATCAGCTCATGAGGGTGGGAAAGGTTAAATTTAGAAATGAAATTATAGGAGAATATTGAATTGTGGATTAAAAGTGGGAATCAGGGGATTTGCTGACATTTGGATTTTTTTCAACATTATCCGAATATAAATGAACGATAAAAAAATTACTTACCACAATTTAGTCCGCTTGACGGGGAAAACGGGAGTAAATGGCATCACATTGAAGACCACAATTCTATTTCCATAAAAAACTGGGTAAACGTCATAGATTGGGGAAAAAAGTTCTAAAACTTGTCGGCAAGCGAGAAAAATTATAATAAAAATCGAAAATGAGAAAAATTATAATGAAGAATAGCAAAACACTCTTATTTTTTAAGCAAATCACCCTCCTGTTACAACTTTCAGGATTGTAATCTCGTTGGAACTTATTGTCCCATCGAGGGGAACTGCATTACCTCCACTTAACACAAGTACAGTTTCCTGATTTATTTTCAATCGATCGAGCAGATCTTCGTAGGTAGTGTTTTCAAAAATTTCTACAGTCTGCTCTGAAATATCTCCAGCCTGGATTTTTATGTGTACCTTTTTACTCACTTAATGGATCCACCGCCGCTTACCTGAATTTCATCTACGATTTCTTTTATTAACTTCTGCTCCAGTTCATATTCTTTTCTGATACCTTTCCGTTCTGCATCTCGTTTCTGGAACTTTCCGGACATTTTTAGCTCTCCTATGACTTTTCAGGTCTGCAACATAGTTGGTATAGATCTCTTCAATCAGACTTTTTGGCTTTTCGAGATATATATCCAACTAATATGACGATTTAATGTTTTAATTAATTTTTGGTTAACGATAGGGTGGTTGACAAATTTGATTTTACAGTCTATTAACCACTATTAATCAAAAATTGAATAAAAAAAGAGTGTTAACGATGAGCAGGATCCTGTTTAAAAAGTTGACTGAAAACAGCCAAGTTCGAGATCATAAAATAAAGATAGATTATATTTATTCAGATGTAAAGTAGTTTTAGTGAACGAAATAGCAGTGTTAAAAGATGTGTTCATAAATACATAAATTTTGGATAAACGGTTGAAAAAATAAAGAATAAAAAATATGGAAATATCCTTTTTTTATACATCAGCCGGGATTCGAACCCGGGTTCGAGCGTTGGCAACGCCCGGTGATGACCGCTACACTACTGATGTGATGTGGTGCCCAGACCCGGATTCGAACCGGGGACAACTGCCTCTTCAGGGCAGCGCTCTCCCACTGAGCTACCTGGGCAAACAGATATTCTTAACTACACCTATGTTACACTACGTAAAAAGATAGCGCTCTCCAGTTGTATATGAAATATCCAAACGTTTCAGTGGGCCCGCTGAGATTCGAACTCAGGACCTCCGCCATGTCAAGGCGACGTCATGACCGTCTAGACCACGAGCCCGTTTTGTTATGTTTTCATTTATTACACCAAAGTACAACTGCATAGACACATCATCATTTATATAAGTTTTGGGTGGTTCATCCTTGTTCTACACGATCAGCTTTCAAAAGGGTAAAGTATTTGTATCCTTTGGAATCGATTTTCCATTCTGGTTCCAAATGAAAAATATTCTAGTTAGAGTTTTTATTATCCAATAAATGTCTTAAAAATTCTTTATTTTTCCTTGCAGTTTTTGTAATTATATTTATCACATAAACTATTTACATTTGTAAAAACAAATTTGTGAGGATTCCTATTTACCTTTGAGTGCTTTTTGCGGAACTCTGTCCAAATTTTTCCCACTAATCGTTGTAGTTTCAACTTATTTTTTCGCAACTATTCAGTCTGCTCACAGTCAGTTAGATGATATCTATTTTAATGCATCCCAGCAAAGATGGCTATTGGAACTGTTTTGCTCAGGCTGAATCGTGAAATTTTTTATCTCTTTTATTATTTCACTATTTTAAAGATAGCTACCTCTATTTTTGAAATACTCTTTTTATTTCCAGTGTCTTCAAAAGATAGATATTACGTAGGATTTCGATAAACCCCTAAGTTTCTTCATAGCCGCATAAATAATATATAAATCGCTCATGAAAATCAGAGGTTTATCAAAATATTCTGGGATATATTTATTTATAAATAGTCAAATGGCGAAGTAGTTATATAAACCTGCTACAATATACTGACCTTAGTTACATTAGTTCTATTGTTGCTGAATTTACAGTTTTTAGCTGAAATGAAGCTGAATGCCATTATCCTTTTATAATGAATGCGTTTCAGATGGATCCATCTCATTTGAAAGCACCCTCAAATGCGGGATCTTTATAGCTGAAGTAAAGAGATTCGTTACTCTTAAAGAAGGTTTTCTGATAGTCGACGACATAATAATGGATAAACTTTATTCTGAAAGAATAAAGTTTGTTCGGCATTTGTGAAGTGGAAATTATTGTCTTACTGTTGAGGGAATTGTTTCGATCATCTTGGTTTGGCTGGTTGGTGAATTTATAGCATATGTTATTTTGGTAATTCCGTGAACTTGCTGTATAGATTCAAACTCAAATTTTTGTTTATTGTGTATAATTTGGTTCTTCAGATATGAAATTCTCTTCCTCAATAGCTTCTTGAGTAAAATTTTGTTAAATCACCGATTTTAACAAATTAATTATATATAAAATTGATTATATATCCTTTGTAAGCAACCAGCAAAAAATTGGTATTTATCGAAATCTTCTGAGATTTGTGATTTTACATAAAATAATTCACTATGCCTTCATTTTAGTGTGTATAATATCGCTAAAGGCAATAAAACCAAGATGATCGTTTCCTTGATATGCTTGATGAAACCAAAAATGTGGATTTAAACCAAAAATTTATTATTTTTGATGAGTAGTATGCAAAATTAAGAACATCAAAGCTATCAGGGAAAAACAGTGGCATTTCTGACAAGATTGAAATCAAAGATTTGGTGAACCCTGATAAAACAAAAAATATGCTAGTCTAAACAACTTAAATCCTTTTCATGAAAAAATTGGAGTTCATCTGAAAGTATATGGATTTGTGAAAGTATTTAGGATATTTCAAAGAACGAAGACATGCAATACTGAGTTACAGATGTGTTGGATAGGGATGAATCAAAGAGTAAATATCTGGTTAACAAGTCATGACAAATTGGCGGATATCATGGAGGAATAGAGAAGTCTTGGGTTGTGAAAAAGTATCAGTCTAGAATTAAGAGTCACATGGAGCACATATCATGTTCTAAGTGGGAGCTTATCTAGGCTGGAGTTATAATAAATCAGAAACTGGATCCATCGATTTTTAAAAAATATAAAACTCACACAGTGATAGCAAAGGCATATATGAGCCACCAAGATACAACTCAATAATATTTTGATAAATCTCTAAATTTTTTCATGTGCTCATAAAATGGCGTATAAATTATTAGTAAGAAATAAGAGTTTTATCAAGATCTCTTTAAATTTATAATTTTATTGAATAAGTTTATGAAAACAATGTTTAGAAACTGCTACTGCAAAATTCCTAATTATTTTAAATCATCCAACTTTTGAATCAGTTCCCGCTGGTAATATTCCCTTGGTCACCATCGAATTAAAACGGACGCACTTTGACTTAGAAATCAATGACCTTAATCCGTTAATTGTCTGAAGTATAATTTTGAACTACAGTGTTTATTATACTTGATTTTGAATTTCAAGCTAGTAAGTCCTATATGTGATTGCTTGTTAATTAGGGATCCAAGAGGTTGATCTGAGAACTCGATAACATTAAACCATTAATTGTCTATAATTAAATTTGATCACGAAGTCCAATGAGCTTTATTTTGGACTTCAAGTACGTAAGTCCTAAGTTAGTTATTTGTATTTTAAAAGTTTCTGTTTACGGACTTTGGGTCGGAGGCTAATAAAAATGAAAGAAAATTTTCTCAACTCTATAATCTATGTATTAATAACAGTACTACTGATTCTTGGAATAATAACAGGCACTGTATATGCTTTAGATGGACAGTTGGGATATGGAGGCTATTCAGGCAGAGTATATTCAGACAGCGGATATTCAGGAAGAGTATATTCAAACAACGGGTATCCAGACAGAGGAGATTCAAACATAGGGTATGCAGACAGAGTGCATCCAGACAGAGGAGATTCAAACATAGGGTATGCAGACAGAGTGTATCCAGACAGAGTGTATCCAGACAGAGGAGATTCAAACATAGGGTATGCAGACAGAGTGTATCCAGACAGAGTGTATCCAGACAGAGGAGATTCAAACATAGGGTATGCAGACAGAGTGCATCCAGACAAAGTGTATCCAGACAGAGGAGATTCAAACATAGGGTATGCAGACAGAGTGCATCCAGACAAAGTGTATCCAGACAGAGGAGATTCAAACATAGGGTATTCAGGAAGAGTATATTCAAACAACGGGTATTCAGACAGAGGAGATTCAAACAAAGGTTATTTGGACAGGGGGTACCCAAATAACAAATATTTGGACAACAAAAATCCAAATGCTGGGAATTCACATATTGTAAATTCAACTAATTTATTATTAAATACCGAAAATTCAAGAAATAGGGATTCAAATATCTTGAATTTAAATACCAGTGATCTAAGAACAAATAATCTGAGTGCTGGAGATCTAAGCATCAGAAATTCAAATAATATACATTCAGGTATTGTTAATTCTAGTACTATAAATTCAATTAACGTAAATTCAAATACTGAGAATTCAAGTATCGGAAACTCACAAGCTGCAAATTCAATTAAAGGTTACTCAAATATCGTAAATTCAAATACTGAAAATCCAAGGATCGATAATCCAAATACTCTAAATTCAAGTATCAAAAACTTAGATACAGAGAATTCGAGTAACACGGATTCCAATATTTCAAATTCAAAGATCTTAAATTCAAATGCCGGAAATTCAGGAACCTATAATTCGAGTACTGCAAATTCAAGCACTTTAAATTCAAATATAGGGGATTCACATACTGTAAATTCAGATATTGTAAATTTGAGTATCTTAAATTCGAGCTATGGAGATGGCGGAGAAGATGGGAGTTCCAGTCACTCTAGCAGTTCAGGTATGAGCCTTGTTTCCAGAGAGCCAGAAAGCAATGTTGCTTCCAAGGAATTAGCCACCAAGAATGCCATAAACGGTAATCATATAATGTATGACTTCCCGGGAAACAGTACATGCATTTTATTTATCGAATACGACGCAGAAAGAACATTTCTTAAGGCAACAACCACTGTTGAAGAACTCAAGAACAAGTCCGTTTTTATTCCAAAACTTCCTCTCGGGCGAATATATAAACAGGTAAATATCCAGATAGATGATAAAGGAGTAGAGCTTGCTACATCCCTGAAAAATGGGTTAATAGGATTCAGAGTTGAGAAAGCATGGATTCACGACAAAAATGTCAAAGAATCCATGATAGTCCTCCAGAGGTATAATAAAAATTGGGAACCTCTATACACTGAAAAGGTCGGAGAAGACAATGATTATATATATTTTAGATCTAAAACGCCTGGTTTTTCCTCCTTTGCAATAACTGAATATCCAGGAGAAGTAACAAAAAATGGAGCTCACGCTGAATCAAAATTAAAGGATACTCTAGGAAGTCTGGAAAGGACAGGAGAGGTAGCAATAAACAGAAGTTCAAATAATAATAGAGCAAAACAAGCAAGAGAAGTAGCTAAAATATTAATGGCGATCTCCTTGCCTCTGATACTAGCAGGATATTTTGTTGTTAGGAAAAAACTCTGAAAAAATTTACTTTTCTTTTTTCCTCAGTTATGGACACAAATATGGATACATAAATAGAAACTTGTATCTAGGTACTTGGCATCTGTCAGTTATATGTTCTTTTGTCAGAATTTGTGCGATATATATATACATATATATACATATATTACTTTTTATAAAATGCTTTTATTTCCCCCGCAATCTAAAATCAATAGTTTGAGGATATATCAAAATTATGCTACGTTTCCCTTATATTTTTTTGGTTTATTTCAGTCAGGATAAAGCCCGAAAAATCTGTAAGAACTACAGCCCTTCAAGTATTGAGCTACCTCTTATAAGAGTTTCTTGGATTGAAATCCAGGGATAAGTGAACTTGATATTCTCCACCTTCTATAGTATCAATTTGTAGCCTTGCTCCGCGCAAATAGTGGCGAAGATAGACATGCAATAATTTTCAATTCGATTATTGAAGAATAATATTGAGTCAATACTTAGGAACAAACACTATTTGATAGATGATCTGGCCATAGCTATGGCCAAAGCTATTTAATCCCAATGTGTATCAAATTCCGATCATATATTGGTTACATCACCTCTGACCATAGTGCCAAAAAACCTATTTTACAAAAAAGTGATGATTTAGATGATTAAACGAAAACAAAATGATTCGAGGGTTCACTTCATCCCCTAAATAAAGGACGTGGTATTCTTGACTCTCTGCACTCCAGAAGCAATAAACAGAAATCCTTACTTTTACTGCTTCAATTTCAAGAGCAATTATAATGTGTGATTTCCCAACTCCAAAAGGTTAGAGTAAAACAACATTTTTTGCATTAAGTATAAATTTCAAGGTTGCAAAGTTTTCGATGATTTTTTTAATGACTGAAACTCAAAATAGAATTCTTCAGTGGGCTTTTGACATGAAAAATGACACTTTTCATCATTATCTCAGGTACAACAGTTCCCATGTGTTTCTTTTCTTTTTCAAAAAACTCCAAAATTTCAATTTTTTTGCTGTTCATTGTAGCAATTTTGATGAAATTGTGTAGGTCCTTTCATTAGTATTAGATTTAGGGAATGAAGGTCATTGTTAAGTATTTAATAGACAAAGTTGTTCATGCTGAACTTCCTTCACTGAAAGTTTCATAAACTTCAAGAGACCACTCTTCAACTTCGGAGCCTGAAAACTTCAATTTAATCTGTGGTTTTATTCGGCATTTTAAATTCGTCTTCAAAATCTCATTTAGAAGACCCAGGAAATGTCCCTTTTTCTTGTAAGTCTATATTTTTCCGGAATTGTTCTCTGTTCACAAAACTTTCGTAATGAATATAGACTTCTACAGTTCCTTCGAGAATCTGACGCTCTGTGCTTTTTCCTGAAAACCTGTAAGCAACAAAATATTTGTTCTAAAGAAAAGTAATATAAAAATCGGGGGGATTTTTCTGGTTTTCTTATGAACTAATTTATAACTAGGAACCTAATCCAAAGGGTTTAGTTCTACTCATCAATAAAGTTTAAATTGTTTTATAGGTAACTTAATGGTCAGTTGAATTTACCCTTTTAAATGGTTTATGAACTTAGGAGTTCAGGTCTTCGAGAGTAGGTGAACTTTTTTCCAAGGGAGAGATCTCCTCCCTCTTGATACCCTCTTCTGTATTTTCAATCTTGCCATTTGTCTGAGGCCTCTAAGGCTTACATAAGCTATAAATAAGGACCTTAATGCTTGAACATAAAAATCATTAAACTGTTTAGTATATTCCAAATCTGGATTCTTACAGCTCTTCTGATTATAGCCTGTTTCATGTTTTCTTAGAGTATCTCCTATGATTCTCCAAAGTACACAAACACGTCCTGCTTGATGAGATAGAGGGGTATCTATTTTCAGTGTAAATTCAAAGTATATCATCCTGGAATATCCAAGAATCGGGTTGAAGCAAAATAGTTTTGTCCTCTTCTTCAATTTCAACTACTCGTATTTCTACCACTTAGACCTGGGCTTATATTCCTGCTCTACTTTCATAGCTGAGTACAGCAGATACTCCCTTGTTTGGTCTGACTTTTTTTAATAAAGCCTTTGAAGATAGTTTTTCCTCCCTCAAAATCTATTTCTTTGATTTCTAGATAGAGTAGAGCAGCAGTATAGAGGTTTTCATCAAGTTTTCCAGATTGGTAAGGTTTGAAAGGATCTAGATTGCATTTTCTTCCTGGAAGTTTTACTGATGCTCAAGTTTTGCAAGTTTATATTCGCATCAAAAACATTTCCTCCTTTTTCAGCATGATTCAAAATACTCTAACTTTTCCCACGGATTATGAAAAGAGTAATTTTAATCCACGGAAAATTGGAAATTATTCATCGCCCTTCCAGGCAATTTCAAGTTAAGTTTGTTTTAGTTCTTTTGGCTCCTGGGAATTGAGATTGATATAGCGCTAGAAAAAGATAAACCTTTAACATTACTTTTTTGCAAAATTAGTGAAAATAGGTGAAATTTTGCTGAGTATAAGAGTCAGTTGGTGATGTACTGTCTGAGCAGACTGATAAATTTTACTACGGGTTTTTAAAATTTCAGTATCGGAGCCAGAAATTCTATACCCTACATCTTATTGGCAATTTATAAGTTTACTTTCTCACTTAACCTATTGACGAGTTTACATTTCAGAGAACGGTATATAATGTTCTGGAAAATTGTTTGAAGAGGCAAATTACCTGAATGCCGGGGATGTGAATTTTCAAGGCATCTGAGTTTCCAGATGGTTTGCCACTTGAGCAGAAATCTCATTCCTATTGGTATTAAATAAAATTTTTTGGATCATGAATATGAATGATGGAAATAGTTGAAAAAAAACTTGTTGAAATAAGGGCTATGAAGCTCCAATTAACCAAATATTCTCAAAGCTCCGGTTATTTGAGAGTTTCCTATTTAATACTCCCTTGTAATCATGTAGTCTGCAATCTGGAGAAGAATATCTTTTTCAGGGCAGTCTTCCAAAGCATCTAGTTTTGATTTGCCCTCGTTGATGTATGAAATTGCAAGATTCTTTACGTAATCAATGGATCCACACTCAGTTAGAATCCTGACGGTTTCATTTGTTTCTTCCAGAGTAGCTTTTCCTTTACCGAATATATCTAGTTTTACACCTTTCGCGAATGCATCGATTACGATAAGAGTATGCTTCCCTTCCATAAGGTCGCTACCTCTTACTTTTCCGAGCACTTCCTGTGGAGTGACCATGTCCAGAACGTCATCATACATCTGGAAACCGATTCCTATAAGGCGTC
>Ga0326728_10024513_pt1 | contig 10921 bp, 11 predicted proteins | sample MB3enrmetagenome_FD_207602 | JGI IMG/M metagenome (GOLD analysis project Ga0326728, IMG submission 207602) | Lab enriched peat soil microbial communities from McLean, Ithaca, NY, United States - MB31MN | ecosystem: Environmental > Terrestrial > Soil > Wetlands > Peat | place: USA: New York...
GCCCGACAAAATCTGGATACCCGTGAAGCAATGTGAGTTGCATTGTCGCTCCTTGCTGCGTTTCCGGCGGACGGTTTCCCGTCCGCCGGCGAGTGTTAGTCCTGAAGTACCGGCGTAATCATCAAAATCCGGAAGAGAGTCGAAACGACCGGAAGATCGACGGCAATTCCCACAGTTGTTGTGGTAATTGCCGTAGTCGAACTCGGTACGTTCGCAAGTCCGGAACTTCCGCTAATCGCTACACCCACCGCAGCCGAACTTGAAAAACTTCCTGCGGCCAGCACCGTTGCAAAGCCGAGTTCCTGAACAAATCCGTAGTTTCCCGGCGTAATTGCATTCAAGAAAACGACTGGCCGAAGCGCAAGATTTGCAGCAGTGTTGTAGTCCGTCACAATGTTCGGCGAATAGAACATATCCGCCACAACCGTGCCCGGAGTTCCGCCTGTCACCAGGGTGAAAGTCGGTACCGACGTATAGCCGGAACCCGGAGTCAAAAGCGTCACGACAATCGAGGTTGCGGTTACAACCACGACTTGAATCGTTGCCTGCGCTGTCGGACTTCCGCCGCCGGATGCGGTCACGATGTAGGTGCCGGGTGTCTGGCCGCTGCCTTGCGTGGCTATTTGAACCGATTGAACGAACCCGCCGGGCGCCAAATAGCCGATATAGCCGGTTTTTACGTTGCTGGTTGAGGCGGCAGAGGACACCTGCACATACCGATAACGGCCGGAGTGCAGCAGGCCGTTGGTCGTGTACGACGCAGTATTTGCTTCCTGTTCCGTTGCGTCAAAAAAATCGCCCAGGTTCAATCCGCCCGCAGCAAAGGGCAATCCCGTCCGCACATCGGTGAGCGCGGTCGGAGAGGTAAAGTTCGCGTTATTCCACGCTGTCCAGGTTGGTACTATTGGCTGAAATGGCATCGTCCTTCTCCTTCAGGTCTGGCCTGAATCCTGCTTCCGCTTGCTCTGCTAACTCCGCGCTTACGCAGTGAACCCGAACGCATAGTTGTTGTGCCGCGGCTGGCAGTTGTACAGGTTCGTGCCCAACCGCATGAAGAGCGCATCGATGCTCACGTTGTTGGGCATCGGCGCGCGCCGCAATCCAAAGTTCCAACCCTTTTTGTTTGTTGGGCGGATCTTGAAGCTCTCTGGCTCCAGGAAGTACAGCACTTCGCTGGGCTGAATCGTGGTCACTGAAGGCAGACCCGAACCTGTTGGCGAAAACGCCACGTTCGCACCGTTCTTGGTAAACTGCGGCGTGGTAAATGAAACCGTGGTCGTACTCGATCCCACGCCGTCAACCAGGTTTGTATTTCCGCCCGCGCCGTTGGCCGGCGCCAGCTCAATGTAGTTTTGGGCCTGCACAGAGGGTGCCAGTGGGTCGGCGTAAATGTCCACGCCGTTGAAGTTCAACCCATCCCACTTGATGTCATGCTTGGTGTTGGAAATGTCGCGCCGCTGAGCATCGAGCGCCACCGCGATGGCTTTGAACCCAAAAACGTTGGTGATTCCCAGAGTCGGATTCCCGCCGGCCACCTTGCAGGTGGACCATAACTGCATCAGGGCTGCAAAATCAATCTGCCCGGTGCCACCCGTCGAGGTGCCGAGATACTGCGGCGTGGTATTCAACGCAGTGCCAATGTTGCCATTGCGCGCTTGGCCGCCGTAGGTGGTGTAGATGTTGCCGTACACCGAGGGGTCGATGCCGTTGTTCAGCGCCTCATCCAGACCGTTGATGGCCTTGATGCGGTTGTCCAGCACGGTCGATGAGGAGGGCTGGCCGTGGCGGAACGAGTCCATCTCCTGCATGGTGTTCATGGTCATCACCATGCACTCCATGTAGATTTGGTACTCATCCACAATCCGCGACGGACCGCTATTGATCACCCCACCCGTGCCCGAGCCATCGTCCATTTCCCAGTCATCCAGCGGATACCAGGTGGCATACGCCTTGGGCAGAAACTTGATGCCCGTGTTGATCTGCTGGCGGGTGACGGTGACCGTTTGGCCGGGATTCACCGCGGCGCCCTGTGTACGTCCGTACAGGATGCCTTCCATCATGCCCGCGCCGCCCAGAAACTCATCCCACACGCCGGCCTTGCGGAGCTTGGCCTGAAAAGGAGTGTCCACAAACAGGTTGTTGAACACTACATTCTTCCGGACGCTTTCCAGGTTAGATGCGTCTATTTCGTTGTAAAGCGGATCAGTTGGCACGGTTCACCTTCTTGGCTTTGAAATGGAAATGGCCCAAGCCATTTCTGGTCTTGAGCCATTGCTTGTTCCCCGCCAAGGGAGGCATGTCGCTCTGATTCCGTTATTTTCCGTTTTCTACGTCCCTGTTTCCTATTCCCTGTTGTTTGTTCCCTGTTCTTTGCTTTTAAGCCACCGTCTGCTCGGCTATTTCCTGCCGAATTGCTTGCGACGTTGCCTGACGGCGCTGTGCCTCGTTCAACGTCAGCGGGTCCGGCCGCTCATTCGCCTTCACCGCCCGAGCTACATCTGCAAATCTGCTGGGCTGCGCAATCCGCACATCAGGATTCGAGCCAATCTTCTCTGCCCATTTACGATCAGTCGCCTTGACCGCCTCTTCTTTTTCCTTCGCAAGCTCAGCCAACTTCGCCTCGAAAGGCGCGGCGGCCTCAGCGCGAATCTTGGCGTCATGCTCTTCCGCAGCCGTGCGCGCCATCTCGGCTTCCTTCTCCGCGAACTTGAAATTGCGCGCCGCATAAACCGCCGGGTCCAACTTTACCTGCTCTGCCTGTCGCACAAGCTCGGTTGGTGAAATCGGCATCGGCTTGCCGTAAAGGCTCTGATACTTCCACTGAATATCCGTCAGCGTCCCCAGAGTCGAACCAAGTCCCTTGCGTACATCCTCGATCGTGAAGGTCGGAGAGCCGGGTGTTCCTCCTGGCGCGTTGGACACATAGCGTCCATTCGCATCGCGCGCTTGACCATTTACTGGTTGAGGAGACGGAACTTGGAAGGCAGGAGCTTCTGCCGGAATGAACCCGGCCGCTCGCGCTCCTTCGTTCTGCGCTTTGTAATAAGCCACCTGTGCTTCCAGGTTCGATTTTTCGGTGCCCCAATTGTTCAGCGCCGGCGCAATCGATTGATCGTAAAACTCAGCATTGGCGCGCCGCGCCACTTCTGCCGCTTCCTGTGCGGCTACTGTCGCCAGGCGATCCTGCTCCGCTTTCTCTGCAGCCGTTGCTGCGGCTTTCCGGTCCTGTTCTGCTTGGGCCGCCGCCGCCTTTGCGTCTTGGCGCTCGCTTTCAGCAGTAGCCAAAACACTGCCGAATCCAGACACAACCTTGGCGTCCAGAGCTGCGATCTGCTCATCGGTCAAACCGGACTGTTTTAATACCTCTGCTACTGTCGGCATAATTCCTCTTCTCCCGGATGACTGCTATCTGTTCATTTTGTTCACTTTGTTCACTTTCTTTTTCACCTTCTCTTTCACTGCTTTTTTCACTGCCTTTTTCACTTTCTCTTTCACTTCCTCTTTCACTGTCTCTTTCGTCACTGCGTCGGTTGCTGTCCCGCCGGTGTAGGCTGCGGCGGCGCCACAAGCGCTGTTTGCATCTCCTGAATTCCTTGCGAAACTTTTTCCGCGCCGCTCGCCAGCCGCGGATCGGCAGATGCCATCTGCTTTGCTGTCTGATACCAGCGCGCCAGCAACATCTGCAGCGGGTTGGCTGGAGCCTGACTGCCGGCACCTGGCTGTTGAGAGCCTTGATCGCCGGCCGGAGGAGGTGGTGCGGCATTGCCCGGAGGCGGTGCGCCGCCCACCTGTGGGGGAGCAGCGCCTTGGCCCTGTTGATCTGGCATTGGTTGAGGATTGGTAGCCATTGGATCTCCGAATTCTGCCTGCGCTTATGTTTACGTCCCAGCGGGTTCAATCGCTGGGACGCTGGTGTTAAGCCTTGACGGCAGTCTTCTTCAGTCCGCCCTTGTGGCCGCGCTTGCGGCCCTTTTTCAGGTGGCTTGCCTTGCCCGCGTGAACACTTTTGCGATGTCTCATGGTGATTCTCCTTGGAGTGAAAATGGAAATGGCCCAAGGCCATTTCGGTCTTGAGCCATTGCTTTTTCCCCTCCAAGGATGGAAAGGAGGCATGTCGCTCGCCTGATTCTTTTCTACCAGTAGGACGATTATGGTTTTATGTCAAGCGTTTTTTACAAAATTTTTGTGCCAATGCCAATTAGCCGTCGAATTTCTTCCGCCACGCTCTCTGGAATCTTCGTGCGCTGCTCCACGTTGGTACCAACGGGACCTCCCTGGCTGTACAGAGTGGTAATCTTTCCTGTGCCTTTGGTCGCCTTCATTAAAGCATCCAATGCGGCCAAATCCGCAGGCGGTTCAATCGTGACCTCCGTCAGGTAGTAATCCTTTTGCACTTTGATCTTTACAGCCATCCCGCATCCTCCGCATTTGTCCACTGCCTTTGTTTACTTCCTTCTTCACTTCCTTCTTCACTTCTTTTTTCACTGCCTCTCTTCACTGCTCTTATGACTCCGCCACCACCGTTCTCGGGCTACCTCCCTGTCTGCCCTTTTGTTTAATCTGTGGTCCCCTCTGTCCAGATGGAGGCCGTCCACCGGCGCCTTTACCTCCTCCGCCACCTTTGCCGCCCCCGCCGCCTCCACCACCACCTTCTTCTCCGCTAGGCGGCTGAATTCCCAGTTGTTTCATGAATTGTGCCGTTGCCGCTGCCGCCAGAATCTTCAGCTTCTGGGCTTCAATCTCTTCGTTGAACCACTTCTCGTGCTCTGTGGTTCCCTTCGCTTCCCCGTAATTCTCCACGCCCAACTTCTTCATTACCGTGGCCCACGAAATGGGAGCATTACCGCGCTTCAGTTGCAGATATTTAAGCTGTTCTTGCATCTGCGTGATGCGCAGCAAAGTGTTGGGCACCGAGGCCAGCCGCACCTGGCGCGCAAACCATCGAGCGCGGGTAAGCTGGTCATAGTGCGATGGTGTCTCAGGAACATAGCCGTTGATGAATTCATCCGGCATGTGACTCGGAACCAGATCGTCCGGGTTATAGTCAAAGACTTCCGGGGCAATGTTCTCCGGCCCCACGTACTCCATCATTCGGCGCACATTAAACCATTGCAGAATGAGAAACTTCATCCGGTAGCCGACCGCTTTGTTTCCCTTCTCGATGCGCGCCGCAATGCCCTTGGCAATCGGGCCGATGGACTCCAGCATCTTGTCGGCCGTTTCGCTGGCGATGTTCATCTTTATGTTTTGCAGATTCCCCAGGTCTTGCAGACCGAGTTGCATCTGCTTGGCGGTTTTCAGATATTCCAGAAATTTGAAATGCACCGCATCCGCGCGCACTTCTTCCGGCAAAATTGACTGCAAAATATCTCTCGGCTTGCCGTCCACTCCGTAGCGCACGTCTGGCTCAAAAATGTCAAAATGTTCAATCTTCGGGCCACCTGTTGCCGTGTGGTCGTAGCCGATCGGCGGATTTAACGTTGCGCTAACCACCTGGTCTATGCTGCGTTCAATTTTTCTTGTGGTAATTTCGATAGTTCCCACGTCGCCCACAAGAGAGCGGCCCAGCGGCTCCCATGCCCAATCATCCACGGTGTATTGCACCACGGGCATCTTCCCGTCCCAATCGAAACTTGGTCCGTCGTACATCGGCCTGTCCAGCCCCGTGCTGCTGATAATCAGCCGGAGGTTGGGATATACCCGGCAATCTTCCACCATCGCCGGCCGCATCTGAGGTTGCCCGTTGCGCATCCCGCCAAAGATTGATTGACCCACGTATGGAACCTTGTAAAACCAGGTGGTATCCGGATCGCCCATCGGCAGCTCGTAGCCGGTGGTATTGATGCGCAGATCCCTGATGAATGTGTAGCGTATCTCGCAGTAAAGATTGCCGAAGTTGCGGCTCTGGTCGCCGTATCTGTAGCGCTCGGTGAAGTCAATGCGCCGCGCCTGCATCTGCGTTCTGTAATTGCGCGGCCCCACGGTCTGAAGTTTTCCCTGAAAAAGTGGGAAGCGTCCGTGAGCTTCGGCAATCGGCATATAATCGTAGATTGTGATCGCGTAGGCATCCTGCACATCGTTGCTTCGCGGTATCTGCACGGGAATAACGTCCAGCAACCCCAACGCATCGAAGACCATCCTGCGCTCACCGTAGCCGTATTCGTCGGCGCGAACCTTCGGCCACAGATAGCCGATGCCCATCACGCTGGCATATTGCAGAACCTTGAGAATTTGAAAGGGAAAGTCGGATTCAAGATAGACGCACTTCGATACCTTGGTCAGCATCTCCGCCATCTTCTTGTAGGCCGGAATATCCGAACCATAGGCGGCAATTTCGCGCACCTCGGCCAACGTTTCGCAGAATTTGCGAATGTCGTATTTCAGTTCGTTGGTAACCAGCCTGGATCGGGAGTTGTCTTTGAATACGCCGTCAAATATGCGCAGATTCGTGCTCAGATTCTTGTAGCAGGACTGGCTTTCAAGAAAGCCTTCTCCCTCTTGAATCTGTTCTTCAATCCAACCTATCCGCGTTTCTGGCGAAGTCTCAAAGCGCGGCACTTGCCACTGGACAGTCTCCAGCTCCATCTAAAAGCCCGTTTCCGCCCCGGTCCTCATCGTCTGCGATTGCCGCCGCTCCACCCTTTCCCCCGCAGGCCGCATCCGCTCATCTTGTGCGCAGCATAGGCGAAAATAATTTTCGCGTCTATCTTCTTCGCCATGCTGAGTTTCACGTCCCTTGCCTCTTATTTCCTCTTTCACCGTTTTTTACGGTTAATCACGGTTTTTCTGTTTCCTGCTCCCTATTCCTTGTTCCCTGTTGTTCAATGTCCTTTTTCAAACGCTTCCGCGTGCAGATAGCTTTCCCTCTTGCTCTTTATTCTGTCCGGCCGCGCGTCATATAACTCCAGATGGCGGCGCAGAAACTCACGGTTGATGCTGTTCCGCGCGTTTGCCATCAGATGAAGAATTTGGCTGCGATGTTCTCCTCTTAGACGTTCTTCCACCTGATCGCGCTGTTCGTTCTCCAGCGCTTCGCGCTCCGCTTCTTGGTGGCGCATTTTTTCTGACCAAAATTCGGCTTGATGCGCGCTGCCGCAAACAATTTTTTCGTGAAAGTCAGGAGCAGGATATTGCTCCGGTAGGCCCATCTTGATTTGGCCGCTGATTGTATCCAGCCAAAACACGATCTTCTTTGACATCTGTGCGTTCATAATCCCTATTCCCTATTCCCTGTTCCCTGCTCTTCGTTCCCTATTCCCTATTCCCTGTTCCCTGCTTTTCCGTTCCCTGCTTTTCTCATTCCCAGTCCCCTACGCCCACCAGGCTCGTCGAACACTCCGCCCGGCTCACCGGCGGATTCTTGTCCTGCGGCGGCGAATAGCGTTTCTGTGCGCGCTCAGCAAGAACGTCAAAATCGTGCGCTGTAAAAAATGACTGCGCGGCTGCACGCACCCGGTCGTCGTGATGGCCGCTGCGGTGCTCCATCTTTGAGGCTCGACCCGCCGCCGCGTGGCGCTCCAGCGTTTTCAGCTCTTCCACCAGCCACTTCGAGGCCGGTCGGTACCATCCGCCATTCACTGCCTCCGTAAAGCGCGTCATCAAGATCGGCACTGACCATACGTTCGAGAACCAGCCTTCCTTTTTGCTGGTATCGTCCCGTAGCTTCTTGCTGTCGTAGCGCCGGGGCTTATGGTGATGGTGAAAGCCCATCAACTTCAACTGGTGTTGGCAGGTATCCCCCGGCCGCGTAATCTGCTCTACGCAGAATTTCACGCCCCGCGGATCGCGCGTCCTCTGTCCGTACCAGGCCGCCATACAAGCCGCGAACCCCACAATCTGCGCGGAATTTATGCGGTTCGATACCAATTCCGCAACTTGGTAGTCAAATTCTTCGCCAAAACGGTTGCGCGTCATCGACGCACAGGTGCGATCCTCGTCTTCCTTGCCCAGGCCATCTGCCGTGTCAATCCCGCAACTGTAGTCGTAGCCGTCCTTTGGCTCTTCGTATACCATCAGCTTGTCAAAAGTCTCTGGTTCTTTCTCCTCGTCGACGGGTTTGAGCGGCACCAGCACCCAGTCGTACTTTTGTCCCCGGTGCGATTTCCAGGTCACTCGAATGTGCGCCCTGTCGTAATCAATATCCCGTTCCGCCGGCTCAAATCCTTCGTCAATCGAATCTCCGGTAATGGCGTAAGCCTGTACGGGCGTCTTTCTGGCTCCCGTCTCCACGTTGTAGATGTACTCTTCCATTTCCTTGACCGTATCCAAGTCAAAAACGCTGTCGTGAACTCCGGTCAGCGCTTCAAAATCATCGGCCGGCATCTGCGCCGCCCAGATTTTCTGCGTATGCTTTTCTCTCGCTTCCCGATAGCCGAATTCCCAGAACCACTGCTGCTCGATGGGCATCCGCCAGTTGGCGCCGGCGATTTTAGCCAGATAAGGTGTATTGCGGATGTAGGATTCGCAGCGCGCCACATGCTTGCGCGTTTCGTCGATCGGGCGCCAGCCGCCCGGAACCGGGAATTGCCGCTTCCAATCAGCTTCTGGATAAAGGTCGGTGGCCATCGGCCAGGGAATGAAGATCGGACAGAGCCGTGATTGGCCCAGCGGCCAGTTTTTTTTGCTGTCACGCCAGGTCTTTGCCAGCCATCCGGTGTTGCCGCCGCCGGTGCCCTCGAAGACCATAAATAGGTAGCGCGAGGCGTGCGTGGCCGGCAGCAAACCTTCTTCAATCACCTTCTCCGGCTTGGGAATATCCGCCAGCTCGGAGATGTGAATACAGGTCGGAGTCCAGCCTTGCGCGATGCCGGTAGCCTGCATACCCGACTGGATGGAAAGAATCGAGCCGTTGTCGAACATACCCTTGGGCAAACGCCGCGGCACCAGCCACCATGGGCAGCGGTTATACACCGTGTCCAGGATGCGACCGATCAGCTCCGATTTGTCTGCCTGCACACTGGCCATCACCGCCTGGGTGTGCGGGATGAACATCAAGCGATGGATGAATTTGAGCGCCGTCTTGGTGGTAATGCCCACCTGCCGGGCCTTCAAAATCAAAAGCTGAATGGCTACCTGCTGCGAGTCGAAGTCGGCAATCACCGAGTCGTAAACGGACTGCGAAGCGCGGTTTTTGAACTTGAAAATCTGCCCTTTTTCATCGCAGACGTAGGCATAGCGGCTCTCCCAGTAACCGCTGTCTAGGGCGCAAAGCACCTGCTCGTTCTCGATCCACCGCTTGATCTCTTCCTGGCGGCGCTGGCTGATGGTTTTTGTCAGGGAGATGTAGGAAGTCCGGGTGTTGGACTCCATTTTGGTGATGGAGTTGATATATTGCTTGAACTCTTCAACTTGAGCAAAGGTATGGTAGACCGGCATCCAGCCTTCGCGCGCCGCAAATTCGTCCAGATTCGCGAGAATGATCCGCTCACTGTACAAAGTGCAAATCCTTCATGGGCAGTGAACGCACCGCAGGCCAGCGCGCTTTCAGCGCCGGCAAAAACCGGAACTGGTTCGGAACAAGACTCCGGCAATTCCGGCTTTTTCTCTCCGTTTAGCCTTTCACTGCGATTGTCTTGCTCGCCCGTTTGCCCAAGCTGTGAATGCGCGGTGTCATCTTCTTCAGTTGCGTCGGCTTGGGAGAAATCGCCTTCTTGCTTTTCTTCGTCTTTGCCATGACAGCTCTCCTTCGGGTCGGTCCCTGGTCTTCTCAGGGATATTTTTGGCGCAGAAAACAGCAATGGCTCAGGCCATCGCTGGACCTGAGCCATTGCTTGTTCCCTGTCGAGGGAGGCATGTCGCTCTACGGATGCTTTATATCTATCCCGATTCTTTTTCGCCGTCAAGCAAGAAAAATAATTTGCAGTTGCGGCCACTTGACATTAAATTCGACCCCACCACGTCTTCTTGCCGCAGAGTTTGGCTTCCGCTTCAAGCCGGAGATTCCGTTCCTTCGTCAATTCTTCCGTCAGAATATCTTCGCTGGTTTTCTCGCGGAATTTCAGGCCGTGACCGTTGGGACAGTAGAAATGGCCGTGGTCTCTCCTGCGAAACCGGAGAACGGGAGACCAGAAATGAACGCCGCAAACGCTGCATTCTGTCTCATCATCGTCGTCGCCGTCGTCTTCGTCTTCATCAATCGGCGGCGGTAGCAGTTCATCCTCTGGATTCTTCATTTTTCGCTCACGGCCCCCTTCCTATGATTCCAGCAGCCTCTGCCGAATTGGCACCAGCTTCTCCTGCATGGAGTTGGAAGGCGGGAAAAGCTCGTCCAGGTCGTCATCTTCACCGAAGGTAGCTGTTTCTGCCGGCTCCGCGCCTTCCTTACCAGTTGATGGTCCGAAAACCGCCTTGCCGATGAATGTCGGGCCTTTCGGGTCCGGCAAGAAACCCAATCCGCGATGCACCATGGTTCTGTCTTTATCCCCGCTGGGCATCATGGCGTAGTCCACTGTCTTTTGCATCACCTTCGGATGGTTGGAAAAGGCGATCATCTTCACCGTACTCACCGACATATCGCGCAGCGCGAACAATACCGATCCGGCCAGGCGGCGCAGATCCACGTTGGCGGCCAAGGCGATGGCTTCCCAAGGCACACGTTCCCGGTCGCTCAAAGGAATCGAATCGTATTTTTTCAGGAATGTAGCGATCTCCGGGTCTTCTGCCGAGAAGCGCATCGCGTCGAGCACGGCCGGAAGTCCGCCCTCGGCATTTTGGAAGAAAGGTGTAATCTGTGGCGCCGCCGCCAGCGACTCAGGCTTGACTTTCAGGCGCTTCAGCGCTTCCGCCGTCCGGTTGCGCTGTTCCAAAAGCCGCAGCGACTGCCGTGTTTGGCTCTTCGGTAGCTGTTTTTTCCTGTTTTTGTCTTGCGAGGAATTCCCGTTCTCTGGGACCGATGATGTCTTCGTCGGGTGGGATGAGCCAC
>Ga0326728_10024514_pt1 | contig 10921 bp, 7 predicted proteins | sample MB3enrmetagenome_FD_207602 | JGI IMG/M metagenome (GOLD analysis project Ga0326728, IMG submission 207602) | Lab enriched peat soil microbial communities from McLean, Ithaca, NY, United States - MB31MN | ecosystem: Environmental > Terrestrial > Soil > Wetlands > Peat | place: USA: New York...
AGAACGCCATTCAACTCCGCTCCCAGCAAGCCGCTGAAGGCGGTCAGGTAAAGCCAGACCAGAGTAGCGATGCCGGCGCCGAATGAACCGTAGAACATGGAGTAATCGGCGATGCGCGTGACATACCAGCCGAAGGCCATGGTGGCCGGGAACCACAAGAATGTGGCTGCCACGGCTCCGGGCGCCACCCACATCCAGTGTTCCTTGCGCTTGGTGCCGAAGTGATAGAGCGCGCCCAGCACGGCGACGCTGGTGAGCAGCGAGATCATCCAGCGCAGAGCGCGCCAGAAGAGCAGCACCACGTGGCGCAACTCGTGGCCGGCATTGGCGATCAACCAGATTTCGAACTGGCGGCCGAAGACGATCACCACCGTGGCCAGGGAGAGCGGCAGCAGCACGATCGGCACCAGCATCAGCGCCCGTGCGCGGCGCTCCCAGAAGCCCCAGTCCTCGCGCGGCAGACGGTAGGCGCGGCGAAAGCCCTCCATCAGCGAGAGCATCAGCCCCAGGCCGGCAAAGACGCTCAAACTGGTGGCCGAGAAGACCACTTGTGTCGAGTGAATGCGCCGGCTCGATACGTAAGACTGCAAAAGATCCAGGGTGTCGGCGGGCAGAAACTGTTCGAAGGTGGCGCGGATCTCGCCCACCAGCGTGTTGCCTTCCGGCACCTGCGCCAGCAGCGTGGTCACCACCAGCAGCGCGGGAAAGATCATCAGCATTCCGGAATAGGCCGAGGCCTTGGCCGTGTTCATTACGTCGTGGGCCAGGGATTGCAGCAGAGCCTTGCGGAGCAGATGAAAATATCGCGTCATAACCACCAGTGGAAAGAGTAGAGCATAGCCTGTATTTTTGCGAGAGGAAGTTGCCGCCAGTTTGAGATCTCCTCCTCCACTGTATCTGACGCAGAAACCATGCGAGAGTCGCAAGCCGCGGCGTACATGGAGGGGATGGGCAGGCGATTTCGCCAACAGATGCCGCCGGCAAGGATTTTTCGCCCTCGCACTGACGACCCTGCGGGCTGGCATTTATCATCTTCGCGTGATGAAAAAATCGTTTGTCTATTCATTTCTCCTCTCCCTCCTGGCTGTCTGCTCCGCCTCCATGGCCGTTGCCCAGACGCGGCCCGCGCCCAATCCGCAGCTTGCCTCCAAGGAAGTGAATGCCCGCGTCGAGGCCCTGCTCAAGCAGATGACGCTGGAAGAGAAGGTCGGCCAGCTGGTGCAGTACGCCGCCGGCAACGCCACCGGACCCGCCGCCTCCAAGCTGAGCTACGACGAACTGGCGGCCAAGGGCCAACTGGGCTCGCTACTCAACGTGGTGGGTGCGCGGCAGACCAACCACTACCAGCACATAGCCGTCGAGAACTCCCGCCTGCACATCCCCATCCTCTTCGGTCTGGATGTGATTCACGGCCACCGCACTACCTTCCCCGTCCCGCTGGCCGTGGCCGCCAGTTGGGATCCGGCGGCCGCCGCGACCGTGGCTCATACCGGCGCCATCGAGGCCCGCGCCGACGGCATCCCCTGGGTCTTCTCGCCCATGGTCGACATTGCCCGCGACCCGCGCTGGGGACGCATCGTCGAGTCCAATGGCGAAGACGTCTATCTCAGCTCCGTCCTGGCGCGCGCCTGGGTCAAGGGCTACCAGCAGGACGATCTCTCCAAGCCCGACTCGGCCGCGGTCAGCGTAAAACACTTCGCCGCCTACGGCGCCGCCATTGCCGGCCGCGACTACAACGCCGTGGACATGAGCGAGAATCAGCTCCGTCAGGTCTACCTCGAGCCCTATCGCGCCGCTGTCGAAGCCGGAGCGGCCACGGTGATGAGCTCCTTCAACTCCATCAACGGCGTCCCCGGCAGCGCCGATCCCTTCACCCTCACCCAGATTCTGCGCAAGGAGTGGGGCTTTGACGGCTTCGTCGTCTCCGATTGGGGCGCCGTCAGCGAACTGCTCAACCACTCCATCGCCGCAGACGGAGCAACGGCCGCCCGCAAGGCCCTCATGGCCGGCGTGGATATGGACATGGAGGGCGGCCTCTACGGCACCGTGCTGACCGCCCAGGTCGTCTCCGGCAAGATTCCCGAGAGCGTGGTGGACGAGGCCGTCCGCCGCATCTTGCGCGTGAAGTTCGCCCTCGGCCTCTTCGAGCATCCCTACACCGCCGAGGGCCCGGCCTACGATGCTACTCCGGAGCGCCGCGCCCTGGCCCGCAAGATCGCCGAAGAGACCTTCGTCCTGCTCAAGAACCAGCCCATCGAGGGCCTGGGAACCCTGCTGCCCTTGACCGCCAAGGCAAAGAAAGTGGCCCTCATCGGTCCCATGGCCGACAACCGTCTCGACGTGCTCGGCGCCTGGGCCGTCACCGGCGATCCCAAGTATGTGGTAACCCTCAAGACTGCCTTGGCCGAGCGCCTGGGCGACCGCCTGCTCTACGCGCCGGGCTGCGAACTGCTCAGCGGCGAAGACGCCAATGTGCTCAAAACCGTCAACTTCAACGGCCCGGTGGCAGCCAGCGCGCCGCTTCCCATTCCCGACGACGCCCGCACCATCGCCGCCGCCGTCGAGACTGCCAGACAGGCCGACGTGGTGATCATGGCTCTCGGCGAGCCAACCAACTGGATGGAAGGCGAGGCTTCCAGCCGCACCCGGCTGGGTTTTACCGGCGCGCAGCAGAAACTTCTTGAGGCTGTGACCGCTACCGGCAAGCCCATCGTTCTAGTGGTGCTGGCGGGCCGTCCGCTGGAGCTGAAGTGGGCCGCCAACCACGTTCCCGCGATCCTGGAGGCCTGGAGCCCCGGCATCGAGGCTGGACCGGCGTTGGCAGATGTGCTTTTCGGAGACACGAATCCAAGCGGAAAGCTGCCCGCCAGCTTTCCCCGCGCCGTCGGTCAGGAGCCGCTCTACTACGCGCAACTGCCTACCGGCCGCCCCGCCCACGCCGATCTCTCCCATCTGCCCCGCAACGGCGATGAGAAGTTCCACTCCCGCTACCTGGACGAGGAGAACTCCGCTCTCTTCCCCTTCGGTTGGGGCCTGAGCTATACCCGCTTCAGCTATAGCCAGCCCACCCTCAGCCGCACCGAGGTTCCGGCCAGCGAGATTCTGGCCAGCCGCCAGCCCGTTACCACCGTCGGCATCGATGTTAAAAACACGGGAAGCGTCGCCGGAACCGAGGTCGTCCAACTCTACCTGCGCAATACCTCGGCCAGCGTCGAACAGCCCGTCCGTGAGCTGAAGGGTTTTGCCCGCGTCGCACTGGCTCCGGGAGAATCCAAGCACATAGAGTTCCCCCTCGGCTTCGACGAGTTGAACTTCTACAACGTCGAAATCAAACGCACCGTCGAGCCTACGACCTACACCATCTGGGTCGGTGGCAGCTCCCTGGCCACGGCGGAAACCAGCCTGAAAGTGACCGAATAGGTTGAAGGCAGGGAACAAGGGAATAGGGAATAGGGAATAGGGAATAGAAAACGCGGGCGGCCAGAAGCATCCGGGCCGCCCGCGTTTTTTGTTCCTTCCTGTCGATGGTCAATCAGGGATTCATTGCAGCTTCAGTTGCGCATCCACTCCGGCAGGCCGCTGGCGATGCTGGCGCGGACGGCCTTGAGCAGGTCGTCGCGGCTCTCATAGTCGCGGGGCAGGATGGGCGGATGGAAGACGATGTGCGCGGCGCCGGGATGCAGACGCAGGCTGTGCTTGGCCATCATAGTCTCGGTGCCGTAGATGGAGACGGGGATGCAGGGCGCGCCGGTCTCCATGGCCAGATAAAACGGGCCTTTCTTGAAGGCCAACATGCGGCCGTCTTTGCTGCGGGTGCCCTCGACGAAGGTGGTGATGTGCACTCCTTTGGCTAGGACGCGGGCGGCGGCGGCGATGCTCTCCTTGGCGCTCTCCAGGCGGCCGTCGCGGTCGACGGGAATGAAGTCCGCCAGCTTCATCCCGTAACCCAGGGCGGGGATCTTCATGATGGAGCGCTTGCTAAAAGCGGCAGTCCGCGTGGGAATCTGGGGGATGAGCGAGGGCGGATCGAGATTGGAGACATGATTGGCCATGAAGATGCACGCCCGGCCCGCAGGCACATTCTCCAGCCCCTCGACCTGCACGCGGATTCCCGCCAGACGGAAGGCGCTGCGCACGATGAAGTTCGAAACCGCATAGAGGGGGCCAACCTTGCCCGTAAGCACCGTCAGCGGAATGAAGATCACCGCTGCGGGAATAGCCAGAACAACAATCGTCAGCAGTAAAACCAGAGCAGGAATCATGGAATTCTTTCGCCGGGGTTATTGGAAGCGTTCCCGCAGCCGTGCGGGGAGTTTCTCGTAGATGCCATCGAAGCCGCCGTTGGAGAGGATGGCCACCACATCGCCGGCTTGAAGGCGCGGCACGATGCTGTGCAGGATCGCCTCCACATCGGGGCAAAGCTCGGCCGGCGTTCCCGCAGTATCGATCGCCGCTACGACCTCTTCCGGATGCAGACGCTCGTCTTCGGGGATGCGCTGCTGCTGGTAGACGCCGGCCAAAATCACGTTATCGGCCAGACTCAGGCTTTCCACCAGCTCCGCGGCCAGCACCTTGCGGCGCAGGGTGTTGGAGCGGGGTTCCAAAACCGCCCACAAACGCGCTTGAGGGTACACGGCACGAAGCGCCCGCAGGGTTTCGCGGATGGCGGTGGGATGGTGGGCGAAGTCGTCGATGATGGTGATGCCGCCCACGATGTCGCGCACTTCCAGGCGGCGCTTGACGTTGCGAAAGGTCGCCAGCGACTTCTGAATGGCCTCTTTGCTTACTCCCTGGCCAAAGGCCAGCGCGGCGGCGGCGGTGGCGTTGAGCACATTATGCTCCCCGGCGAGATGCATGGCCAGTTCCGCCCACAGCGCGCCAGCACGAAAAATCTCCCAGCAGGTTTGGCCGTCCACATAGCGCAGGTTGCGGATCTGCCAGTCGGCGGTGGCGCTGAATCCGTAGCGCTCCACGCTGCACAGGGCGCGGCTCACGCATTCGCCGACGTTCTCGCTGCCGTCGTAAGCCACGATGCGCCCGCGGCGGGGAACCAGATTCACCAGCCGCTTGAAGGCGGTCTTGACGGCTTCCAGGTCGGCGTAAATGTCGGCGTGGTCGAACTCCACGTGGGTGAGTATGAGCGCGTCGGGAAAGTAGTGCAGGAACTTGGGGCCCTTGTCGAAAAAGGCCGTATCGTACTCGTCGCCCTCGAGAATGAAGGTGCGCGTAGGGCGGAGCTGAAAACTGGAAGCGAAATTCTCCGCTACCCCGCCGATGAGAAAGGATGGCGCGAAGGATGCGTCCTCTTCGCTGGCCATCTGGTAGATCCAGGCCAGCAGGCTGGTGGTGGTGGTCTTGCCGTGGGTTCCGGCCACCACCAGCGACTCGCGGCCCTGGATGAACTCTTGGTGCAGCAGCGCGGCCATGGAGGTGAAGGGAATGCGCTCGTCGAGGATGCGCTCGATTTCGGGATTGCCGCGGCTGAGGGCGTTGCCGATGACCACCAGATCGGGGGCCGGGTCCAGGTTGGCCTCCGCGTAGGGCTCCAGGACGGGAATCCCCAACCGCGCCAGCAGGTCGCTCATGGGGGGATAGACGGCGTGGTCGGAGCCGGTGATGCGGTGTCCCTGCAACTGCAGGAGCCCGGCCAGCGCGGCCATGGCCGTGCCGCCGATGCCGCAGAGGTGAATGTGGCGAGGCGTCTTAGTCCCTAGTCCCTCAGCCACTAGTCCCCGATCCCTGACCCCTGATCCCTGTTTCCTTGTTCCCTTGTCCATCATCGTGCCGCCGCTCCCAGGTTGAGGCTCAGGACGGGCTCGCGCAGCAGGTTCAACTCGGCCTCCGCTCCCAACATCAAGGTAACGTTCTGGCGCGAGACATGGCCGCTGCGCAGGCCGATGGCGATGGGAATATCGAGGTCCTCGAAGGCGCTGCGAATGACATCGTCGAGCAGGTCGATGGGCGCTCCGCGCGAGAGGCACTCGTGCATCTCGCCGAAGACGATGCCGGTGACGCCCTCCAGTTTGCCGGCGCGGCGCAGTTGCCACAACATGCGGTCCACCTGGAAGGGCTTGACGGCTACATCTTCAAGAAAGAGCAGCTTGCCCTCGGTCTGCGGCTCCCAGGGCGTGCCCAAGAGAGAGACGAGGATGCTCAGGCAGCCGCCATACAGGATGCCGCGCGCGGAGGATGCAGAGGCGCTGGCCTTGAGCACGCGCAGGCCCTCCGCCGCGCCGACACTATACGCCTGACCGGCTAAAGCGGCTTCGAAGCTGGGCATGTGCACGCCCTTTTCGAGGGCAAAATCGGCGGCCACCATGGGTCCATGAAAGGCGGGCAATCCAACTTGGTCGAGCAGGTACAGTTGCAGGCCAGTCAGATCGCTATAGCCGAAAAAGGGCTTGGGATGGTTGCGGATCAGTTCGAGATCCAGCCCCTCCAGGAGGTAGTTGGAGCCGTAGCCGCCGCGCAAGCTGGCCACCACGCTGGACTGCGGGTCTGCAAAGGCGGCATGAAGATCGCTCAGGCGCTGGGCGGTTGTTCCGGCGAAGTAGAGCGGCCCCTTCTGGAAGGCATGTTTGCCGTAGCGGGGTTGAAAACCCAGGCTGCGCAGCCGGTCCAGGCCGCGCTGCGCCACCTCGACATTGGCCGAAGCGGCGGGGGCCACAATGCTCACCCCAGCCCCATAGGCTACGGGAGTGAGTCGCGTAGAATCAGGCTCCGCCGGTTTGCTTTTGAAAAAGGCGGCCATGGTTACCAGGCCTCCCCGCGGGCGATGAGCGTGGCGGGGCCTGTGAGCTTCAACTCGCTGCCGGGGCCCTCCCAGGCGACGGTCTGCACGCCGCCGGGGGCTACAACCTTGAGCGGCGAGGTGCAAGCATGGAGCGCCAGCACGGCTGTGGCCGTGGCCGAACTGCCGGTGCCGGAGGAAGTGGTGGGGCCGACGCCGCGCTCAAAGATGCGAATCTCGATCTCCGTGGGGCTGAGAATGTGCACAAACTCCACGTTGGTCTGGTAGGGGAAGTCGGGATGCAGGCAAATCTGCTGGCCCACGCTCTGCCAGCGCTGGCCGGCGACGGTGAACTCGGGGTTGTCGACCACAATGACAAAATGCGGATTGCCGGTGAAGACGTCGACGCCCTCGACCTGCACCCCGGCCGGCATGGTCACGGTGAGCGGCGAAAACGTCGGAATGCCCATGCCGGTGGTCACCTGCACAGTGAACTCGCCCTCGGCGCTGACGGTGTTGATGTGGCAAACGCGCAGGCCGGCGTCGGTGGCGATGGTCAGGTCGTCGCCCGGTTCGGCGCAGATCGATTCCGCCATCCAGGCGGCTACGCAGCGGGTGCCGTTGCCGCTGATCTCGGCAATCGAGCCGTCGGCGTTGTGCAGGCGAATGCGGCCGGATTTGGGCCCGATCCAGGAAAAGAACTCGATGCCGTCGGCGCCGACGCCGGTATTGCGCTGGCAGAGACGTTGCGCCAACAGCGCCCAGTCCTGGCACTTGGCGGCCTCTTCGGTGATGATCAGAAAATCGTTGCCGCAGGCGTGGGCTTTAGTGTAGGGGATCAATCTTCCTCCGGATCGCGGTAGGTATGCAGCGCCCGAATGGCAGGCTCGGCGAGCAGCGTTCCGCGCAGCCGCTCGTGCTGCTTTTGAGTTGCGGTGAGGGGGAAACTGACACGTTGCACGTCGCCGATGGTGTCGCGCTCGATCCCGGTCAGGCGTTCGCCCGCCTTGTCCATGGCATCCAGAATCGACTCCAGCATCGGCGTCTGATCGTCGCTGCGCGCCTCATAAATCAACGAAAAGACCTTCAGGTTGGCGCCCCGCTCCAAAAAACCAATCAAACGCAGCGCCACAATTACAATCAGCGCCGCCACCATGGCCGCCATATACAGGCCGGCGCCGCAGGCCATGCCGATGGAAGCCACCACGAAGACGCAGGCCGCGCTGGTCAGTCCGCTGACCCGGCTGCGATTGTGCAAAATCAGTCCAGCGCCGAGAAAGCCGATGCCCTGCACGATGTTCGAGGCCACGCGGCCCTTGTCGGGGTTGGCGTCGCCGGCCAGCACTGCCGAAAGCAGGGTGAAAAAGGCCGAGCCCATGCAGATGAGAAGATTGGTGCGCACTCCGGCGGCCTTGCGGTTCAGTTCCCGCTCCAGCCCCACCAACCCGCCCAACAGGCAGGCCACCAGCAACCGGCCCACAGCGCCGTTGACCACTACCATCTGCTGCAGTAGGTCGAAGTTGAGAGGTTGCGCGAGTTGTGCTACAGACGTACTCATCGGGGTTCCTTCGACGATCCTACCACCATCAGGCCGGGGTAGTTACTCTTCCCTAGGGCAGCTCGAAGGAGCGATACAGCCTCCCCGGAGACTGCCCCTGCTGAGTGAATGTAGCAACTGGAATCAAGCCTTCGGGGTGCGCCTTGACGGCCCGATCGACCGCATCGCCGTCAAAAGCCAGGATGAGCTGTGCGTACGCGGCGGGGGCCTGTAAGGCTTGATGAAAGATCCACAGATCGCTCTCGTTGATGGTCTGGCGCAGAGGAATCCCGGTAAATGCAACCAGATTCGGGTGGACGGAGGTATCCATCAGAATGGTTGCCTGGGGCCAGTGAACCAGCTCGGCGCGAAGAGCCGCCGGAATCTCGGTTTCGAATTGCCTGCGGGCTTCGATATTCTTGACGCCTTCCATGTAGGTCAGTGGACGCTCGCGGAGCATTTGCACGGCATTGAGTCCCAGCGCGACAAAAAGAAAGCCCGCGGCGAAGTTGGCCCAAGCCGGCTTGAAGTCGCGCACCGCGGCCAACAGGCCCTGTAGGCCGAAACCCAGGCCCACAGCCAGCGCCGGAAGCAGTTCCATGCCGTAGCGGGTGTTGTACCAGGAGTGCGGCCACCAGCAAGGCAGAAAGATGGGCACCGAACTGTAGGCCACCGAATAGGCGTAAAAGGGCAGAGGCAGCCACAAAAGAAGCGCCCACAAAAACCCCTGCTTGCGCTTGGCGAACCAGGCCCAAAGCGTCCCAAGTGTGCAGAGAGCCAATAAAAAATTGCCCCAGACGGCGGCTGCGGCGTCCATCTCCGCGGCCTTCAGGAAGAAGAGCAGCGAGACCCACGAGTTGTGCCAGCCGGGATGGGGCGGGCCGGCGCCATGCGCGGCGGTGCGCAGTTCGATGGCCTTGGCCGAGTAGGGTCCGCGGGCAAACTCCAGAAAATCGCCAAAGCAGACAGCGTTATAGGCGAACCATGCGAGGGGCGCGGCAAGCACAAATACGCTGGCGATCCAGAAACTCCATGACTTGAGCCGCCCGCGCTTGAGCAGCCCCAGGCCGATCCCTGTCCAGGCGATTGCGGCCATGATCCAGCCATCGTAGCGGGTGAAAACGGCGGCCACCAGCATCAGCGCGATCCAGACCTGCCGGTGCTGCGCACGCCGGGGATTGGAATCGAGGTTCTCCCTCCATTCGACCATCCACACCGCGACCCAGATCATCTCGCAGAGGAAAAGCGGCTCGGTCATGGCTGTGGTTTGCAGGTAGAGCAGGTTGGGATTCAGCGCAAAGAAGGCCAGCGCCAGAGCCGCGGGCTGGGGGCTGAGCCAGCGCCGCGCCAGCCGATAGATACCCGCGCAACCCGCCAGGTAGGACAAAACGGAAGAAGGCAGTGCGGCAGCCCCATTGGCCCACCAGCCGTAGACCTGCACAAAGGGCAACATGAGCACGTGGGGCAGCGGCAGCCACACCGAGCCCAGCATGGAAAAACGCGGCAGGCGCGCATCGAAGACGCGGCGGGCAATGTGCAGATGCGCCACTGCGTCGCCGTAGTTGAGCATCGCGCCGTTGCGCCAACTCCACGCCACCGCGACGAGCGAGGCCGCGGCACACAACAACAGCACCGCCAGCCACTCGCCGGGCGCGATGGAAACCGCGGGTTTGTTTTGTTTCGTCAATCTCTCTCTTTGTTCAACCAGTATCCTGCATCGGTGGGAATGCGTACACAAACAGTCGCTTCAAAAGTGTGGCATTGTGTCAGGGCCCGACTTCAGAGGCTGCGGAAAAACTCAAAAGCCGGCCTGCTTTGTAACAGGGCACGACTTCAGTCGTGCCGATTGCAGCCCCATCGGAATCTCGGCTTTAGCCGCTGCGGCATCATAAACGGCTGAAAAACAGGGGCTAATGCCCAAATTCTTATTGCGCCATCTGCGGCACGGCTAAAGCCGTGCCCTGTTACAAAGCCTGCACGTAAAACCGATTCTTCGTCCCCATGCGAGTTTTTCCGCAGCCTCTAAAGTCGCGCCCTTACACGATCAAACGGTGCTGTTCATTCCGCACTATGCCTCAGTCGAGATGGGTCAATGCGCGGAACTCTTCGAAACGGGCGTCGATCTCGGCGCGGGTAAGTTCCTGCAGCCGTTCGGTGCCGAAGCGCTGCACTGCAAAGGAGCCCATCACGCTGCCGTAAAACATGGCGCGGCGATAGGCGGCGGGAGTAATCTCGGGCTGCGAGGCCAGATAGCCGAAGAAGCCGCCGGCAAAGCTGTCGCCCGCACCGGTGGGATCGACGACCTCGTCGAGCGGCAGCGCTGGCACCTTAAAGCACTTCGTGCCGTTCTCGTTTTCTGCATTGCCCTGGAAAAGTGTCGCCCCATACTCGCCATGCTTGACCACCAGCGTCTGCGGGCCCATCGCCTGAATGCTGCGCGAGGCCTTGACGAGATTGTTCTCCGCGGCCAGCATGCGCGCCTCGGTGTCGTTGATGAGCAGAATATCGAGGCCTTTGAGCACTTCCAGCAGCGCCGGGCGATGGTCCTTGATCCAATAATTCATGGTGTCGCCGGCCACCAGCTTCACATCCGGCATGGCCTCGCGCACTCGCCGCTGCAGCACCGGATCGATGTTGGCCAGAAAAAGAAACTC
>Ga0326728_10024515_pt1 | contig 10921 bp, 11 predicted proteins | sample MB3enrmetagenome_FD_207602 | JGI IMG/M metagenome (GOLD analysis project Ga0326728, IMG submission 207602) | Lab enriched peat soil microbial communities from McLean, Ithaca, NY, United States - MB31MN | ecosystem: Environmental > Terrestrial > Soil > Wetlands > Peat | place: USA: New York...
TGCTCTATGAACTCGACGATTCACTCGGTGTGCGCGGCAGTCGATACCTCGGTGACCCGGCTGCCATACAGGCTGCCGCTGAAGCCGTGAAGCGCCAGACCGCGCGTCACTGATCAGGTCACCTTGCGACCGGGGTCAGTCATCCAGCCGTCGTAGTGGCCGCCGTGCTGCTCGGCGAGTGTGCGGAAGCGCTTGGAGTAATCCTGCATCTCGCTCACCGAGATACGAATCGCCTTGCGGGCATGCAGCGAATAGCCGCTGGCCGCCTCCCCGGTCATCACGCGTGAATCGATGGCAAAACCCTCGCTCTCCAGCGTGCCGCGGAGGGTCTGGCAGGCCGGTTCGTCGGGCAGACTGAAGAAAAAGTCCACCTCATACGGTGTGAAGGCATTGCCTCCCGCGGCTCGGAGGTTCTGCACGAGCCGCTCATCCCAGTCATCGTGCGATGAGCCCCGGGCGCGGCGTACGCCCACATAGATGCGCGTCGCTGCCAGCAGCGCAGCCATTACCAGCAGCAGCAGCACCCAGGTCATGGTTGATTATTCTTCCGGAGCAATCGTGACTCGAATGCCCGATAGAGCGTCGGTGAGCACGATCTGGCAGGAAAGCCTGGAGTTCGGTCGACGGCTCGTCAGATCCCCGAGCATATCCCCCTCGTCAGACATCGGCGTCGGCAGTCTGGCGACCCAGTCCTCATCCACGTAGACGTGACAGGTCGCGCACGAGCACATGCCGCCGCAGATGGCCGCGACGCCATCGTCCATGTCGCGCAGCGGCTCCATCAGGGTCGCCCCGACAGGGGCTTCCAGGGAGCGCTCCTTGTTGTCACGATCGATCACTCGAACCGTCGGCATGATGACTCCTGCGCAGAAATGGCGGGGTAGTTTGCCGGCCCATGAGCGCCGTGAACAGTCCCCACCGTCCCGGGGGAGACCTCACGCCGCCGGCGGGCTGGCCCTCTCCCCTCGCGCCAGATGCCACAGCCAGCTCAATGCACGATAGATGTACAGTCGCGGCGCCAGAATGGTGCGCTCCGCCCGAAGTCCCGCGGCTGCGGCCAGCTCTGCCGTCAGTCGGGCGGACTGCGGGTAGTAGGCGAGAACGCATGCGATATCCATGAAGGGGTCGCTGCGCTGCGCATACTCCCAGTCCAGCAGCCAGAGACGAGCGCCGTCGAGCAGATTATTCTGCGCCAGATCTCCATGCGCGATGCATCGGGAGATTCCGGCACCCCGCACCTCGGCACAGGCACCTTCCAGCCGATGCAGCTGCGCCTCCGGGAGCTCGAGGGGTGCGTCGCGATGCCTGATCGCTTCGAGATAGGACTGCGCAATCGCCCAGGGATCAAACGCTGCGACCGGGGGCGCCTCCACCGCATGCAGGACCTGCAGCCGTTCACCCAGCCGGTGAAGCTCCGAACGACTCGAGTAATCCGCCTCCGTCCACAGTCGCCCTGGCTCGTACGCCGTGATCAGCAGGCCGTCACGATCGGGATCGGCAGCCACGATGGCAGGGGCTACCCCCGCAGAAGCCGCCGCACGGTGCAGGGCGAGTTCCCGGTGCCGATCGACTCCCGGACGTCGCCAGGCGGCCCCATTGAGCCGAACCACGAACGTTCCGGCTCCGCTGCGGACGCAGTAAACCTCGTTGACGCTGCCGCCGGTGAGTCGGCGAGTCGCGGGTGGGGCAGCCCGTGGATCCACACCGGGCACCCGTGCGAGCGCCCACGGGGGCGGAGTCTGCGCTCGTTCCGTCATTCCCGCGATGCCGCCTGCAGCCGATATCGGCGCAGCCAGGCACGAAATCCGAACGCCGCGATGAGGGTATAACTCCCATACATCAACGCCGACGGCGCATGGCCCTGCGCACCGAACATGAAAGCGGTCACGCAGTCCGCCCCTATCCAGTAGAGCCAGTTTTCGAGCTTCAGGCGCGACACCAGCCACGTGGCGAACAGACTGGTGCAGGTCGCGAGGGAATCGAGGAACGGCCACGCCGCCTGCGTTTCACGTTGCAGCAGACGCGACACCAGCGCGCTGGTGAGCACGATGGCCAGTATCGCGATGCCGTGGCGGCGCAGAGGCCAGCGCGAGAGTTGCAGGGCATCCTGCCGCGCGCTGCGCGTCCAGTGGATCCATCCATAGACACTCATGAGCACGTAGTAGACATTCAGTGTCGACTGCATCGGCAGGTGAGATCGCGCAGCCAGGTAAACGTAGGCGACCGAGCTGATGCCACCCGCCACCCAGCCCAGACGATTGCCGCGGTAGATCAGCAGCACATAGGCGTATCCGAGCACCACGCCGACTGCCTCGACGGGCCCGATGTCCGCCAGCGCGCGCAGCAGCGCCTCGATCACGGAGCGAGCGGTCCGAGAACCTTCAGGACGAAGACTGCCTTGTCATTGTGCTCGAACGTCGTGCGCAGCTCCGGTACCAGCCGGCGCATGACCAGCTCGAACTCGCCGAAAACCTGCGTGCTCATGCTGTTGGTGACTACGCGCAACGCTCCGTCACCATTCAGGCGCGCGATGAAATCCTTTATGGGCGGGATGTACTGCTGATGCAGCGGATACAGACTGATCTCGACTCCGATGTCCATAGGCACCCCCGGGGATAGGCAGACGGGCTGCGAATTCTAGACATCTTGCATTGCGTACGGGGTTGCCCGATAGTCTCCTCGAACCTTGGGGTGGTCCCGCTGGGACCTGAGATGCCGTAACAGACGGCGAACCCGTTGAACCTGATCCGGTTAGTACCGGCGTAGGGAGCAGGTGCATGAGATATCAGTACGTGGTCCTTGCGCTGTGCGCGCTTCTGTCCGCTGCCCGCCAGGCGCATGCGGAAGGCGAGACGCTCGAACAGATCGTGGTCACGGCCAGCCTGCGCCCGACCACCGTCGCCGATCTGCCGCAAAGCGTAACCGTTCTCGACGAATCCGAACTGCGCTCGGCGGGCGTGCAGCACTTTGAGGACGTGCTGGGAGTGATCCCGGACCTCAACTGGGCTGCCGGCACTTCCCGGCCGAGGTTCTTTCAGCTCCGTGGCATCGGTGAGGTTGAGCAGTACCAGGGTGCGCCGAATCCCTCCGTCGGCTTCCTGATCGACGACATCGACTTCTCCGGTGTCGGTATGCCGGCGACACTGTTCGATGTGCAGGAGATACAGGTGCTGCGCGGGCCCCAGGGCACGGCCTACGGCGCAAATGCGCTCGCAGGACTGATCAGCGTGCGCACCGCAGATGCGGGCACGGACTTCGAGCTGCATGGCGAGGCCGGCGCAGGCACCTATGACACCCGATCCGCGGGTATTGCCATCGGCGATGGTTTCGGCGACGGAGCTGGCGGCTGGCGCCTCGTGGCGCAGCAGTACCTGAGCGATGGGTTCCGTCACAACGCTGACTACGACATGAACACGACCAATGGCTACGATGAGGGCACGCTGCGCGGCAAGCTGCACTGGCAGTTCGGGGGCGGATGGCAGGCAGACCTGACCCTCATGCGGGTCAACATCAACAACGGCTATGACGCCTGGTCGATCTACAATACACGGACCACGTACTCGAACCAGCCGGGCCGTGACGAGCAGCGCTCGAATGGACTCGCGCTGCGCCTGACGGACGCCCTCGACGGCCTGGGGGAGCTGCGCAGCGTCACCAGCACCGCAGGTTCAGGCATCCTCTACTCATTCGACGGTGACTGGGGAAACGATGCGCTGTGGGGACCGTATGCGCCCTACGACTACTTCCAAAGTGATCACCGTTATCGGCATACCTTTGCCGAGGACCTGCGCTTCGTTGCCGACCCGACGCGCGCGCTGTTCGGCCAGCTGGACTGGCTGGTCGGCGTCTATGCGCTGCGGCTCACGGAAACAGACGCGCTGGTCTACCAGTACGACGACACCTACGACGGCGCAGGCAGCAGCAGCCTCGACAGCCGCTACGGTGCCACCAACGTGGCGCTCTATGGATCGCTCGAGGCGAGCTTGTCGGCGCGCTCGCGACTCTCGGCCGGGCTGCGCATAGAGCGCCGCAACGCCAGCTACGCCGACAGCGCGGATGCCACCACGCCCTTTCCCACGCAAACCAACGACATGGTGGGCGGCAACCTGTCCTGGCAACTCGATTCGGGCGACGGGCGGCACCTCTACGCCACGCTGGCCCGCGGCTACAAGGGCGGAGGCTTCAACATCGGCGCTGAAATCCTCTCCGAGCAGCGCAGCTTCGGGCCCGAAAGTCTCTACAGCGCGGAGCTGGGCCTCAAGTACGCCCGCGCCGGCGAGCCGCTGCAATTGCAGACCGACGTGTTCTACATGCGCCGGCGCAACATGCAGGTGTACCTTTCCGAGCAGCTGCAGCAGAACAACCCGCTCGATTACGTGTTCTTCACGCAGAATGCCTCGGACGGGGAAAACCTGGGTCTGGAATCCGAGGGAAGCTATCGGCTCGCGCCCCGCTGGCGGATCTCAGGCAGCGCTGCACTGCTGCATACGCGCTACCTGGGTGTCGGCGGGGAATTCGCGGGCCTCGACATTGACGGGCGCGCGCAGCCGTTCGCACCCGACTACGAGATATCGGCGGCCCTCGAGTACGGCGGCACTTCCGGATGGTTTGCCCGCCTCGACTCGCATGCGCTCGGCAGTTTCTACTACTACACGAGCGACGCGCAGAGCTCGGACTCGTATCATCTGGAGAATCTGCGCGTCGGCTTTCGCAGCGGCAGCTGGACTGCGAGTCTCTGGGTGCGCAATCTGCTCAACGAGCGCTATGCCCAGCAGGGCTTCTTTTTCGGTCTGATTCCGCCCAACTTTCCGAATCAGTCGTTCCTCCAGCTGGGGGATCCGCGCCAGATCGGAGTGACAGTGCGCTACGATCTCGGCCCATGAGCAGACGTGTACGCGTATTCCAGGTCGATGCCTTCACTGACCGCCGCTTCTGCGGCAATCCCGCCGGGGTCGTGCTCGACGCCGACACGCTGAATGAGCCCGAGATGCAGGCGCTCGCACGAGAGCTCAACAATGGCGACACCATTTTCCTGCTGCAGCCGGATGGGTCGGATCACGACGTTCGCGCGCGCTTCTTCACGCCGCGTCGCGAGGCTCCGTTCGTCGGACATGCGACGCTCGCCGCCCATGCCGTGCTCGCACACCTCGGTCTGCCGCGACGCGTCCGGCAGAAGCAGAGTTCCGGCATCGTGACGGTCAGGACGCTGCAGGACTCACCTCCACGCATTGCGATCGCGCAGCCGCCGCCACCCCTGGGACGGACCCTGACGCAGTCTGAAATCGACCGCGTGACCGGCGCGCTCGGGCTGCAGGCGGCACAGCTGCATCCGGATTGTCCGCCAAGGCTGGCGGGGCCCGGCAGCCGGGTATTGCTGGGCCTGCGCGCTCCCGGATCACTGAGCGATATCGTCGCGGACAGCGCGCAGCTGGTTGCGCTGTCGGCGGAACTGGGGGCAGCGGGTTATTTCGTGTTCGCACTGCACGGGGATCGTGAGGCGTGCTGGACGGAAGCCCGCATGTTCTGCCCTGCGCTCGGCATACCGGAGGATCCCGTCAGCGGAAACGCGCACGCCATGCTGGCAGTGTATCTGCGTCATTACGGCCTCATCGATCCGGGCGTCATGCGCTTCAGGGGCGAGCAGGGACACTTCATGGGCCGGCCTGGCCATGTGCAGGTCGATCTTCAGCGTGATGGCGACGCCTTGCAGTCGATTGTGATCGGCGGCACGGCAGCGATCGTTTTCGCTACGGAGCTCGATTTTCCGTAGTATGGGGACCATGGCGACCGGTGAGGAATGGGAGCTGCCGCAGGCCCTGCAGCCGCGTCAGCAGAATCTGACATTCGACCTCGAAGGGGTGTACCGCTCCGTCGTGCTGCTGCATACGGAGGTCGCCGAGGATGCCTATACGGCTTCCATTCTCGGGACTGACCGCATCGGACATGGTGTCGTGATCCAGGCCCATGACCGGCAGCTCGTGCTGACGATCGGGTACCTGATCACGGAGGCAGAATCGGTGTGGCTCACCGATTACGCCGGGCGGGTCATCGAGGCCCATCCGCTGGGCTACGACATGGCCAGCGGCTTCGGTCTGGTGCAGCCGCTCGGTACCCTGCAGGCACCCGCACTGCGGCTCGGCTCAGCGGCGGGGCTGGCGGTGGGCGACCGCGTGATCGTGGTCGGTCACGGGGGCGCCCGCCACTCCCTCGAGGCTCGACTCATCGCCCGCCGGGAATTTGCCGGCTACTGGGAATACCTGCTCGAGGACGCGCTGTTCACAGCGCCGCCGCATCCGCAGTGGGGTGGCACGGCGCTGGTCAGCACGGAGGGGCTGCTGCTCGGGATCGGTTCACTGTTCGTCGAGGAGTCGATGGCGAAAGAGCGCTTCGATGCGAATATGTTCGTGCCTATCGATCTTCTCTCCCCCATCCTGGAAGACATGATCGAGATCGGGCAGCCGCGACGCAAGGCGCGCCCGTGGCTCGGTGTCTATACGGCCGAGCAGGCCGATCATGTGATCGTGGCGGGGTTGACCCGCGATGGGCCTGCCCATCGCGCCGGTCTGCATCTGGGCGACACCATCGTGGCCGTGGCCGGGCAGCCGGTGGAATCGCTTCCGCAGTTCCTGCGCAGCGTCTGGAATGTGGGGACGGCGGGCGTCGAGGTGCCGCTCACGCTCGCGCGTGGGCGCGAATCGCTGCACGTGAGCGTGCAATCGGCGAGTCGTGAAGATTTCCTGAAAAAACCCCAGCAGCACTGAGCGAACTCAAGGGGTCGTCAACGGGCGCAGCTCCTTGCGGTAGGAGCGCATGCGCGCCTGATAATGCGCCGCTCCATGCGCGATCATCTCCAGATCCGCCGCCGTGACGGCGCGCACGAGCCGGGCGGGCGCGCCCATGACCACGCTGCCATCCGGGATCTCCCTGTCCGGTGGAACCAGCGAGCCTGCCGCCACGATGCAGTGCATGCCGATACGCGCGCGATCGAGCACGATGGCGCCGTTGCCGATCAATGACTCGTCACCGATGCGGCAACTGTGCAGCATGCACATGTGCCCTATCGTCACGTCACGACCGATGATGCTGGGGAACCCGGGGTCGGCGTGGATCACGCAGCAGTCCTGCACGTTGCTGCCGCCTCCGATCTCGATCGTCTCATCGTCAGCGCGCAGCACGCTGTTGAACCACACACTGGCTCCCGCGCGCAGCACGACCGAGCCGATCAGCTGCGCGCCCGGCGCTACGTAAAAGTCGTCTCCATCGGTCTGCAACCGACGCTGTCCGAAGGCATGGATGCCTGCACTCATGTCACGATCTCCGTAGGGCTACGCAGGTGGCGCCGGATGGCCAGCATGCACCAGGCCGCCTGCATCGTCACCACGCAGCCGAGCAGGAAGGGAGCGCCGGGGCCGAGCCGCTCGAACACCAGCCCGGAGAGGAATGGCGCGAGCACACGTGCCAGCGAACTGCCCAGCTGATACGTACCCAGCACAGCACCGCGCTCATGAGCATCCGCTTCCTGGGAGGCAAGCGCGCCTGCGCCGGGGTTGAAGGAGCCGGCACCGATCCCACACAGCAGAAGACCTGCGAGCACGAGCGTCAGGTTCTGCGATATGCCCACGGCGAACATCCCGAGGATCCAGCAGGCGATGCCGAGGCAGACGAAGCGGAATTCCCCCAGGACCGGTACGAGGCGACGGACTCCCACCGTCTGCATGAACACGGCCACCAGGGCCAGACCGAGCAGGGACAGTCCGACGGTACGCGGTCCGACCTGATAACGATGCATGGCCCAGATCGCGAAGGTCGAATCGACCGTCGACTGCGAGAAAATCACGAGCAGGGCCGCCAGCGTGAGCCAGCGCAGTACCGGACGGCTTCGCAGCATTGCCCATCGCGAGCGCTCTGTCCCTGAAGCGGACCGCCCGCGCGAGAGATGGCTCTCCGGGAGACGGAACAGGACCAGAAGGGCTGCGAGCAGGCTCAGACTCATCGCCAGCAGGGCCGGCGCCTTGAAATCGGCGGTCGCGAGATGCTCTCCCGCCAGCGCGCCGCCGATGGCGGGGCCGATCATGAAGCCGATGCCAATGGCCGCGCCCACGAGCCCAAGGCTGCGCGCGCGGTCCTCAGGCTTGCTGACATCCGATGCATAGGCCATGGCGGCAGCGATGTTGCCTGCCATGAATCCGGCCAGGCTGCGGGCGATGAAAAGGCCGCTGATGCTGGTGACGGAATACAGCACGAGATAGGAGGCAGCGGCGCCGAGCATGCTCGTGAGCAGAATCGGGCGCCGCCCGAATCGATCGCTGAGGGACCCCCAGATCGGGGCCGCGATCAGCTGGAACAGAGAATATACGCCGAGGATCGGCGTGATGATCGCGGGTGAGGCGCCGAGGCGCGTGGCCATGTAGGGAACCAGGGGGATCAATATGCCGAAACCCAGCACATCGATGACGCAGACAAAGAAAAGTACTCGCACGCGGGAACCTCGATCCGTCTCAATGCCCGGGCACGAGCCGCTGTAACTGGCTCAGGTCGCCGGCCTCGGGCGGGCGATCGCTGACGGCGCGAATCACGGCATTGGGCAGGCGGGTCTCGTCCCACACGGCCCCCGCATCCGTCATCGCGGGAAGATCCGAGCCAAACAGCACGGCCAGACGCAGCGGCGGCACCAGCCAGATGCGCCAGCGATTGAGGCCGCGCAGAAAGAACACGCCCGGACTGGCGAAATGCTCCGCCCCACTGGCAGAGGGCGCAAGCTCGACCCCGAAGCCTTCGAGCGAGTCCGCAGAAAGCGGCTGCTGCATGCGCTGCAGCCATTTGGCTGCGACGAGCTGCTTGCCTTCGAAGTGTCCTCCGTCGACGAGCAGCGTCGCGACACGCATCCAGTCGAGCACGCGGGCATGTACGCAGCAATCCGCAGGCACGGCGGTTCCCGGCGCGTGCTCGATCCAGGCTGGGCCGGCGTTCAGTCGGCTCCAGAGGCGGCGCGAGAGATAGGCCGGATAGCTCTGAGCCGATGCCGTCTCGATCGCCTGGCGGAGCGAGGCAGGATCGAAGCCCGAGACGGAAGATGCTGGCGGGACACCCTCACCCGCGGCAATTCCGAAGGCAAGGGCCAGCAATGCTCGCGCGAATCCCCCCCCATCCACCGGTGTATCCCCGGAGACACCACCACCGTAGCGCTCATAGACGAGCTCGCCATCGCGCACGATGACGAATGCACGCAATCCCGCGCTGCTACCATCGCCGGCGGCGCGCTCCACGGCCGCAGCATCGATGCGCTCAATGGCGAGCGTGGCGCGCGGCAGGCCGCCACCATCGCCGCCGGCGATACGATCCCCAGCAGGCGTGGGCTGCGTGCCCGTCGGGGCATGCATGTGAAACAACCAGCCAAGGATGCCGAGCGCAACGACCACGGCCCCCACGAGCGCGGCGCGCAGCCTCATCGCGGTCGCACCGGGCCACAATAACTCGCCTCGCCGGCGCGCAGCTCGATTTCGTGGGAAATTCCCACCGGCCATTCATCGTTGTGATGCGTCGTGATCACGGTGGTGACTCCGGCCTGGACGGCCTGCTCGACGAGCCCCTGCATCGCCGCGCGCGTGCGTGCATCCAGACCTGCATAAGGCTCATCGAGCAGCAGGATATCAGGCTCGTTCACCAGCGCACGCGCAAACAGGACGCGACGCATCTGTCCGTACGAAAGCGTCCGCAGCGCGCGGCGCTGCAGGCCGCTGCCCTGCACCCTGCGCAGGGCCCGCTGCACGCTTCGTCGCTCGCCGGGAGTCGTGGCCTCATTGAGGCCAACGCTGGCATGCAGCCCGGAGGCAACCACATCGGCCACCAGCTCGTATCGCGGATAGAGCGTCTGCAGTTCCGGTGCGACCAGGCCCGCGCGGTGCTGGAATACGCTCAGCGGCACGCCAGGGACGATTCCGTCACGAAAGATACTGCCTCCGCGCGCCACACCGAGCTCGCCATAGAGCAGCTTGATCAGGCTCGACTTGCCGCTGCCATTCGGGCCGTGCACGACCCAGCAGTCCCCGCTCGCCACTTCGCAGCTGATGTTTCGCAGCACCCGTGCACCCTCTCGCCAGACGCTCGCCCGGTGCAGGGCGATCAGCGTGCGAGCCGGACCTCGACTCGCGGTCGATCGGCCCCGACGCTGCCGCCTGCCATCTCCCGCGGAAGGCGGTTCGGTGCCGGCGTCCGGCAGAATCCCCTTCGGACCGAGCCGGTTAAGCGAGCGGATGCGGCCGCCTTCGATGCGGCACACATGCGTGGCGGCAACCGCGAGATCCTCGAGCCGATGGGTCGACAGCACCCACGGCAGGCGCGAGCGATTGAGTGTGCGCAATGCTGCTACGAGGCGTTGCCTGTTGAGCGGATCGAGGCCCGAGAAAGGCTCGTCCATCAGCAGCAGCGCCGGTCGCCAGGCCAGCGCACGGGCCAGCAGTACCAGTCGGCGCTCTCCGTACGACAGCGTCAGAAACGCCCGCTGCGCGAGCGAATCGATGCGAAGCCGCTCGAGCAGGCGGTGCACGCGTTGCCGATCGATCCGACTCAGCCGCGTCAGCGGGATATCCGTCCGGTGCAATCCGGTACCCACGATCTGTGTGACGCGATGGTTCCACTCGTAATGCTCGTAACGGTCCTGTCGCTCAGGCCCGAGATAGGCGATCTGCTCACGCACACCGTAGGGATCATCGAATATCTCCCCTCGCAGACGGTAGCGCCGCACCGCGAGTCGGGAAGGACTGGGCCAGACATCGCCGGCCAGCAGCTTCAGGAGCTGCGTCTTGCCGGCACCATTCGGGCCCATGAGAATCCAGCGCTCACCCGGCTCGATCCGCCAGGAGACGTCGCGCAGGACCGGCCGCCCGTCCAGCCGCAGGTTTATGTGACTTAATTCGACGCG
>Ga0326728_10024516_pt1 | contig 10920 bp, 10 predicted proteins | sample MB3enrmetagenome_FD_207602 | JGI IMG/M metagenome (GOLD analysis project Ga0326728, IMG submission 207602) | Lab enriched peat soil microbial communities from McLean, Ithaca, NY, United States - MB31MN | ecosystem: Environmental > Terrestrial > Soil > Wetlands > Peat | place: USA: New York...
CGGCGGCGCTGGAATCCGCCCGCGAGCTTGACCTGAATCAAAACGGGCGAAGGGGCTTTGCCCAGTCTCAGGTGAGGATTCGCCAATAGGTGCAGGGGGTTTCACATGCAGGCGGTCACGACGAGTAAGTCGATGCGCGGCGGCGAAGTCGGGCTGACAGCGGTGTTGGCTGTCCTGGCCTTGGCGTGCCTTTACGTCGCCGCCAAGACCATTGAACCGGCGTACGCGTTCCATATGGCGCTCGGCGTCGTCGCCGCCGCGGGCGGCATCTTCGCTATCTTCCAGCGCTATTCGGCGCGGCCGGCGGTGACGCCGCTCGAGATCGACGGCAAGCCCAACTACAATTTCGGGCCGGTCAAATTCTGCACCCTGGCCGCCCTGTTCTGGGGCGTGGCGGGGATGGCGGTGGGCATCTACCTCGCCTTCGAGCTCGCCTATCCCTGGCTCAATATCGCGCCGTGGTTCAACTTCGGCCGGTTGCGGCCGCTGCACACCTCGGCGGTGATCTTCGCCTTCGGCGGCAACGTGCTGCTCGCCACCTCGTTCTACGTCGTGCAGCGCACCAGCCGCGCGCGGCTGGCCGGCGACCTCGCGCCGTGGTTCGTCGTGCTCGGCTATCAAATGTTCATCGTGCTCGCCGGAACGGGCTACCTGCTCGGCGTCACCCAGGGCAAGGAATACGCCGAGCCGGAATGGTACGTCGATCTCTGGCTGACGATCGTCTGGGTCACGTACCTGTTGGTCTTCTTCGCGACGCTGATGCGCCGCAAGGAGCCGCACATCTACGTCGCCAACTGGTTCTTCCTGTCGATGATTCTGACGATCGCGATGCTGCACCTCGGCAACAACGCGACGATCCCGATCTCGCTGCTCTCCACCAAGTCAGTCATCCTGTGGAGCGGCGTGCAGGACGCGATGTTCCAGTGGTGGTACGGCCATAACGCGGTCGGCTTCTTCCTCACTGCCGGCTTCCTCGGCATCATGTACTACTTCGTGCCGAAGCGGGCCGAGCGGCCGATCTATTCCTACCGGCTGTCGATCGTCCACTTCTGGGCGCTGATCTTCCTGTACATCTGGGCCGGCCCGCACCATCTGCACTACACCGCGCTGCCGGACTGGGCGCAGACGCTCGGCATGACCTTCTCGCTCATGCTGTGGATGCCCTCGTGGGGCGGCATGATCAACGGCCTGCTGACGCTGTCGGGCGCGTGGGACAAACTGCGCACCGACCCCGTTCTGCGCATGCTGGTGGTGTCGGTCGCCTTCTACGGCATGTCGACCTTCGAAGGCCCGGCGATGTCGATCAAGACGGTCAACTCGCTGTCGCACTACACCGACTGGACCATCGGCCACGTGCATTCCGGCGCGCTCGGCTGGGTCGCCTACGTGTCGTTCGGCGCGCTCTACTGCATGGTCCCGTGGCTGTGGAACAAGCGCGACCTCTACTCGGTCCGCCTGGTCAACTGGCACTTCTGGATCTCGACGCTCGGCATCGTGCTCTACATCACCTCGATGTGGGTGTCGGGCATCCTGCAGGGCCTGATGTGGCGCTCGTACACGCCGCAAGGCTACCTCGAGTACTCGTTCATCGAGACCGTCGCGGCGATGCATCCGTTCTACATCATCCGCGCGCTTGGCGGCGTCCTGTTCATCACCGGCTATCTGCTGATGATCTACAACGTCTGGATGACGATCCGCTCGGGCGAGGCCGCCGAGGCCGACGTCCAACCTTCCCTCCAGCCCGCCGAATGAGGAGCTGAACGATGAGCAGCGGGACGCACACTCCCAACACCGCGGGCCTCTTCGCCAAGCACCACATCTTGGAGAAGAATCCGATCCTGCTGGTGATCGCCATCCTGATCGTCGTCGCGATCGGCGGCATCGTCCAGATCGTGCCTCTGTTCTACCTGCAGGGCACGGTCGAGAAGGTCGACGGCATGCGGCCCTACACGCCGCTCGAGCTCGCCGGCCGCAACATCTACGTGCGCGAGGGCTGCTACCTCTGCCACAGCCAGATGATCCGCTCGCTGCGCGACGAGGTCGAGCGCTACGGCCATTACTCGCTGGCGGCCGAGAGCATGTACGACCATCCGTTCCAGTGGGGTTCGAAGCGCAATGGCCCCGATCTCGCTCGCGTCGGCTTGAAGTACACCGACACTTGGCAGGTCGCGCACTTGAAGGATCCGCGCTCGGTCGTGCCGCAGTCGATCATGCCGACCTACGCGTTCCTCGCTTCGACGCCGCTCGATACGCGCGAGCTCGCCCAGTACATGAAGACCAGCCAGATCGTCGGCGTTCCCTACACCGACGAGGACATCGCCAAGGCGGTCGAGGACGTCAAGGTTCAGGTCAATCCCGACAGCCCCGACGCCGCCGCCTTCCAGCAGCGTTATCCGAAGGCGCAGCTGCGCAAGTTCAACGCCGAGACGGCTGACGTGACCGAAGCCGACGCGCTGGTCGCCTATCTGCAGATGCTCGGCACCCTGGTCGACTTCAAGCTCTACGACGACAAGGCGAATCTGCGCTGAGGGGGGAACGACCATGTCTTCGACGTACGAAACGCTGGCGGAGTTCGCCCGCTCGGGAGGGACGATCTACTGCTTCGCGTTGTTCCTGGGGGTGCTGGTCTACGCTCTGTGGCCGGCCAATGGCGAAACTTTCAAGAAGGCGGCCGAGTCGCCGCTGCGCGAGGACTGAGCGATGGCGACGAGCGATAAGATCCAAGTCGATTCGGTCACGGGCCAGACCACGACCGGCCACGAATGGGACGGCATCCGCGAACTGAACACGCCGCTGCCGCGCTGGTGGCTGTGGACGTTCTATGCGACGATCCTGTTCTCAATTGGCTACTGGGTGGTCTATCCGGCCTGGCCGGGCATCACCGGCTTCACCCACGGCCTGTGGGGCCAGTCGTCGCGCGGCGACGTCGCCGCGGACGTCGCGGCGATCCAGGCGCAGCGCGCCGTCACCGAGGGGGGCCTCAAGGACGCGACGGTGGAGCAGATCGTCGCCGACAAGAAGCTGCTCAGCCTCGCGCTGGCGCACGGCAAGGCGGCCTTCGCCGAGAACTGCGCGCCCTGCCACGGCGCCGGCGGCCAGGGCGGCAAGGGCTACCGCAACCTGACCAACGAAGACTGGCTGTGGGGCGGCAAGCTGGAGGACATCCAGCAGACGATCACCCACGGCATTCGCGACTATGCCGACAAGGACACGCGCCAGAGCGCGATGCCCGCGTGGGGCGTCGGCAACCCGCCCGCGCTGACCGCGGACCAGATCCGGCAGGTCGCGAGCTACGTGCGCACGCTCAGCAAACTGCCGCCCGAGGACGGCGTCGACGTCGCCGCCGGCCAGAAGATCTTCGCCGACAATTGCGCGGTCTGTCACGGCGACGACGGCAAGGGCAAGCGCGAGATGGGCTCCGCCAACTTGACCGACGGCTTGCAGCTCTACGGTGGCGACGTTAAAGACCTGATCCAGACGATCACCTACGCGCGCAACAGCACCATGCCGGCGTGGGGCGCGAAGCTTGATCCGGTGACGATCAAGACGTTGGCGGTCTTCGTCCATAACTTGGGCGCGGGCGAGTGAGCGCAGCGGAAAAGCTTGAAAACGGCGGGGGGCCCGAAGTCTACGACGAGGGCCCCCTTTACGCCTCGGCGGCCAAAGTCTATCCGCAGAAGGTCAGCGGGACCTACCGCCGACTGAAGTGGGCGCTTCTGATCGTCTGCCTGGGGCTTTACTACGTCCTTCCGTTTGTGCGTTGGGACCGCGGGCCGAACGAGCCGCACCAGTCGATCCTGATCGATCTGCCCCATTCGCGGTTCTACTGGTTCTTCATCGAAATCTGGCCGCAGGAAGTCTACTACTTCACCGGCCTGCTCATCCTCGCTTCGCTGGCGCTGTTCCTGTCGAACGCGCTGTTCGGCCGCGTCTGGTGCGGCTATTTCTGCATCCAGACGGTGTGGACCGATCTCTTCATGTGGGTCGAGCGGCTGGTCGAGGGCGACCGGCGCGACCGCATCAAGCTCGAGGCCGCTCCGTGGAGCGCGTCCAAGATCGGCAAGCGGGTCGCCAAGCACGGCCTGTGGCTGCTGATCGCCTGCGGCACCGGCGGCGCCTTTGTGCTCTATTTCGCCGACGCGCCGACGCTGGTGGCCAACCTCTTCACGCTGAAGGCGCCGCTGGTCGCCTATGTGTGGATCGGCATTCTCACCTTCACCACCTATTTCCTCGCCGGCCACATGCGCGAGCAGGTGTGCCTCTACATGTGCCCGTGGCCGCGCATCCAGGCGGCGCTGACTGACGTCGACGCGCTCAACGTCACCTATCGCCGCGACCGCGGCGAGCCGCGCCTGTCGGTCAAGGACGCGGCGCGGGCGCGCGCCGCCGGGAAGCCGGCCGGCGATTGCATCGACTGCCTGCAATGCGTCGTGGTCTGCCCGACCGGCGTCGACATCCGCAAGGGCTCGCAGCTCGGCTGCATCCAGTGCGGCCTGTGCATCGACGCGTGCGACGCGGTGATGACGAAGGTCCACCGGCCGACCCGGCTCATCGCCTACGACACCGACGAGAACATCAAGCGCCGCGCGCGCGGCGAAAAGCCGGTCTACAAGCTGGTGCGGTCGCGCACCATCCTCTACGTTGTCGTCATCGCGCTGGTCGGCTCGCTGATGCTCTACAAGCTGACCACCCGTCAGCACATCGGCCTCAGCGTGCTGCACGTGCGCGCGCCGATGTACACGCTCGCCCATGACGGCATGGTGCGCAACGGCTACACGCTGCGCTTCGCCAACAAATGGAGCGAGCCGCGCGAGTTCGCCCTCTCGGTGAGCGGCCTCCCCGGCGCGACGGTCAAGAGCGAAGAGGCCGACACGCTGCCCGACGGGCGGTTGAAGGTCAGCCTCGATCCCGACGCGACGCAGGAAATCGAGCTCTATGTCACCGCGCCGGTCGCTTCGGCCGCCGCCGCGGGCGCGCCGGTCACGATGACCGCCACCGACCTGAAGAACGGCGAGACCGCGACCGTCTCCGACCATTTCTTCGGCCCGTAGAGGGTTGCCGCAATGTGCTGCGAGGGGTTAGACATCATGCTGCTCAATTCGGACGGCGCCATGGCCAAGCGCGGCATTCCCGGACGCACCGACCTCGCCCGGCCGTTGACCGGCCGCTCGGTCATCGTGATCCTCGGCGTGTTCTTCGGCGTGATGTTCATCGCCAACGGCGCGCTGATCTACACCGCGCTGACCACCCTGCACGGCGAGGAGATGGAGAACTCCTACGACGCCAGCCAGGCCTACAACCGGCAGATCGCCGCTGCGCGCGCTCAGAGCGCGCTCGGCTGGGCCGTCAATGTCGACACCCGCCAAGAGGGCGACGGCGAACGGGTGGTCGCCGATTTCCGCGACCGCAACGGCGCGCCGATCGCCGGCCTAGAGGTGCGCGCGCGTTTCGTCCATCCCTTCGACCGTTCCGCCGACCGTGAGGCGCTGCTCGCTTCCGACGGCGAAGCCTATGAAGGCGTCGCCGGCCCGTTGCACGCCGGCCGCTGGACGTTGCTGATCGAAGCGCGCCAGGATGGCCAGGTGAAGTTCACCAGCGACAACCGCATCACCCTGGCCGAAACGACTCCGGGCGATTGAAGGCGGCGTCCGGTCTCTCGAGTCGGGGCCGGCGACCGGCTAGAACGCGGCGCGCGGCTGGCGCGCCGATGACGCCGTCGTCGAGGCGGCGCGGGAGCGATCGAGCGTGAGCGAGACGCAGGACCTTTCCCATTTCGTGCGCCATCCCGTCGCCGGGGTGGCGGCGATGGATCTCGTCGTCGAAGGCGTCCATTGCGGCGCCTGCATCACCACGATCGAGAAAGGCCTGGCGCGCGAGAGCGGCGTACGCGGCGCGCGCGTCAATCTCGCCAGCAAGCGCGTCACGGTCGAATGGAGCGACGGCGAGCTGAAGCCCGAGGCGATCCTCGACCGGCTGAGCAGCCTCGGCTATCCGGCCTATCCGTTCGCCGCCGCCAACCTCGACAGCGTCGAGGCGGCGGAGGAGAAGCGCCTGCTGCGCTGCCTCGGCGTCGCCGCCTTCGGCGCGATGAACGTGATGCTGATCTCGGTGGCGCTGTGGTCGGGCGCCGCCGATTCGAGCGCCTGGGCGACGCGCGATTTCTTCCACTGGCTGTCGGCGCTGGTGGTGCTGCCGTGTGTCGCCTACGCCGGGCGGCCGTTCTTCGACAGCGCGACGAAGGCGCTGCGCCAGTTCTCGTTCAACATGGACGTGCCGATCACCATCGGCGTCACGCTGGCGCTCGCGCTGTCGGTCGCACAGACGCTGCAGCACGCGCGCGAGGCCTATTTCGACAGCGCGATCATGCTGGTGCTGTTCCTGCTGGCGGGCCGCTATCTCGACCAGCGGATGCGCCGGCGCACCCGCGACGTCGCGACCAATCTCGCGGCGATCAAGGCCGAGACCGCGATCAAGCTCAACGCCGACGGCGAAGCGCGCGAGACGCCGATCGCCGCGATTCAGCCCGGCGATCTGGTGCTGGCGCGCGCCGGCGACCGCATCGCCGTCGACGGCGTCGTCGAGGAGGGGCGGTCCGAGGTCGACCAGAGCCTGGTGACCGGCGAAACGGCGGCGATCGCCGTCGCGCCGGGGGCGATGGTCTACGCCGGCACGCTCAACCTCGCCGGCGCGCTGCGCATCCGCGTCAGCAAGGCCGCCGAGGGCACGCTGCTCGACGAGGTCAACCACCTGCTCGAGCGCGCGATCGAGCAGCGTTCGTCGTATGTGCGGCTCGCCGATCGCGCGTCGCGCCTCTACACGCCGGTCGTGCACCTGACCGCGCTATCGACCTTCATCGGCTGGCTGCTCATCGGCCTGTCGTGGCAGCCGGCGCTGGTGATCGCGATCACCGTGCTGATCATCACCTGTCCCTGCGCGCTCGGCCTCGCCGTGCCGGCGGTGCAAGTGGTGGCGGCGAGCGCGATGTTCCGCCACGGCGTGATGCTCAACTCCGGCGACGGCCTCGAGCGGCTCGCCGACGTCGACACGATCGTGTTCGACAAGACCGGCACGTTGACCTTGCCGCAGGCGAGCCTCGCCAACCGCGACGACATCGCCCCCGACGAGTTCGCGCTCGCCGGCTCGCTGGCGCTGGCGAGCAAGCACCCGCTCGCCAAGGCGGTCGCCGCGGCGGCGGGGGCGACCGATCCGCTCGCCGCCCACGAATTCCCGGGGCAGGGCGTCACCGTCTTTCACGAAGGCAAGCGGCTCAAGCTCGGCTCGCCCGTCTATTGCAAGGCCGAGGCCGAGGCGGCGGCGGTCGCCGCGCTTTGGCCCGACGCGTCGCTGATCGCCTTCCGCGGCCCCGAGCGCGCGGTGGTGTTCGCGATCCGCCAGGCGCCGCGCCCCGACGCCGCCGCCGTCGTCGCCGGCCTGGCGCGCGAGGGCTATGCGATCGAGATCCTCTCCGGCGACCGGCCGGAAGCGGTCGGGAAAGTCGCGCGCGAGCTCGGCGTCGCACGCTTTTCCGCCGGTCTCAAGCCGGCCGACAAGATCGCCCGGCTGAAAATTCTGCGCGAGGCGGGCCGTCATGTGCTGATGGTCGGCGACGGGCTCAACGACGCGCCGGCGCTCGCCGCCGCCAATGTCTCGATTTCGCCGATTTCGGCGGCTCATCTGACCCAGGCCCAGGCCGACGCGGTGTTCCTCGGCGAGCGCCTCGCGCCGATCGCCGAGGCGCTGCACATCGCGCGCAAGGCCAAGGCGCTGATGATCGAGAACCTGTGGATGTCGGCGATCTACAATTTCATCGCCGTGCCGATCGCCATCCTCGGCTACGCGACGCCGCTGATCGCCGCGCTGGCGATGTCGGGATCGTCGCTGCTCGTCACCGGCAACGCGCTGAGAGCGCGCAAGGCGAGGGCGCGCGGATGAACGTGCTCGTCTATCTGGTGCCGATGGCGATCGGCCTGGGGGCGATCGGGCTCATCGCGTTCCTGTGGGCGATGAAGACCGGCCAGTTCGAGGACCTCGACGGCGCCGCCTGGCGCGCGATCTCCGACGACGATCTGCCGGATGACGAGAACAAGAAGTAGGGGGCGTTGGGCCGCCGCGTCGACTTCGTCGGATTGGGCCGGCTTCGAGCCAGGGAGCGTAACAGCATGGACGGCGTCGCCCAACCGCGGCCGAAACCCCTCGCCCCTCTAGCATGGATCGCCGTCTGGGGGCCCGGCCTCCTGGTGATGCTGGCCGACACCGACGCCGGCAACGTGGTGACGGGGGCCCAGGCGGGCGCCCAGTGGGGCTATCGGCTGCTGCCGCTGCTTCTGCTGCTCATTCCGATGCTCTACATGGTGCAGGAATTGACGGTGCGCCTCGGACTGCACACCGGGCGCGGCCACGGAGAACTGATCCGCGAACAATTCGGCTTCGGATGGGCGTGCCTGTCGACGGCGGGCCTGGCGGCGGCGGTGATCGGCTCGTTGATCACCGAATTCACCGGCGTGGCGGGGATCGGCGAACTCTACGGCCTGTCGCGCAGCTTCACCTTGCCCTTCGCCGCGGCGGCCCTGCTCGCGGTCGTCGCCACCGGCTCCTACCGGCGGGTGGAGCGCACCGCGATCATCATCGGCCTGTTCGAACTCGCGTTCTTCGCCGTCGCCTGGGCGGCGCACCCCAGCGTCGAAACTTTCGCCAAGGATGCGCTCGACCTGCCGCTGGGCAACCGCGACTTCATGTATCTGGTGGCGGCGGTGATCGGCGCGACCTTCAATCCCTGGATGATTTTCTATCAGCAGTCCGCCATCGCCGACAAAAGGCTGCAGCCCGAGCACCTCAACGCCGCCCGCTGGGATACCGCGTTCGGCGCGGTGCTGACGCAATGCTTGACCGGAGCGGTGCTCATCGCCGCTGCGGCGACGCTGGCTTCGGGCGGCGCTTCGGCGGGCCTCAACAGCGTCGGCGAGATCAGCGGCGCGTTGTCGCCGCTTCTCGGGGAGAATTTCGGACGTCTGGTGTTCAGCGCCGGCGTCCTCGGCGCCTCCATGGTGGCCGCCATCGTGTGCTCGCTGGCGTTGGCCTGGGGGGTGGGCGAGGTGGCCGGCGTCCGGCGTTCGCTCGAATATCATCCGTTCAAGGCCAAATGGTTCTATGGCGTCTATGCGGCCGCCGTCGTCGGCGCCGCGGCGGTCGTCGACTTCGTGCCGGACCTGGTGTGGCTCAACATCGCGGCGCAGGTTCTCAACGCCTTCCTGATGCCGCTGGTGATCGGCTTCCTCGTGGCGTTGGCGGTCAAAGCACTGCCTGCGCCGCTGCGGCTGCGCGGGGTCTATCTTTGGGTCTTGGCCGGCGTCTCGACCCTCGTCGCCGCGGTCGGACTCTTTGGCGGCGTCTCCGGACTGATGTAGGCGCTGCGGCGGAGGCCGCCGTCTCGCGTGGGCGACAGGCTCGTCTGCATGTGGGTATAGGGATGACGGCGCCGCCGCGATAAGGTCGGCGATACATAGCGCGCGCTCGAAGGCTTGGCGTGTGGCGGGGAGGGGCAGGGCGGCTTCGGGCGAGAAAGCAGGAAGCCGAGGGCGGAGCGCGAAATTGGGCGATCGGCGAGCTGGCGCCGGAACGCCGTAACGCCTGTCTCGGCGAGTCCCAGGCCGCGCCTCTAGGCGAGCTTCGGCAAGGGCGGCAATTCGAGGTTGGCGATCGTCCTGGCTTCCTCTGGCGCGACGCCCAGAGCGCGAAGGACGAGTTCGGCCGCGTCGGCCCCGCTCGCGCGCCACGTCTTGTGGCCTTCGACAACCAACAGCATGGCGGAAAGCGTCGATCCCGCGATCATCCCCAGCGCGGCCTGCAATTGGTCGGGATCGATGTGGTAACGCTTCTCTTCCTGCCCTCGGCGCAAGTCGCTCGCCGGCGGACCGACCCACATCGCGCGCAGCGAATTGTCGCTGAAGGCGTAGCGAGCGATGAACCGCCCCCAGACGGGCTCCTCATGCGCGCGGCGGACGTAGAGCCGGATTCCGTTGGCGAGTCGGTGCGCCGGGTCGTCGATTCCGGCAAAGCTGCTGACGACCCTTCGGTGCATCTCGTCGGCGAGTTGAGCCGCCACTTCCTCGAACAAGGCGTCGGTCGAGCCGAGCTTGTTGTAGACGGTGCCGCGCGCGACGCCGGCCTCCTCGGCCAGTTCGCTGACGGTCAGCTGCGTCACGCCCCTCTCCGCGAAGATTCTCAGGGCGGCGTCGTGAATGCGGGTCTCTGCGACGGTCATCGAAAGGATAAGCCGATCGATCGAATTGCCAGTTGACAAATTGGACACTGATGTTCAATTTTTGTCAAAACAATTCAAAACGGGAGGCGGCCATGGAAGGGCGATCATACCGCTGCGACGTCGTCGTCGTCGGCCTCGGGCCGACCGGCGCGGTGCTCGCCAATATGCTCGGGAAGCGAGGCTGGTCGGTCGTCGGGATCGAGCGCGACGAAGACATCTATTACGCGCCTCGCGCGGTGCACTTCGACGACGAGGTGATGCGGATCTTTCAGTCGATCGGGCTTTCGCAGGCGATCTCGAAGACCAGCGAGCCGTTTCGCGAAATGGAATTCCTCGAGCGGCCTGGCGGCAAGCGGCTCCTGCTCTCCAAGGTCGGCTCGCAGGACAAACGCTATGGCCACGCTGGCGCGTGGTGGTTTCATCAACCGACCCTCGAGCGCCATTTCCATGAAGGGCTCGGACGCTTTCCCCACGTCGTCGCCTTGCGCGGCTTCGAAGCGACGCAGATGACGCAGTCCGCCGACGGCGTTCGCGCCGTCGCCGTCGGCCCCGACGGGGCGGAAATCACCGTCTCCGCGCGGTATCTCATCGGTTGCGACGGCGGCCGCAGCTTCGTGCGCAAGGCGGCGCAGCTGCCGCTGCAAACCGCCGATTTCGAC
>Ga0326728_10024517_pt1 | contig 10919 bp, 7 predicted proteins | sample MB3enrmetagenome_FD_207602 | JGI IMG/M metagenome (GOLD analysis project Ga0326728, IMG submission 207602) | Lab enriched peat soil microbial communities from McLean, Ithaca, NY, United States - MB31MN | ecosystem: Environmental > Terrestrial > Soil > Wetlands > Peat | place: USA: New York...
CAATAATGTCCTTTTTGGGCGGTGGCGCATCAATGTTAGGCAACATTAACCCACAGGTGTTACTTTTGCTCTTAGCGTATGTGATAACGCCTGCAGGTTGCGCCGTACTCCTATTGATTATTGATTCAATGACTCCACCGAGGTAAAGAAAATGCGCCAGATATCAAAGAAAACAAGGCAGTTCGTCGTTGCTGGTTCCATTGTGTTGATTTTCATAGACGTTGTCATATTGGCCGTGATAGATCCCAATTTCCTGACGGTTTATGCTAACGAAATATTCTTAGTGGCAGTCCTTGTAATCATAGTCCCTTCTGCCATACTTGACTTCGAAAATCAAAGATGGCTTTCAGCAATAGAGGATCAAATGCCCCTTTTAGTGCGCGGAGTTTCGGAATCTCAGGAAACCGGGTTAACCTTAGTTAAAGCATTGGAAAAAATCGTTGATGACAAAATGATAGGGCATCCGCTCTCTGACGAAGTCAAGAAGCTGACCCTTCAAATGTCTTGGGGAGCATCCTTCGAACAGGCCTTAACCAACTTCAAAGAGCGCGTCAATTCGCCAATAGTAAACAGGTTCTGCGCTTTGGTGCTGGAGGCAAGTCGTTCAGGTGGTACAATAAAGAAGGTTTTCGCCGCTACATCGGGTTTCATGGAGGAAATGAAAGACATGGACAAGGAAACAAGTGCCCAGATGAAACCCTACATAGTCGTAATTTACGCGGCTTTTGCTGTCTTTATAGTTGTAGCAATCCTTCTTGTGCGGTCTTTCTTTGCTCCGATGCAAGGAGCGCCGCAAATCATGGGCTCAGCTTCAGTGGGTAGCATAAGTGGATTGAAAGACTTCTTTTACAAGGACATGCTGGTTTCCGCGGTTACCGGCGGGTTAATGGCGGGAAAACTTGCGGAGCGCAGAATAGCAGGCGGCTTAAAACACGCCATAATCCTGAGTATCGTAGGGTATGCGATATTCTTCATTGCAATTCCGCCAGGTTGGGTGTGAAAACACGAGAAAACTCTACAGAAATAAAAAGGGTCTTTCAACGGTCATTTCAACAATCCTGATGATAGTGGTCGTTATGATTGGCATGACTTTACTGTTTGCTTACGTTGCTGTTTACGCTGACAATTACAAGGCGGGAATAGGCAGCTCCATTTTGGAGTCCTTGACAATCGAGGATGTTTGGATTACTGGTCCTCAAACGGTACAGCTTACGGTTTACAATACGGGAACAACAACAAATTTGGGAACAAACGTTGATTTGACAGTTGCCTCGATTTACGTAAATGGCACGGCGCTAACCACTAGTTCTTCATCAAATAACATTAACTTCAACGAGGTAATAGGTGCTGGCGATCATGTTCCCATTGATGGTTATCGTTCCGAGGGTTTCCAAAGTGGAAACACCTATGATTTTAAAATCGTAACCGTGAGGGGTTCAAACTTTGAAGCACAATACACGTACACTGCACCTTAACAAGGAGTAAGATGAAACTATGAAAAGGCTCATAAAAAATCGCAAAGGAACAGCCGAAGTGATCGGTACCCTGTTGTTCATCGTTATATTGTTATTCTTCTTCACAAACGTCTATCTGTGGCATGATGCAGCAACCAAAGATGCAAATCAACTTTTCCTAAAAAAGATTAACTCAACGTTTAAAATAGAACAAGCAGCTGGGACCATCGTCGTCACCGCTAACGGAGGGTTAGACATTACTTTATCTAGATTATGGATAATTGATAACACCTTAAACGTGCATTATTATGCTAATTTAGGGAACGTACAGGTGGCAGCGGGCGAGTCTTTCAATATTACTTTTTCTAATAATGAAAATTGTTATAATCCTCCTAGCCCGGTTAACGTAAACCCCCCGCAAGACGGTAGCATGCAAGTTAATTATTATCCACCTGGGTACTCCGTGACTTGTACGGTTATAAATACTCTAGGCATAGCAGAATCAACCACTTTCCAACCATAAATCACATGAAATTGCCTTGTTAGCCTCAATTCGGTTTCCCGATTTGTAATTTGGTTTTGAACCTTGTACTTCAAATGAGAAAAGAGAAGACCTGAATAAAACAGACTAGAGAATTGTTTGTGACAATGAGACAGTATCATTGTCAAGAGTTGCGCTGATTTATTTTTATTTTGATTTTGAGTAGCGTTCTCTAACTTGAATCCTCATTGGGCGAATAATGTTTAAACCGTTGACTATCCATTCGCCAACCTCTAAGCTGGATAACTGGTCGCCGTTGCCGCTAATCATGCTTTTGAGAAATGCTAAATCCTCTGGATCGTTTGTTCTTCCGACGATTTGGTTTATCATTTTAGATAAAACTTTTCCGCCCAGCACAGTTGGATGAGACGTGATGAGAATGGCTGCTATGCCGTTTTTGGGCGTTAGAATTTCTTGGATTGCCTGAAGCGGGAGATTTTCGGCATCCTCAACCACTAGGAGGAATGGTTGTATGGTTTTTTTTCGCCTATTTTTAGCCAACTCGTTTAAAATGTTCGCGTAGTATTCGCTTTTTTCGGTAAGAGTTAAGTTTTCGGCGGTTATTACGGTGACTTGGTGTTCTTTAATTTTTTCAGCTACTGTATCAATTTTCTCTTTATCGGCGTTGATTATTGCGGTTTGGAAGCTGAATGAATAGTTTTTGTCTGATGTTGAAGTGGTGCCTATTGCGGTGTATTCGTTGTTTGGGTCTAAAATGACTATGGGGTGGCTGGTTTTATTGGCAAGCTCTTCAATGATTACCGTTGCCGTATAGGTTTTTCCTGCTCCATCAAGGGCAGAAATAAGGGTATGCTTGCCAGTAAGGTCAGCAGCATTTAAGTAACAAATAATTTGTTGATCATTAGTCTCCTGAGAAGCGCCAAAGATTTCGGCTTTGCCCAAATAAAGTGGCTGCGTACATGCTTTTCCATCTGTTCCTCGGCTGAATACGTCTTCCAAGAATGAGGCGTAGGGCATGTAGATGCGGCTGCCAGGATTAGGCGGCACAAGTAGTTTGCGCAGTGGCTGAGATTTGTTTCTTAGGTCTATGTAACCTATTATTTGGGCTGTGGCCAACCTTTTGCCTATACGGTCGCCAATAGTTGAGCCTGCAACCTCTTCATAACTGGTTATTTCTTTAATCTCAGCTAGCACTTGGCATGCGTCACCGTATACTGGGTGGTCAAGGCAGACTATGTCCTGTTTTTCGATGGTTTCTCGATTTTTTGGAGGACTGACTAGAAAACTGAATTGAGTGGTGTTTGTGTCGCTGCTTAGTAATCCAAAATGTTCTTTTATGCGTATGTCCGCTAGATCCATTAGCGTTAACTCCCTAAAAATTAAAATTATACCTATGTACTTATTTTAGTGGTGGAATTTTAATTTATCGGAAGCAAACCATCGCTCAGATGCAATCAATGTATTTGGCAATGCGTTTGGCTGATTTGCTATTGAATTAGCGTTCATTTGGTTGTGGAACAATCCTCCACCCATTCTTATATAGCGCTCAAACTTAACTAGCTCCAGCGGAAAGAAGGATTTTAGCGATAACTCTCCGCTCAAAAATAGAAAGGAGAAAAAATTTTTTGCGGAAAACATCTAAAATTAGACGTTCTATTAAAGCTATATCACCAATAATTTCAGTTTTGCTACTGATTGCGATTGCCGTGGTGGCTTCGCTGGTTGTCTATGCATGGGTAATGGGTTACATAGGCGGCAGCACCACTAAAGCAGGATATGCTATAAATATTCAGAGTTTTGCGGTAAATCAGACTACTGGTTATCTGATTGTTTATGTCCAGAACGTTGGTATAGGAGCAGTGCAGCTTAATCCCCTCAACGCTGTCTACGTAAATAGTACTTTGTACTCCATCGTTACATGGAATGGAAACCCAGCCCCAACAAACGGCGGGCTTATAACTCTTGCTCAAGGTCAAACTGAAGCACTCGCTATTTCTTACTCGTATACTGGCGGCCAAGTTACGATCAAAGTAGTTACAACTAGCGGAGCATTTGCACAGGTTACAGGCACACCCAGTTCAGGCAGCACACTCTATCAGGTGACTTTTGGTACGAGCGGTGGAGGCGGTGATTCAACGACTTCCCCGAGCACTACTCAATTTTACACCGCAGGTCAACAAGTTGGAATTAGCGCTACTGCGGCTTCTGGCTATACGTTTTCGAGTTGGACTACTACTGGGCCGATTACAGTTGCCGATGCAAGTTCAGCTTCTACTACCGCGACTGTCAATGGCGCTGGCACGATAACTGCTATTTTCACTCAGATTAACTTTCAGGTGACTTTCAGCACGAGTGGCGGCGGAAGTGGTTCAACGACTTCGCCAAGTGGCACTGAATCTTACACTGCGGGTCAACAAGTTTCGATTAGCGCTACTGCTGGTACTGACCATACGTTTTCGGATTGGACCGCTACTGGGTCGATTACATTTGCTGATGCGAGTTTAGCTTCTACTACCGCGACTGTCAATGGCGCTGGCACGATAACTGCTAATTTCGTTAACTCAGTGGCCAGCATAATCATTAGTCCGAAACCCTCAACTATTCCTGCTGGTGGTTCTCAGAGCTATACGGCTACGGCTTACGACCAATACGGTAACAGCTTGGGCGTTGTCACCAGTTCAACTACTTGGAGTATAACTTCTGCTGCTGGCGGTTCATGGTCAAGCGGTACTTACACTTCGGCTAACGCTGGTACGTGGACTGTCACTGCTTCGTATTCTGGTTTTTCTGATACGGCTCAACTGACAGTGTTTGGTGCTGCTGCAAGTTTCTCGTTCAATCCTATTAGTTCACAGACTGCTGGTGCGGCTTTCACAATAACGATTACGGCTCAAGATGCAAATGGTAACCCTGTCGCGAACTTCGGTGGTTCAGCTACGTTAACTGATCTTTCTGGCTCAATTAGTCCAGTAAATATTGGTCCGTTTACCGATGGTGTCTGGACTAGTCAGGCGACTATCACGAAGACATTGCCAACCGGCACGAGCGATGTTATTATGGCGACTGATTCAAGTTTAAGTATTGCTGGAGAGAGCAGCCCATTCACCGTTAACTCTGGCACTGCTACAAGCTTTGTTGTTTCTGGTTTCACAAATCCAGTTACCGCTGGCAATGTAGGCTCTGTTACAGTAACAGCGGAGGATGCATATGGAAACGTAGCAACTGGCTATACTGGTACAGTTGAAATAACTTCAAGCGATGCGCAAGCTGTGCTTCCATCTAATTACCAGTTTACAGCTAGTGATGCTGGCACACATGTTTTCAGTGTTACTTTGAAAACGGCTGGTTCACAATCGATTACTGCTACTGATACCCAGACAAGTTCAATCATTGGTTCTCAGACTGGCATAACTGTGACTGCTGGTGCTTTGGCAAGCTTTGCTTTTGGCACTATTAGTAGTCCTCAGACTGCGGGTACGCCGTTTAGCGTGACGATTTCAGCTGTGGATTCTTATGGGAACACGGTTACAAGCTACAGTGGCACTCCTACTTTGAGTGACATTTCTGCTTCGATTAGCCCGATGATTACCAGCGGCTTCGTCGACGGTGTTTGGACTAGCTCAGTGACTATCACGACGGCTTATACGAATGATGTTATTACTGCGACTGATTCAAGTGCAGGCATTACTGGGCAGAGCGTTCAGTTCACTGTTAACCCTGGTGCTTTGGCAAGCTTTACTTTTGGCGCCATTAGTAGTCCGCAGACTGCTGGCACATCTTTCAGCATAACGATGACAGCTTATGATTCATATGGCAACGTTGAAACCAACTACGTTGGTCCGGCTACGTTAACTGATCTTTCTGGCTCAATTAGTCCGACGAGTACGGGTACGTTTACTAATGGTGTGTGCACTGTTTCGGTTAATGTCACGAAGGCGACTACGAATGATGTTATTACAGCGACTGATCCTAGTACAGACAATACTGGTTCCAGCGGTTCATTCACTGTTAGCCCTGCTGGTTTGGCAAGCTTTACTATCAGCGCTATTAGTAATCCGCAGATTGCCGATACAGATTTCAGTGTAACGGTAACCGCTTATGATCAATACGGCAACGTTGCAACAGGCTACACAGGCCCAGCGACTTTAAGTGATCTTTCTGGAACGCTTAGTCCGACTACCGCCACGTTTACAGCTGGTGTCTGGACTAGTTCCTCGGTGACTATCACGAAGGCGTATACAGCTGATGCTATAACCGTGACTGCAACTTCAGAAGTTACTGTTACAAGCAACTCTTTCAATGTCGTCGCCGGTAAACTTGATCACTTTGCGTTCAACCCTATTGGTCAGCAGATTGCTGGCACGGCTTTCACTGTAACTATTACGGCTGAAGATATGAGTGATAATGTCGTAACGAACTATACTGGTTCGGCTGGGTTCACTGATCTTTCTGGCACGATTAACCTGAAGAGCACTGGTGTGTTTAATAACGGTGTATTGCAAGCTTCGGTAGCTATTGCGAAGGCGTATACTGGTGATACTATTACAGCGACTGATGCAGTTTCAGGTGCTACTGGAACAAGCAACGCGTTCAATGTCGTTGCTGGTGCTCCTACACAACTTGTCTATGTTGCTGGGACATCGCAATCAATTACTACTAACACAGTTTCCTCAGTCATTACAGTTCAGCTTGAAGATGCTGATGGGAACGCAGTCACTGCAAGCAGCGGCGTTACCGTTAACTTAGCCACAAGTACAACCACCGGAACTTTCTGGAACAGTTCTGCCGGTTCCACAAAGATCACATCGGTCACGATTGCCAGCGGATCGAGCTCTGCAAGCTTCTACTACAGCGATACAGCCGCGGGATCACCAGTTCTTACAGCTTCTTCCACAGGCTTGACATCAGCAACCACAACATTTACTGTAAGCTCAGACAAGCTAGTTTTCATTGAGGGCGCAACCCAGACGTTGGCTACTGGTCAAACTTCAACAGCCATCGAAATTGCGCAAGAAACTCCGACTGGAGGTGCAGATTACAACATATTAAGCACCACAACTATTCAGTTGACGACCAGTTCTTCCGGAGGAGAGTTCCTTAGCTCGCCAGGCGGCAGCATTATAAGCAGCGTCACCGTCGGAATGATATCTTACGAATCTAGCACTTTCTACTACGTCGATTCAGCAGCTGGAACCCCAACGCTCACAGCCTCCGCAGGTGGATTTACACCGGGAACCACAACGTTTACCATTTATGCTCCCATTCTCAGCAGTTTCAAGATAACTGCCACAAGTTACACCGTAGCGGTTGGCACATCTTTCAGCATAACGATAACAGCCATTGATCAAAAAGGCAATACCATGACCAGCTACACAGGCACAAATACTCTGTACGCTTCGATAGGATCAATCAGCCTAACAACCACAGGTACCTTTGCAAATGGCGTCTGGACGGGTTCGGTGTCTCTCAACACGGTAGGTAGCATAACCATATCGACATCGGGCGGCGGGGTAACAGGGCAAAGCAGCACATTCACTGTTTACACGCCTGTTTTCAGCGGCTTCAAAGTTACTGCCTCTGGCGGCGGCAACATCGGTACTCAGGCGGCTGGCACAGCTTTCAGCATAACGATAACAGCCATTGATCAGGACGGCAATACTTTCACCGGTTACACTAGCAACAACACTTTGACCGTATCTACAGGAACCATCAGCCCAACAACTACAGGTACGTTTGCAGCAGGCGTCTGGACAGGTTCAGTAACACTTACTAAATCAGGCTCAGGCATCTCAATTTCAACAAGCGATGGAAACGGCCACTCAGGGACAAGCAATACGTTCACCGTTAATGCTGGAGCTCTCTACCAATTCAGCTTCAGCGCCATCGGTGGGACTCAGACTGCTGGAACATCCTTCAGCGTAACCATCACGGCTCAAGATAAATACGGCAACACGGTCACAAGCTATGATAGTTCAACTCCTTTGACTGAGACCGGTGGCGGTGCAGGCGGAACTGTCAGTCCATCATCGGTGACCTTCACTAACGGCGTATACACTGGCAATGTCTATGTGGAAAAGTCAGGCACAGGCGTAACCATTACTGCGACTCATGGCAGCACGAGCAGTGCGAGCAGCACGTTCACCGTTAATCCAGGAGCTCTCTACCAATTCAGCTTCAGTACCATTGGCACTCAGAGTTCTGGGACCGCCTTTACTGTCACAATAACTGCAGAAGATCAATACGGAAACACAGTGACAAGCTATTCAGGAACTTCGACCTTGGTCTGTAGTTATGGATCTGCAACTTTAACTCCCACAAGCGTAACTTTCAAGAATGGCGTCTGGACAGGCTCAGTCACTATTACGGTTTCGTCAACGCAGCGCAATGTCTATCTGTACATCAGCGGCTACCAAACTAAGGACAACAGCAACACATTCACAGTTTAACCACCATAGACTACCACTACCCCTAATATCTCCTCATTTTTTATTATTTTTTTTGTGTTTAGAATTATCTGTTTTAAACGGTTTATTTTCTCAGCAAATTTATTGGATTCTCTGCTTGGGCGCTATGTCAACTACTGTGAAACCAGAAGAACCGAGATCGCTTAGAAAGACCTAATTCGACTTGTCTCTAGAACTTACAAATATCTATCTAAAATCAGCATGGAATCTTTAATCAGATTACACGGCTACTCAGAAAACTAACTACCAAAGGATTAAGTACGGTTCCGTACCCGAAGAAGACCCTGCGCATCGCTGAGGCTAAAATTAAAAGCAACCGCATAGGCTCTAAGGACATTGCTGAACAAAGTTAAGTTGGACGCTTTGTCGTTGACTAACTTTTCTACTGGAGAAATCACTAGCTAAGAAAGAAGGTTAGACGTGGGGCTTTCCTGCTCTGAGGGAACGCGCCAAGTTGAGAGTGAAAGTCAAAAGCGTTTTAACTTATGAAGAGTTGAAGTGGCCATCTGATCATGGCTATCACCAAGAAAAGTGTTGAGCGGCTTTAGGGCCTGAAACTTGATTCGATAGAGCCTTACCTGAGAATTCTTAAGCCATTGAATGAGGAAATCAAGCTTCTATGATCACGTCATACTGATTGCGGAAAGATGTCGAATCAATCGACCAGCGAGCGTCCTTGTTATAGTTTCCAGAATTGAAAAAATGCCAATTGAGTAAATAAATTTTACCCAAAACTTACTTTATAGAGTTTGATCTCTAAGCAAAAATCGACGTTAGCATAGGCGTAAGAGTTGGTCAATGCGAGGGTGTTGGTGAGCGCCGGGAACGATGCCGCACCTAACCCACCAATGTCAATAGGAAACTAAGGAAGAAAACGAAGATTAAGGTAAGGTAATTACTGTATTCCTAGGTTTAACTTTCCGCCGTTGAAGTTGCCGCCATTGTTTTGTGTTTGAATTTGTTCAAGATTCTGAAAAGTTGTGTTTATTGTGATTGAAGATGTGCCTATGAACTCTATCGATGTAGTGCTAACAACAACGTAAACAATGCCGTTGACGCAATTTAAGGAACCTTGGGGTCCATTGCCTCCTCCAGTATTTGCCCAATAATAAAAGAACGTGCTATTCATAAACTCTACATACCAAATCCATTGTTGCGTGTTGATATCTGTTGAATTTTCTGCCCATATTGTTAATTCTTGATTTCCGCTTGTAACTGTCATGGTATCGTTAAGTGTAACGGTATAGCCGCTTGAAGCACCTACACTCCAGTAATCAATCTCAGCTCCTGTCATCATTGTTGAGTAGTCAACTGTATGTGTATTAGAATTTGGAGACGGAGTCGGCGTTGGAGATGGTGAAGGAGTTGGTGATGGCGTAGGGGTTGGTGATGGTGTCGGCGTAGGTGTGGGAGTAAGAGTAGGTGCTGGTGTGGGTGTTGCTGTAGGAGCAGAAGTAGGTGATGGCGTTGGTTTTGCTGCTGGGGTGGGAGTCGGAGTAGGATTCGGCGAAGGTGACGTAGGCGCCTTTGTAGGATTCGGTTTTGACAAAGAGGAAGATGAAGGTAGCTTAATCGCTATGAAGGCTGCCACGATACCACTAACAACGATAATGACGACCAATATGATAACTAGCATTCTCGTCACGCCTGATTTCGAAGAAATATTTCGCAAAAATTTTTTCTCCTTTCAGTTTTTTAGAGAGTAATCGCTAAAACGCTTCTCTCCAGTTAAAGCTAGTTAATTTTAAGCGCTATATAAGAATGGGTGGAGGATTGTTCCACAATCAAACGAGCGCTAATTCAAAAGCAAAATTGAAAAAAGCGCTGGTAGGGGGATACTGACACCGATTTACCAGTAAAAGCCACATAAGCTCTAATTAATAATCTATGTTTAAACAGTTAAGCTAAAATGAGAATTCTAATGCCGCGAGTACCATAAAATCTAAGTTCAAAAGGCTCAATCTTCTAAACCGCTGTTTGAATATTAATACGAGTCGTATTAGGGCTTAAAGGTATTGCCGCAACAGAAGGCTTTACAGTCTCAACACAGGCAAAAGATTAAACGCATCCGCTGAGCTATAAGTGAATTCTGTATGAGATCAAACGAGGAAAGCGCGTTGGCTAGACGAATAAGAAGAACTCCCAAGAAAAAAATGTCCTTAACAAGAAATTGCACACTGGGATCATTAAACAAACCCGTTGCAACGATAATGCCTGGTGAAACGGTTGAAGTGGAAACATGGGATGCTAGGGGTAATATCGTGAGACCTGGTCAAACTCTGGAAGATGCGTTTCAGAAAGGCATTCAACGCTATACAAATCCTATCACAGGTCCCATCTACGTTGAAGGCGCTGAGTCAGGAGACGCTCTAAAGATCGAGATAATCAACATCAGGATTCCAGACGTTGGTTGGACCGCTGTTATTCCTGGGTTTGGCGGGCTTGAGGGTTGGCTTCAATTATCTCCATCTGTCACAAAGTTTTCAAAAATCAGTGGCG
>Ga0326728_10024518_pt1 | contig 10919 bp, 9 predicted proteins | sample MB3enrmetagenome_FD_207602 | JGI IMG/M metagenome (GOLD analysis project Ga0326728, IMG submission 207602) | Lab enriched peat soil microbial communities from McLean, Ithaca, NY, United States - MB31MN | ecosystem: Environmental > Terrestrial > Soil > Wetlands > Peat | place: USA: New York...
GGCCGACGAGAACCAGGTATCGAGCACATCCGGGTCCTGTCTGACGGGTCCCCCGCACGCCCGGCACGTGGCGACATCCTCGCGTGAAACGTAGAACTCGCCGCACCTGTCACAATACCAGACCGGGATGCGATGTCCCCACCATATCTGGCGCGATATGCACCACTCTTTGATGTTCTCCATCCAGTCGAAGTAGACCTTTTCCCACATCTCCGGGATAATGACCACCCGGTGATCGCGCACCGCTCCTATGGCGGCCTCCGCCAACGGCTTCATGCGCACGAACCACTGGAGGGAGACAATGGGCTCCACAATAGTCTTGCACCGGTAGCACCTGCCTATGATGAGCGGGTAATCTTCTATCTTTTCGAGAAGGCCCGCCTTCCTGAGGTCTTCGACAATGCGTTCCCTCGCATCAAACCGCTCTATACCTTGGTACTGCGCTGCATGCTCGTTCATCAGGCCGTCGTCATCGATGACCTTCACCACCTCGAGGTGGTGCCTCTTGCCGATCTCGAAGTCGTTGAAATCGTGGCCGGGAGTGATCTTGAGCGCACCCGTTCCAAAGGCCATGTCAACGTACGCATCGGCGACAAGGGGAATCTTCTTATCGACCAGGGGCAGCACCAACTCCTTGCCGATCAAGGAGGTGTACCTGGGGTCGTTCGGGTTGACCGCAACCGCGGCGTCTCCGAGCATGGTCTCCGGCCTCGTGGTGGCGACGGTGACGAAACCCGCTGCCCCGGCGAGGGGATATCTAATGTAGTACAGACGACCTTTGATCTCCTCGTGCTCCACCTCCACATCGGAAAGGGCGGTCCTGCACCTGGGGCACCAGTTGATAATATAGTCCCCCCTATAGATAAGCCCTTCCTCGAAGAGCCTCACGAATACTTCCCGCACGGCCCTGCTCAGGCCCTCATCCATGGTGAACCGCTGGCGCGACCAGTCACAGGAGGAGCCGAGCCGTTTCAACTGCTCGATAATGAGGCCCCCCGATTTCTCCTTCCATTGCCAGACGCGCTCTATGAACGCGTCCCTTCCTATCACCCTCGGGTCCTGCCCCTCTTTTGCGAGCTCCCTCTCGACCACGTTTTGCGTGGCTATACCGGCGTGATCAGTTCCGGGCACCCACAGGGCGTTGAAGCCAGCCATGCGCTTGAACCGGACAATAATATCCTGGAGGGTGTTGTTGAGCGCATGGCCCATGTGGAGCACACCCGTCACGTTAGGCGGCGGTATGACGATGCAGAAGGGCGGTTTTGCCGACACGCTCTCCGCTCTGAAATAGCCTTTCTCCATCCAGAAATCGTACCATTTCCGCTCGACCTGCTTTGGATCGTAGACCTTGTCCATCACGCCGTGGACTCCTTGAGTAATTTGTCGATCTCTTCCCTGATCACCTTCTCAGCGATCTCCAAGAGCATCTGCTTCACATAATCTTCAACGTACCTGGTCAGAATGGGGGCCAGACGGGCCGAGAGCTTATTTGCCGCCTCTTCCATGGCCTGGTTGAGCACTACCTTGAACTGCGCCTCCAGTTCCAATTGGGCTTCACCCGTTTGAGCGGGACTTCTCGTCCCCCTGAGGCGCATGGCCGCGGAGACGTCGGTGATATCCTCCACGGCATGTCGGAGCCGCTCTCCGATGATGTCCTGGCGCCGTGCCTCCTCTCTCGGGCGCTCAGCGCCCCCCTCTTCCCCGGCGGGACCTTCCGCCTTTGCCCTGCCAGGCCGGAGGTCTCCCCCCGCGTCTTGGACCGTCCCGCCTCCCGGGTGCGCTCGGGGAGACTCCCTCTTTTCTCTTTCCTCTATGAGATCGGTCAATTCGATCACCTCGTCCTCTTTGGTGATTGTCTCGTATACCTTGAAGAAATTGACTGGTTTCTCTATGACGCCGTCCGCTTGGTACCCCAGGAGCTCGGTGCTGTCGGCTTCGTCCTTGAGGAAGAAGAAGCTCGCCTTCTCCAGGAAGCCGCCCTTCTGCAGTCTCTTGTAGACCTCGATCCCGTTTGTCTTCGGGAGGTTGACATTGACCACGTAGATATCGGGTTCCATCCTATCCGCGATCCTCTCAACTTCTTTCCCGTTGGACGCGTGGATGATCTCGTAATGCCCCTTTGAGAAAATGGTCATGAAGGCCTGTCGCAAGGCTTCGTCCGCGTCCGCAACAAGGATTCTCTTTTTCATGGGCTCCCCCTAAACAGGTATCTTCCAGGGCATGGGAAGAAATATTCTCTCGAAGAGGTTAAAGGCGTAACGATCGGTCATCCCCGCGATAAAGTCACAGATACAGGTGGAAGGCTCCGCATAGAACGTCTCGTAGCCCGTCTCTGCGAGGAACGCCTCCGGCCGACCCAGCAAATACCGATAAATATCCTCTATGATCCTCGAGCACTTCTCGAACTCATCGTGGACGACGCGGTTCTCATAGACCCGCTCGTAGAGGAACTCCCGGAGCTCGAGCATGCACTGCTCGATCTCCGCCTCGATCGAGATGCTGCCCGTTACCGTCGTCTCCCCTATCACGGCCCGCACCATGCGGTCGATCCTCCGCGAATGAGTATCTCCAAGAGATCGCTGACACCTCTCGGGCAGATCGTCCACGGTGATGATGCCGCCCCTCATGGCATCATCGATGTCGTGATTGATGTAGGCGATGACATCGGCCACCCGAACGACCTCTGCCTCCCTGGTCAAAGGCTTGTCCGTCTCTTCCTTCAGCACGATCAGACCCTTGCCCTTCGAGTGCCGGAGGATCCCGTCCCGCACCTCAATGGTCAGATTGAGGCCCGATCCGCCCTTTTCCAGGGTGTCTACCACTCGCAGGCTCTGCTCGTTGTGGTGGAAACCGCCCTCGTGAATCCGGTTCAGCACTGCCTCTCCCGCATGGCCGAAGGGTGTGTGGCCGAGATCATGACCCAATGCAATGGCCTCCACGAGATCCTCATTGAGAAGAAGGGATTTCGCAATGGTCCTCGCGATCTGTGAGACCTCGAGGGTATGGGTGAGGCGGGTCCTGTAGTGGTCATCCGTCGGGAAGAGGAAGACCTGGGTCTTGTATTTGAGCCTGCGAAAGGACTTGCAGTGGACGATCTTGTCCCGGTCGTGCTGAAAAGCCGGTCTTATGTCGCAGGGGGCTTCTTCCTTGAGCCGGCCCCTGGTATGGCGGCTTTTCTGTGCATATGGCGAGAGGTTTTCTTCCTCCCTATCCTCCAACATTTGTCTAATATTCATGAGAATAAAGGGAATAATTCCAGGGTAATCTAACACAAGCAGCGCACTATTTCAATAAAAGACACGCGCCTTCGGGCAGCGTACCCCACATTCGGCGCCCGCCGGGCATCTGCAGGCCGCGGGGAGGGAAGATATGGAAAAAACTTTCCGAAAGGGCTTAAAAAAACAGGACAGGATACGATAAGAATAACAAGGCAGACTCAGGTACCGGGTGGTGGCCCGCCGTTCGCGCGGGGGCCTCCCGGACAGGACTGACAACGTATCGGCTGCACCCCTCGAAGCGGGCTTTTGGCGCGCGAGGGCTTGCGAGGCATCCAGGTCAACGGCGAATAGGGAGAAATCTTAGACGGAGGCGGCACAGATGAGACTCTTCACGGATGTAAAGATCGGTCACAGGATGGCAATCGGATTCGGCATCACCCTCGCCCTGATGGCAGTCATCGTACTCGCCGGCATGTACTATCTGGGAGGCGTGGGTGGTCAGCTCGACCGTATAGCAGGGGTGAACAACGTAAAGCTTAGGAACGCCAACGATATTCGCAGCGCCTTGTCGGATATTACCGTTCGCGTGGGAGAGATGGCGACCAGTCAGGACAGCAACGCGAGAGAAGAGGCCAAGAAGGCTATCGACGAGGCCCGGGCGAGGTACAAGGCCTCCATGGAAAGCCTGGGAAAACTGGAGGAGAACGACGAAGGGAAAAAGCTGCTTTCTGAGCTCACAGAGATGATCACGAGCGGCAAGGAGGCAAACAATCAGGTCATCACCCTCGCCATGTCGGGAAACACCAAGGAGGCCTCCGACAAGTACGGCGAGGTAGCCAAGGTCCTCGACCGCTACCTCGTGGCAGCGGACAAGCTCATCAAGTATAACGAGGGGCGGGTGGAGTCCAGGTTTGCAGAGGCGAGAGGAAACCTCTTCTTCGCGCGGATCGTCTTTGTGGTCCTCGGCGTGCTGACCCTCGCCTTCGGCGGGTGGTTCTCCCGGACCACCACCCTGAGCATCACCGTGCCCATCACCCGCTCCGCTGCCCACATCGACCTTATGGCCAAGGGCGATTTTTCCATACCCGTGTCCCCCCATGCCCTGAAGAGGCGCGATGAGATGGGCATCTTTGCCAAATCCATGGATGCGATGAACCAGAGCCTCGGCCGGATGCTCAGGGAGGTGGCGTCGTCGGCGACCAACGTGGCCTCAGCGAGCACGCAGCTGAGCGTATCCTCAGAAAAGCTTTCAGGGGGGGCGAAAGAGCAGGTCGAGAGGGCAACCCAGGTGGCGACGGGCTCGACTGAGATGACCCAGGCCTCCGAGGACATCGCGAAGAGCTCTAACCGCGTGGCCGACTCGGCCAGTGAGGCGGTGAAGGTTGCAAAGGGAGGGCAGAATGTCGTGGGTAAGGCAATAGAGGAAGTCAACGTCATCGCCGAAACCGTGGAGACCGCCCTGGGATTCGTAGAGGAGCTGGGAACACAGTCGGAGAAGATCGGGGACATCGTCACTGCAATCAATGAGATCGCGGACCAGACCAATCTCCTCGCCCTCAACGCGGCAATCGAGGCTGCCCGCGCAGGGGAGCACGGGAGGGGATTCGCGGTCGTTGCCGATGAGGTAAAAAAACTCGCGGAGAGGACCTCCGCCTCCACCACGGAAATAGGCGAGATGATACAGACCATCAGGGCAGGGGTGGAGAAGACCGTTGCATCCATGGGCACGGCAAAGGATAAGGTGATCACGGGGGTTGAATTCTCCTCCCAGGCGGCAACGGCCCTGGAGCAGATCATCGCGAGCATCGACAACCTCTACGGCGGGGTACAGCAGATAGCGACCGCCATTGACGAAATGAGTGCCACGAGCGACGGAATCTCCAGGGACATCAACCAGATCTCCACGGTGACCAGGGAGAACTTCTCTTTTTCTGAAGAGATATCGAGCGCGGCCTCGGGCCTCTCCGCCCTCGCAAGGACCCTGGAGCAGGACGTGTCGGGCTTCAAGGTCGCAGCCCAGGGCTAAAGACCGGTCACGATAATTACCGCCCGGGAGGCTGCCGCAAGGGCTTCGGCAGCCTCCCGGGCGGTTTTTCGTTAATACCCATTCCCCTGCTTATACTCGTAAACCTTTTGGGCCAGCAACTGCGGGGACCTGACCATCCTGAAGCGGACTCTTCTGCCCCTCCTCCGCCTGATCGTTATTCTGCCGAAATCGAGAAATTTGCCGAGGGAGGGCTGGTAGACCTCGACGGCCTCTATGTCCGTGAGGAGGATATCGTGAGACCGGCGCCAGGGAAAGCCGATGCTCACGAGCAGCCTCTGCGGGGTCAGCAGGATTTCCGACCGCTCGAAGCTTATCGAGGCGAAAACCCCCCAGATCGTCGCAAAGGCGAGGAGCAGGACGGCCGACCTCCCCTTTTCCGGAATGAGCAGGCCTGCAATGACCATCAGAGTGGCGGGACCGGCGATCATCACCCAGTGGAGCCTCACGCGATAGACTTTCCCTTCACCCGTCTCTATAGACTTCCTCCTGTCCCCCTCCAGCTGGCTCCTTTGGCCCTTCCGCGAGGGGCGCCCTCACAAGGCGGCGACCTCCTGCCATGCTACCAGATGGCCCCGCTATTGTCAACGGTCGGGCACCTCCTTCCCTCGGCGGCTTTCGCCTGATTTTTCCGTCGACCGGAATTACGTAATAGTTATGGCAATCTCTCGGTGTTCTTTTGATTAACGGAGATAGGGAGACCTTGGGAGCTGCCGCCCCAACCGGGGGACAGGATACAGGAAGAGAGGGAGGTTCAGGATGACAGAGAAGAGACCCAGGCACATGACACTGAATCGTTTTCTCGTGCAGCGCCAACAGGCGTATCCTGGGGCCGGTGGAGAGTTGACGCGGGTGATGGATCAGGTGGGTACGGTCGGGAAAATCATCTCCAGTTACATGCGGCGTGCCGCACTGGAAGGCATGACCGGCCTGACCGGCGAGGTGAATGTGCAGGGAGAGAAGGTCGAGAGGCTTGATGAAGTGGGGAATGCAATCTTTGTCGAGGCTCTCGAGTACGTCGATATTGTCGGCGCCATCGTTTCCGAGGAAATGGATCAACCTCTGATAATGGCGTCCAATGATACGTCGGGAAAATACGTCGTGCTCGTGGACCCCATAGACGGCTCATCCAACCTCGATGTCGACTGTGTGGTAGGCTCCATCTTTTCGGTACGAAACCTGAAGGGCTCCGTGAGAGAATCCATTCTGGGGAAAGGGACTGAGCAGGTCGTCGCCGGCTACCTTATGTACGGAACCTCGACGCTCCTTGTTTACAGCGCCGGGGACGGCGTGCACACCTTCGTTCTGGACGAGAAGATCGGTGAGTTCGTCCTGGATCATGACAACGTTCGTATGCCCGAACGCGGTAGGACGATGAGCTCAAACTTCGGCAATTACAGGGCATGGGGCGAACCTGCCAGGCGGTTTGCCGGCGCCCTAGCCGGGCAAGAAGCGGGCCCCTATTCACTGCGCTATTCCGGAGCGCTCGTCGCCGACCTCCATCAAATCCTCCACAGGGGAGGCATCTACTTCTACCCCGAGGACGACAAGCGTCCCAAGGGAAAGCTGAGGCTCCTCTACGAATGCGCTCCTCTAGCCATGATCGCCGAACAGGCCGGAGGCGGCGCAACGACCGGGACGATGCGCATCCTCGATGTGCAACCCGACAGTGTGCATGAGCGCACCCCTTTTGCCATCGGTAGCCTGTACGAAATCGAGAAATATAAAGAAGCCTACCGGGGAAGACCCTAAAAAAAATTGTCTTGACCGGAAGCGTTTCAAGGGGATAGAATGCAACTATTCCGTTTCGACCCAGAGGAATCCGAAAAAATGAGCATGCAGAACGGTCAGACCGGCACGAAGCCCTGGTACCGCCCCTGCGCCAGGTGCGGGAAGCAGACCTTTTCCGACCTCCTCGACAGCGAGGGCATGTGCGATTACTGCCGTGAGATCAAGTCGATGAAGGTGGTCGTCATCCGAAGCAAGAAGCGGCGGAAAGAGGGGAAGTGAGCCACCCCTAAACCTCTTCGATAAGACTATAAGCCGCCATCCGCCTGTTTGCCCTGATCGCATATCCCCCGGCTGAAATCGCGATTATCCCCGTCGCCATCTCCGGAGGGAAAAGTGCGAGCCCTTCGCCGCAGGCTGTTTCCGTCTCTTGTCCGCTCCGAATCAGGTCGTAGACGGTCTTGGAGAGCATCCTTCGTATGATCTCCTCCCCCATGCCCGTCACCGTCACCGCAGCCCCGTATGCCGCGTAGAGACCCGATCCGACCAGCGCGGTGTCGCCGACCCTCCCCAGCATCATCGGAGGGGCCCCTCCTGTCGATGCAGCCGCTGCCACGCCCCCTGACCTGTCGATGGCCACGGCACCTACGGTATCAGGAGGGGGGACCTCCCCGTAGGCCACCTCGAAATTCCAGAGGCGGCTCATGTCCGAGCCCCTCCACCTACCGTCCCGTTCCTCCAGTCTCCCCTCCCGGATGAGACGTTGGATCTCCCGATGCTGTATGAGGGCCCTCTCGGAGACCGGCGGGGAGGGTGCGAGGCCCCTCTGTCGGGCGAACAAGGTTGCCCCCTGCCCAGCGAGCGCCACGTGGGGCGTCTCCGTCACCGCCCGGGCAACCAGGATCGGGTTCCTCACGTTCCTCAGGGCCATGACCATGCCGATCCTGCCCTCGGAGTCCATCACGCCCGCGTCCATCTCCACGGTCCTTCCGTCGAGGCGCAGGGACGAGCCGCTTCCCGCGTTGAACCTGCCGTCATCCTCGAGGAGGCGGACTGCTTCGGTCACTGCCTCCAGCGCAGGGCCTCCCTCCTTCAGTATGGAGAACGCCCTCTCACAGATGGCTTTACAGGCAGAGGTGAGCCTCGGCGATGAGCCGACGCCTCCATGGATCACGATACCACAGGAGATCATCGCGCCCTCGCCCCTACCCCCTCTTCCTCACCTCATAGCCCCGAGCCACCATATCCCCGAGGATATCTTCCAGGTGCTCCGGCCTCCGCGTCTCTACGATGAAGATCACCCTTGTCTTTCCTATTGGCAGGTCCGCCTGGAGACGGTCATGGACCACATTAAGGATATTCCCCCGGCGCCCGGCGATAACGGCCGCAAGGGTCTGGAGGGTACCGGGCACGTCATCAGCCGTAACCTCGAAGACCACCACCCGACCCGTGGTGAGTAGTCCCTTGTAAATCATCCTGTCGATCAGGGTCAGATCGATGTTGCCTCCGGTCGCCACCAGGACTACCCGCTTTCCCCTAAATCGCTCTTTGTCCTCGACGAGGGCGGCCAAGGGCACCGCGCCAGCTCCCTCCACGACGAACTTGCTCCGCTCCATAAAGAGCAGGATGGCCATGGCGATGGTCTCCTCCCGGACCGCCACTATCTCGTCCACGTACTTTTTTATTAAGGGGAAGGCGCACTCCCCCACCCTGTTGACCGCGATGCCGTCCGCGAGGGTATGACGGGGAGTCACCGGTATAACCGACCCCTCTTTGAGCGAGAGGAAGGCCGAGGGGGCTTCCCTCGCTTGCACACCTATGACCTCGACGCGAGGGGACACCTCTTTTATCGCCTTCGCAACCCCCGCGATGAGGCCTCCACCGCCCACAGGAACCAGTACCGCATCGATCCCGTCGAGCCTCTCAACGATCTCGAGGCCTATCGTGCCCTGGCCCGCGATGACCCCTTCGTCGTCGTAAGCGTGGATGAAGGTGTAATCCTTGAGGGAAAGGGCGTAATCGAGGGCGTCCTGGAAGGTTTCTCCCCGCAGCTCCACGTCCGCGCCGTAGCCCCTCGTCGCCTCCTCTTTCACTATGGGAACGGCCTTCGGCATAATGACCAGCGCCTCCATCCCGAGGGCTCTCGCAGCGAAGGCCACGGCTTGGGCGTGGTTCCCCATCGAGGCCGCCACGACCCGGCCCCCCTTGAGGGGGGCCATTCTGTTGAAGGCGCCCCTCACCTTGAAAGAACCCGTCTTCTGTAGGTTCTCAGCCTTGACGTAGACCTCGGCGCCGGTGAACTCCGACAGGGAAGAGGAATAGAGGAGCGGGGTCGTATCAACGAAAGGCCCGATCAGGATCCGGGCCTCCCTTATGTGGTCGAGGGTGACCATGTACTCTACAGTATAACCCTTATTTCCGCAGCGGCAATCCCGGGAGGCGAGGCGCACCCGCCTGGAGAACGGCGGCAGGAAGCACGGCTCCCTTACTTTTTTCCGACCCTCCGTCCCACGGGACCGACCGGCCCATCGCTGAGGCGCGGCAGGACGAAGAACCTGAGCACGAGCCCGGTGATGAGCATGACAAGACTCAAGAGCTGACCCATCGTGAAGAGGCCGAGTAAATAGCCTACCTGTACGTCAGGCTCCCTGAAGCACTCGCAGAAGATGCGGAAGACGGCGTAGCCCACGAGGAAGACTGCGAAGACGTCCCCGTCGTATCTCTTTCTCTTCCTGTAGAGCCACAGGATGGCGAAAAGGACCAGACCCTCGAGCAGACCCTCGTAGAGCTGGGAAGGATGCCTGGCGAGAGGGCCGCCCTCGGGGAAGACCATGGCCCAGGGCACGTGTGCCGGTTTCCCGTAGAGCTCGCCATTGATGAAATTTCCCATCCTGCCGAAAAATATCCCGATCGGGGCGGTGGGAATGATGAGGTCGGCCATCTTCAGGAAGGAAAGGCCCCTCCGTTTCATGGCCCACCAGCCCAGGACAAACGTGCCGAGAGCCCCGCCGTGAAAGGACATGCCGCCGTGCCACAGTACGAATACCTCAAGGGGGTGCCCAAGGTAGAAGGGCAGGTTGTAGAAGAGGACGTAGCCCAGACGGGCACCGGCGAGCAGCCCCAAAACGAGATAGAAATAGATATCGTCGATCTGTGCCCTGGTGATCCCCGTGGCCGAAGTCCTGAGCTGATAGAGCACGAGAAAATAGGATGAGGCGAAGCCCAGGACGTACATCATACCGTACCAGCGGACGGCCAAAGGACCGATGCGGAAGATCTCGGGGTCTATATGAGGATAGGGTATTATCACAGTCGGCCGACCTCGTCGAGGGCCCTCCACAGATCCTCCGCCTCTCTGAAGACGAGCCCCTGCATGCCCATGCCCCTGGCACGCTCCACATACTCCTCCACGTCATCGATATAGAAGACCTCGTCCCTCCCGACGTCGAGCTTCTCGAATATGGCGTCGAAGATACGTCTTTTCGGTTTTTTAGCGCCCACCTCGAAGGAGAGTATCCATTCGTCCATGAGGTGGACGATGGGATAGCGCTCTATGATATGGGTGAAGTGGAGCTCATTGGTGTTGCTCAGGAGGAACAGGGGAACACACCTTGCCTTGAGGTAGACGATTATTTCATTCACCTCAAGGTTCTCCCTGAAGATGTTGTTCCATATCTCCCTGAATTCCTCAAATTCCAGCCGCAACTTGTAGCGGTCCCTCACATCGAGAAAGAATTCCAGGGATGAGGAGAGACCCTCCTCGTAGTCGTTGATCGTGCCGCTCCGAAGATCGAAGAGATAGGTGAAGATGTCGGCGGGGGAGACTCCCTTCAGGCCCGACCGGGCGTGGAGCTTCTCCGCGATCGGCCGGTTATCGAAGGGCAGGATGACGTTGCCCAGGTCAAACACGAAGAGCTTGGTCATGGATG
>Ga0326728_10024519_pt1 | contig 10919 bp, 4 predicted proteins | sample MB3enrmetagenome_FD_207602 | JGI IMG/M metagenome (GOLD analysis project Ga0326728, IMG submission 207602) | Lab enriched peat soil microbial communities from McLean, Ithaca, NY, United States - MB31MN | ecosystem: Environmental > Terrestrial > Soil > Wetlands > Peat | place: USA: New York...
CTCTTTCAGTTCCTGGCGGAGAATTCCCACCTGTGACTTGAAATCGTAGGTGGAGCGCAAGGACTCGCTGATGTGGTGCAGCGTCCTGAGTTCCTGGTTGTGCCGCTCTGCCGTCCGGTGCAGGGACCAGTTCTCCACGGCCAGGGCCAGTTGGCCGCACATATCGAGCAGAAAGCGCAGCTCGTTGGGGCGGAACGACCGCGCTTTGCGGCTTCCCACCAGCAGCACGCCATAGCTCCTCTCGCGAACTTGCAACCCGACCACCAGCAGCGTCCTCATGCCCTCCCGCATGCAGACCGTTCGCAGCTCGTGGAAAAGCGGGTCGCGCTGCCACGCCATGCTGAGAGAAGGCCGCGACAGGTCGCGAACCACCAGGACGTTGCCCCATTTTTCCCCGCTCGAAGCCAGGTAAGAACGTAAGGGGTCTTCTGACAGGGTCTCGACAATCTGCGGGCCGAAGCCCCGGCCGTCCACATGTCGAATCGGGTCTGAGCCCGCGGTTTGAACCAGGATGTAAGTGCTGATTTTCCCAAACATGGCGGCCGCCCGATGCTCCGTCAAGTCGGCCATGCGTTGGAGCTCGGAAGTCCCCGCCAGCGTTTTGCCGAAATCGTGCAGCTCCGAAAACCAGCGGATCTCGGTGTTCCTGTTCGCTCGCTCAGCGTGTTGCCGGCGGAAATAGGTCAGCACCAAGGCCACGAGCAGGACAATGGCCAGATACGGGGACATCAAGACTTGCCAAAGATGGAAATAAAGGAAACCCATCGAAATCAGTCTCCACCTACGAACACACCGCAGCACTCACTTCCAGCCCCTCTGCGAGTTCGCAGGTCTAACCCTCGACTGGCGCCGACTCGATGGGCGCAGAGGAAAACGCGAAACGCGCAGCCCGTCCCCCTCCCGAAGGATTCGCCGCGAATTTCGAAGCCCCGAGACTATATGACATATCCGACCGTTTGTCAATAGCATATCAGCGACTTTGTATTTTCGATTTTCGAGCCCTGGTTGGAGCCTCCTGAGGCCTCAAGGCGGGGGTAAATGAGGGCGCAAAACCTCCACCGCGGCGGGATCTTTGGGTTATGATACTCATCCGTCATCGGCCGCCGCGTTTCATGGGGCCGCGAGGAGGGAAGATGATTCGTCGGGACTTTTTCAGCCGACTGGCCGGAGGCGCTGCGACCTTGGCTCTGGGCGGCGAGCTGCGCGGACAAACGAAGCGCCATCCAACCAGTGGGGTGAGCCTCGACAAGCGGACGCGTATTTCCGTTTCCACTTGGAGCCTTCACAACTACTTTCAAGCCACGCGGGAGAAGGACTTCAACCTGCCCGGCGACATGCTCGCCCTGCTCGAGTTCCCGGAGATGGTCGCCGACCGCTACAAGGTCCACAACATGGAGTTCTGCGCCCCGCACTTCCCTTCCACCGAGAAGACCTACCTTCAGGAACTGAAAAGCCGTTTGGTGCGCGCCTACTCGCGCGTCGTTAACATGCCGGTGGACATCAAGGAGCTGTGGACGGGCGGCGGGCTTTCCGATCCGGACCTAGCCGTGCGCGACGCCGCCGTCGATGGGGCGAAGACGTGGATCGATGTGGCGGCGGCCATCGGCTGCAAGTCCGTCCGTTGCGATCCCGGCAAGATGAATCCGGAGGAGTTCACGCCCACCATCGAGTCTTACAAGCACTTGGCCGCGTACGGCCGGCCCAAAGGCGTGCAGGTGATCATCGAGAACCACGGCGGAGTGGGCTCGGAGCATCCGGAAGAGTTGGTACGGCTGTTCAAAGAGGCAGGCCCGGGAGTGGTGGGGGCGCTTCCCGATTTCGGCAATTTCCCGAACCAGACCACGCGCGAGAAAGGGTTGGCGCTGCTGTTCCCGTACGCGCACGTGGTCTGCCACGCTAAAGGGCTGGAGTTCGATGCCGCCGGCAACGAGACCCGATTCGATTTTCCCAGTTGCATTGGGATTTCGAAGAAAGCCGGGTTCACAGGGGTCTATTCGATCGAATACGAGGGCTCCGGCGACCCCTACGAAGGTGTCCAGAAGACGCTGGATGAGCTGCTGAAGTACCTCTAGTGTTCCACCTACTCGAGCACGATCACTTCGTACTCGTCAATGCGAGGAATGACGAATTGCGCGCCTCCCCGGCTGTCCTTCCCGAGCCTTAGCTCTTGTGGCCGCACGAGCGTGCGGGCTCGCGTCGCCTGGAGTTCCGGCGGAAGCGTTACGCGCACCTCGCGCAAGGGCGTGATTTGGCGAATGGGCCGCGTCATCTCTCCATTGAAGTTGATGAGGTGGAGCAGGTGCCGCCGGCCGGAGTTTTGCGAGCGGTGCACCAGTTCGACCGAGGAAGGCACGTTCTCGAGGTCGATGCCGGGGGGGGCCAGCCAGCGGATCACATTCTCGATAAGCAGGAGCGGCTCCAGCATGTGGAAGGAGTGGATCATGTTGCCCAGATCGCCCGGGCAGTAGACCACAGTTCCCTGGCCGCTGCGGTGTACGGTCAGCGCCGCATCCTCGGAAAGATGAGGCGGCAGTTCGTAGGAACCTACCAGCGGCTGGGTGAAACGGAGCAGCACCTGGGCCTCGTACGGTCTCACCTGGAGGTAGTAAGTCGGTGAGGGAATCCACTCGCGCGGGATTCGCTCCAGCAGCGGGCGGGCCGCCTGCTTGGCCATGTAATCCCAGGGCCGCGGACCGGCCAGCTTTCCCGTGGCATGAACCCCGAACAGCTTGGCCAGGGCCAAGTCCTCACGGCGCACACCCACCTCATCGTAGAGTGAGGTTTCGAAGCTGGCCACCAGGCCTCCTCCCCGCTGTACATAATCCTCCAGGCGCGCCGCGCTCGCCTGGTCCATGCAGGCCACGTTGGGCAGGAAGATGGCTCGGTAGCGGTCCAGCGCTTCGTGCTCGAGCGAGTAGTCGTCAAGGACATCGAAGGGCGCATGGGCGCGAATAATGGCTTCCGTTAAGCCCCAGAACTCCGCTTCCAGGTTGCCGATGTTGCTGCGCGCCGGAACGCGCGCCACGTCGATCAACTGCGCCGCCGAGCCCGCGTAGAAGTTCGCCGTGGTGTCGGACCAGACCACGGCGACACGCGCCTCGGACCGAGTGCCCTTGTAGTAAGCAAAGTGCTGAGCAAAAAAGCGATTCATGGCGCCCAGCGCCTGGATTTCGGGCTGGTCCCATTCCGAGGGAAACATGCCAAAGTAGACGCTGGCGCCGTTGGCGATCGAATCCGCGTGGAGCAGGCGCAGCTCGGGCTCCGGGAGCAGGGACATGTTCCAACTTTTCAGCGCCGCGGCGCACGCCACCACGTAGGGCTTGCCGCCCGCCTGCGTTTCCTGGAGACGCGCCATGACGCCCGGCCGCCACAGCGGCACGCGCGTCAGGTCGTTGTATAGAAAACCGCCTTCGTTGAGGATTAGATCCTCTTCCGGATTGATCACCCGCGCCAGCCGCCCCGTGGCGTAGTTTCCTCCCAGCACGCTGCCGTTCATGTACAGAGCAACCTGGGGATTGATCCCTTTGATAACCTTCTGACTGTCGCGGAGGAAATCCGCGAGGCTGGCGGCTTGGAAATCGAGGAGTTGCCCGAACTTCTTTCCTTGGCGCTCTTTCTTCGAGGGCAGCGCGCCGCCGTAGCGGCTGCGGAACTTCTCTCGGCAGTAACGGCAGTAGCAAGTCTCGGGGAAAAAGATAGGCCCGTCGTAGAAGACGCCGTCGATGGGATAGGCGCACAGGTCGCGGTCGATCTGGAACACCCACTCCCGGTAAGGGCTGTTGACGCAAAAGCTGGTGGCCGTCTCATAGATGCCCGTGAGGGGGCTGCCGTCCTCGCGGATCTGCCGCCACTCGGGATGCTTTTCACCGAAGGGCAAAGAGTAGGCATGCACGTTGAAGTAAATGAACACTCGGAGACCATTCTTGCGAGCTTCGGGAAGATACTCGCCGAGCAGGTCGGGATTCTGCTTGCCCGCTTCCTGGGTGCGGAAGAAGAAGCCCTGGTCGTCCACTCCGACGGTGGTGAAGTTCATGGTCTGGAGGTGCTCCGCGTTGTAACCGAGCGCCGCCTTCTCGCGGGCCAGCCGCTGCGGGGAGCGCCAAGCCAATTGGCCGTAGCACGTCAGAAGATCGATAATGCACAGGGGCTCCTCCTCCCACCACTTCCCGCCTGGAGTGGGCAGCGGCGCGGGACCCGCACTCTCGGCCGGCGCTCCAGCCGCTAAAGCCTCGGTAATAGAAACACGCGCCAGCGCCGGCGCGGGTACCAGTAACGCCGCTGAACCTAAGAAATCCCGGCGGCTAAGACTATGGCTCATGAAACACTCCTCTCCTTCTAAACCAAATTGATTTCATCTCCGCCGGTAATATACACCAGGTCATTGGATTTGGGGATGGAGAACCCCGTGCCGGCGACTCCACGATGGACCACTCATCTCGCGGGCGGGATCAAGGGCGAAAACTCGCCACTAAGACGGATGTTTGGCTTTTCTCTGCGGCCTCTGTGACCTCTGTGGTGAAGCTTTTCCTACCTCCACCCGACCCTGGCAAAATCCAAAACTCCCATCGCCAATGCAGCGCGATCGTGCGCGGGGAGTTGAAGCGCGGTTGCCGTTTCGGCCAATCCTTGGCATGATAGGTCTCGGTCAAGGCTGAGCGCGCGGCGGGGGGCGGCGGCGCAACTGGAAGTCCGGCCCCGCCCGATGGACTTTCCGATATGCTCTTCATGGTGATTGAACGCTTCCGGGACGGCGATCCCCGTCCGGTGGGCGAAAGGTTCCGGGAAAGCGGCCGCCTGTTGCCGGAGGGCGTTCTCTATCACGCCAGTTGGGTGGATGCGACGGGTAGGCGCTGTTTTCAGATCGTGGAAGCAGCGCGTTCCGAGTTACTCGAGGCTTGGATGCGCCGCTGGGATGATCTGATTGAATTCGAGGTCATTCCGGTTCAGAGTTCGGCAGATTTCTGGGCTCACACGGCGATCGAATGAACCCACCCTCCTGCGGAGTTCGTGACGCCCTTCCGCCCCACCCGCGTCATTGGGTGGCGTCAATCCTCTCTATCGTATGGCCGAGACCAAGCCCGGCGCTGGGGTGCTCTGCAGGATTTTCAGGCGGGTCTGCGCCAGATGGTAAGTCGACCCAGGAATCTCGATCGCCGTTTTCGGTTTGGTGACCCGCGCATAGTCGGAAAGGGCGATCTCACGCTCGCCGTACTGCTCCGCGATGCGCCCAAAGGCATACCAGTAGTCGGCATCCGGCTCATCCAGTACGGCTAGGTCCATGGCCTTGACCAGAACCTCACGCGCCTCTTTCGTCTTACCGGCTGCCGCGTAGACGCAGCCCAGCGTATGCAGCGTGGCTGGAACGTCACCAGCCAATTGCAGCGATTTCAGGGCTGCTTCGACGTCCGGCCCTCCGGGGCGGTCGAAGAAGAGCGAATACCAGGCCAGGCTATTGAAAGTGTTGCTGTCTGCCTTTCCGGCCTCTGCGACGGATTGCGCCACTTGGTAGGCGGCCCGATAGTCAGATTGGGCAACGGCGTTCAGCATCAACTCCAGAAAAGCATCGGAATCATTTGGAGTTCGCTTCAGCCGCTCGCCGGCAAGGGCTTGCGCTTCTTCAAACCGTCCCAACCGGACGAGCGCGTAGGCGTGCATACGGAAGGCGGTGCCCGAACCGGGGTAGCGTTTGGAAAATTCCGAAGCAACCGGCAACACTTTCTCCCAGGTTTCCCGGAGGTAATAACCGTCCATCAGGGCGTAGTCAATGGTCCTCGTCGCGTCATCGCCCTTCGCCGCTCCCCTCGCCTCCTCCAGGACGGTGAGGCCTTTCTCGACGGTTGTCTTGTCTTCGAGCAGAATCGCGGCTGCCGCCAACTTCATGCGGTTGGCGTCCGCGTCGTCCCCCTTGGTCCAGAAGTGGGGAAAAGCAAGACCCTGCAAAGGATCGTCTCCGCCGGCGAGATGTTGCGCGTCCCTCATCCAATCGAGCAAGGCGCGAGCGCCCTCCAGATTGTTTGCCGCGACTCGGTCGAGAATTTCCAAGCCGACGGCGCCGGGGTTTACCGAAGTACCAAGGACCTTGTACTGCCCGTCCTCCTTGACGACGAATACGCTTGTTTGCCTCCCGGTGACGGGCATCTGAAGTTTTTCGGAATATCCGACGGCGTCGCTGCCCTCTTCCTTGGGATCGCTTTGTTGCATTCTGTAATCTATTTCGACATCCCAGTAATGCTCGTCCAGGATGCACCCGCTCCGCACGTGTTTTGCTGATTTCAAGATGGCTTCGATGGCCTCAGGGCCGGCCTGCCGCAGCACGGCTCGCGCGTTTTTGCTGAGCACACTCGTCAGCTTCTCACTGGTGATGCCCGTGTCGAGCAGGAGCAGCGCATACTGCAACGCAATGTCTTTCGGGTTGTTGCCGAACTGCATATCCTCATGCAGCTTCGTTTGGCGGTAAAGCGAAGCAAAGGTCATGGTCTTGGCCGCATTGTCGCCCCCGGCGCCCGCCTGCCAAAGATCGGCCACCAGCGCGTACTTGCGCAGCTCGAGCAGCATGTTGCCGGCTGCCCGCAGGGTTTGCCGCTGGTCCGTCTCTTTGCTGAACCGTTTGTTGGCTTCCGCAATCGCGGCCGCGCTACCGTTCACGGCAGCCTCGCAAGCCACGATGAGTGCCTTGGGCTGCGGGTTGAGCGCTTCCGCGTATCGGCGGGCTTCGGCGAACTCACCGGCATAAAACAAATCATACGCCAGGTTGTTTTGCACTCCGAAATTCACGAGCGTCTCCTGCGGGAGGGTGCGCAAGAGGGCAATGGCATCCTTCAGTTGGGCGCCGCGGCCGTAGCGTTCTCCGTAGGGGTTGTATTCGAGAAGAATGGCCAGATCGACCACGATGGATATGTCGTCCGGATCGAGTTTGGAGGCCGCGCGATAGGCGGCGGCTGCTCCGGCGTAGTCGCTGCCGGGGCGGAACCGGCGACCTACCTGGTCATATTCGAGAATGTCGCCCAGAGTGTCCTCGGCCAGCGCCGAGTTGGGCTCGAGCTTAACTGCCAGGCGGGCTTCGCTGCGCGCGGCCTCGCCCATGCCTCCTTCGAGCAGCGCGTGAGCTAATTGCAAATGGTGAACCGCTTCCTTGGGGTGCTGGGCAATCACGGCATGATAGCTCGCAAAGGCTTCCCGCGCTTTCCCTTCTTTCAGAAGCGCTTGCCCGACAGGTTCAAAATTGATTAATATCGCCTCCCCGTCCCGCAAGTCGGCAATCTTGCTGCGCATTTCGGCAGCCTCAGCAACTGTGAAGCGGCGCTTCACCGTATCAAAGCGAAGCACGGCGCGCACCGTTCCGTTGCTGTCCACGGTAAACTGCTCCGAGAGCACCGCCGGACCGAGGGATAGCTTCACGTCGGGAGGGAGCTTCTTGGGTTGAAATCCGATGGGCGGAACGACCTTGTATTGCCACTCCGCCACGAACGGCTCCGGCAATTGGTAATCGTTGGCGCGCTTCTTTTTCGGCTTGGCCGCGCCGGCCTTGCTATCTTCGGCGTCTTCGCGCTTCTGCAACTCCTCGGGCAGTTCCGAGAATAGCCCGTCCAGTCTTATGGCGGCGCCGGCGCCCTCGAGTCCGGTGTACCCACGCCGGGCCTTGCCGCTTTCCAGCACCAGCTCGAACGGCTTGGTGATGTCCGTGGGGTCGGACCGGTCCCAGCGGTCGAGCCCTTCGGCACGATACTGCGCCTTCACATAGTTCGTTAGATTCTCGCGGGTCTGCTGGTTTTGCCGGTCGGCAAAAATACGGCGGTACCCGGATTCAAAACAGCCGCGAGGCCGCGAGGTTTCAACGATGCGGGCCGGACCATTTTCCGCCAGGTCCATTTCACGCAGCTCAACCCGCACGTTATCCTGCGAGGAAGTTTCAGGAGTGCGCAGCGGGGCATCGCTGCCCGCGCGGGCCACCAGGGCCAACCGCCCCTGGTCACGCACCGGAAGCTGGCCCAAGCGCGCGTACTCGTCCGTAGGGTCGATCCAGAGATCGGGATCGCCCGGCACGTAGACGATGGCGTGATCGAACAGGTCGGCTTGCGGCAGGTCGGCCGGCACATTCACGCGCCAGCCCACATTGATCAACGCCAGGTAGGCGGGAATTTGCGCCGCGCGCAGCATGGCTACCAGAAGCGCGGCCTTGTCTTTGCAGTCGCCGTACTTGTGAGCCAGTGTTTCGCCAGGAGAGTGGGGAACGACGCTGGCCTCGGCGAATTCCACGCCCGTGTAGCGGACCTCCTTATTGAGGTACTGCAAAATGGCTTCGGCTTTATCCCGGCGCGAGGTTTTGCCCTGGACCAGTTGCGCCGCCAGCGTTTTCACCTCGTCCACGCCCAGATGACTTCCAACGATCGTGGCGTACTCCTCCGCCACTTGCCGCCAGGAAGCCGCCGTTGAGAAAGTGAGGGAAGGCCGCAGCACCACATCGGCCGGAACGAAACTGTCCAACTTATCGAGAGCGGCCATCGGACCGTAATCCAACACCATCCGGACGCGGCCCTCGGCTTCGCTGCGTTGCGGTTTCAGGTCAGGCAGCAACTGCAAGAGATAGTGCAGTGGAAGGGAAGAAGGCGCGTCGAGAACTACCCGCAAGTGTTGCACAGGCGTCGAAATTCGCCCCAAAGGGATCCACGCCGCCAAGCCGGCGCCCGGAAACGGGACGCTTTGTTTGATTATCAGCTCGTGCTCGACCACCGATCCTGGGGCCATGGCGGGCAAAGGCGCGCGGACCACCCGCCGGTCACTGTAAACATTGGATTGGTCCTCGCGGGCCGGAGCGTCGGTAATCGTCTTTGGATCAAGTTCGTGCACTGCGAAGTCCGTGGTGATCACGCGGGCCCGCATGGTTGGACGGTCCCCGCGCCAAGGCTGCCAAGCTCCGCCCACTCCGCCCCATTCCGCAACCCCTTTCTGAGTGAGCACCTTGTAGACAATGTAGGCCGTGTGGACGCTTCCTCCATTGGCATCAAAAATGAAATCGTCGTCGTCTTCCAGCACAACCACGTCCGTGCCTTCGGGAGGAGTCGATTGAGAGGCGGCCGCATAGAGGGCTTTGGGGTCCATCGAAAAATGAGGGAACTCCGAAGGCAAAGCGCGGCCGGCTGCAAACATGAACCGCGGGAAGATCACCAGAAGGAGGCACTCAATCAGAGCTAAAGGGAGAGATCGGAAAGAAGCAGTCATCGCCGGCACCCCGCAGGGAAAAGTCCGCTCCGATGTTAGACCTCGATTCCGGAATTCGCAAGGAGAGACGGAGGCATAGTTGGGGGCGGACGGTCACGAGGGCCGTCCCTACAACTCAATGCTCCCCGGCCCTTCAGACCTACGGAGTTCCCGGCGCGCAGACGAAGTTGGCGACGTCGTTGGTGTCGCCCTGGCCTTTGTAACGGGCAACTTCAGGATAGGGGCAGAGGGGACGCGTCATCTTCACGCCTTTCGTGGGGTTCGCGTCATCCAGGTATTTGGTGGCCGTGATCTGGGCAGGGGCGACGCCCTGCTCCACCCAGCGTTCGAGAGCGCTGTAAATATTGTGCTCGGGGTCGTAGGGCGGGGTGTTGGCGCCTTGTCCGAAAGAGTTCGGCCCGGGGCCGCCGCCGCAATGCTGCATTCCGGGCACCAGGTAGAACCGCACAAACGAGCCGGTGGCGCGCGCCCCCAGAGCAGCCATCACACTTCTGTAATAGGCGATGGTGTTGGGCGCAGGAATGGCGGCATCGTTCCAGCCGTGAAAGAGAATCAGCTTGCCGCCGCGCGCCCGGAAGGGCTGGAGGTTGGGGTCCGTGGCGTTCAGCGCCAGGGCCGTGTGGGCGTCGGCCAGCTTCATCGCCGGGACCAGGTTGAAGGTTTTGTAATCCCAGCCCGTCTGTTCGTAGACCATGTTGCCAAAGTACTGGGTTCCGAAGAAGTAAAGCGCGCTGCGGCCCGGCTCAGCGCCGGTGATCCACAGCGACCAGCCACCCCGCCCTTCCTCGGCGCCGGGGAGAAAACCGGGGAATAAGGAGTGGCCCGCCGGGTCGTGCGGTCCGGCGTAAATCTTCTGGAGCGCCGTGACCTGGGGCGCGGTCAGGCAATGGTTCGAATCGGCCTCTTTGCAGAGCAGAGTCGCGGGGTCGAAATGGCACTGCCGCGGGTCGTTGAGGATGCCGTCCGCCACGCCGTCCTGGGCGTCGCAGGCCGCCAGCACGGCCGCCGCGATGGCCGGAAGCTTAGCGGGCGGAATGAAGCTGGCGGGGTCCAGCATGGTCGCCTGGTTCACGTACATGAAGGCGGACATCAGATGGGTCCAATAATTGGCGGGCGCGCCGGCCAGGATGCCGTCGTAGTCTTCAGGAAAACGCTGAGCTTCCATCAATGCCTCGCGGCCGCCATCCGAGCAACTGGCGAAATAGGAACGCTGGGGACGGGCGCCATAAAAGGCGTCAATGATCGCCTTGGCTTTGAGCGTCATTTCGTGCAGGCCGCGATAGCCGAAGTCAATCACCTTCTGCGGGTGGCCCAAAGCCCAGGCGGCGTCGAACCCAACGTGCCCCGTGTCTGTGCCGGCCGTGGCATAGCCTCGTTTGAGGGCGGCGCCCAGCGAGGGATAACCGATCGCCCCCGCAAAGCCGCCGTTGCCCTGGCCCTGGTATTTGCCATTCCAGCCGGTGCTCGGCATCCACACCTCGATCTTGATAACCGAGTCCGGCGTGGGCGAAATTTCCGCCGCCACGCGGCAAAAGGCCGGCACGTCCTTGTAACTGGGCGGCGTGGACGGCACAGGACTGGGAACGGCAGGCTGGACGAAGGCGCCCGCCGGAACCGTCTGAGCCAGCGTGATTTTGGTGTCCGGCAAGGCCAACTGGGCAAGGCTTTCGCAGGATTGCTGAGCGGCCCGAACCGCCGAG
>Ga0326728_10024520_pt1 | contig 10919 bp, 11 predicted proteins | sample MB3enrmetagenome_FD_207602 | JGI IMG/M metagenome (GOLD analysis project Ga0326728, IMG submission 207602) | Lab enriched peat soil microbial communities from McLean, Ithaca, NY, United States - MB31MN | ecosystem: Environmental > Terrestrial > Soil > Wetlands > Peat | place: USA: New York...
GATTGCCGGGGTCCTGGCCGTGACGGTGGTGGCCATGGCGGTTCTAGTTGATCTCGATGAGGTTTCCACGGCTTGGCAGTATTCGCGACAACACATCGTGGCGCGGGCGAACTCACCTTACGGCAAATTGCTCGTCACCGAGGCTGACGGCCAGTTTGATTTCATCGAAAACGGCGTCCCGCTCACTTCCACCCGCGACGACCAGCACGTCGAGGAAACAGTGCATTACGCGATGGCCCAACGGCCCAACGCACGCAAGGTGTTGCTCGTGGGCGGCGGCATCTCCGGCACGGCCAGGGAAATCCTGAAATACCACGTCAACCGCGTGGACTACGCGGAGCTCGACCCGTTGATTCTGGAGTTCGGGCGGAAATATCTGCCGGAAAATCTGGCGGACAGCCGGATCCGAATCGTCAACACCGACGGCCGCCTGTTTGTCCGGCAGACCGGAGAAAAATACGATGTTGTCATCATAGACATTCCCGCACCGTCAACGGCGCAACTCAACCGTTTTTTCACCGTGGAATTTTTGGCTGAAGTCAAACGGGCGCTGTCTCCGGACGGCGTGGTGTCGTTTGGGCTTGGCCATTATGAAAATTACGTCAGCCCGGAACTGGCGCGGATGTTGTCGTCAGCCGATCAATCGTTGAAACAATCGTTCCTGAACTTGCTGGTGATTCCTGGCGGCCAGGTTTTCTTTCTCGCGTCGGACGGCCCGTTATTCAGCGACATCGCTGCGCGCATCGAACAGCAGGGTATCAAAACCAAACTGATGAACCGGCATTACCTCGACGCAATGTTGACGGCCGACCGGATGGCGGACATGCAACGCGCCATTGCGCAACCGGCGGCTCTGAATACAGACTTCAGTCCGGTGCTTTACTATTACCATCTCCGCCATTGGATGAGTCAGTTCCAAATCGGCTTTGGTGTGCTGCAGGTGCTGCTATTGGTTTTACTCGGCATTTATCTCGTCCGGTTGCGCGGGGCGGCGTTGGTCTTGTTTGCTTCGGGCTTTGCCGGCACCGCATTGGAAATCGTCCTGTTGCTGGGGTTCCAGGTTTTGTGCGGTTCGGTTTATCATCAGGTGGGCGTCATCGTCACCGTCTTCATGGCCGGTCTGGCGCTGGGCGCGATGATGGCGAACCGATCTTTGAACAGTAGGGACGCGCTGCAGCGCGTCCTGGCCGACCGGCAGGTCGGCCCGACCTGGTACACGGATAGCGCTGGGAAAAATCTGACCGCCTTGGCTTTTGCCATTGCCGGTTACGCCATCCTGCTGGCGTTTTTGCTGCCGTTGCTGAATCGAGCGGGTGACATGGCGGCGTCACTCTGGTTCATCAAGGCCGCGATTGCGCTGCTGACCTTGATTCTCGCAGTGCTGGTGGGGATGCAATTTCCGCTGGCCAACCGGCTGGAATTCAACGGCACCGTGGCGGGTGCGTCCCGCCTTTACACGGCGGATTTCGTCGGCGCCTTTTTGGGCGCGTTGCTGGCGAGCACGTTGCTGATCCCGTTGATTGGCGTGACGGGCGTTTGTCTGCTGACAGCGGCGCTGAATTTCCTGGGCGTTGTCCTGGTTCAATTTCGAAAGGCGATAACATGAGCACAATCAACTTTGTCCTTCTCAAAATGGTCCGGTGGAGCGGCTGGCTGTTGCTCCCGCTGGTGTTGGCCTTCCTGTTGACCGGCTACATCATGGATGGCCGTTACGGCTTCAGCAAACTGCTGGATGAGAAATCCGCGCTGACGCTCCACCGCATGTTCCACCTGCCATTGATCATCCTCGTGCTGGCGCACGTCGTGCCGGCGATGTATCTTGCCTTCCAGCGATGGGGTTGGATCAAACAGCGCACATGAAGTCCGAAGTCCGAAGTCCAGAGTCCAAAGTTCGGTGCTCCGGGATGATTTCCCGTCGCACCGCCATCGGTCTCGGCGCGGCGGGCGTGGCCGGCCTGGTGGGCGCAATTTCATTTTACGATTTCTTTGCCCGGTGGCGTGAAGCCGAAGCGCCCGCCGACATTTTCAAGGGCGATGCGCCGGCGGGCGAGCTTTGGGAACTGTGGCAGAAACGCGGCTGGGTGAAGGAGGCGCGGCATTACCTCAAACTCGGTCGCAACGTCCAGTGCAAGGTCTGTCCGAATAATTGCATCCTGGCGCCGGGCGACCGGAGCCATTGCCGCAACAAGGTCAACCGCGACGGCACGCTTTACACCCTCGTCTATGGCAACCCTTGCACGTTCCACGTTGACCCGGTCGAAAAGAAGCCGCTGTTCCATTTCCTGCCGGGCACGTTGAGCTTTTCGCTCGCCACGTCCGGCTGTGTCTTCCGGTGCCTCAACTGCCAGAACTGGGAGATTTCGCAAAAGAAACCGGAGGAAACCAAGGACCCACACGGCGAAGAACTCCGGCTGAAACCGCCGTTGCCGCCGGGTCTGACGATGGAACAAATGTCGCGGCTCAGCCTGTTCCCCGAGGACGTCGTGGCGGTGACCGAGGTGCTGGGCTGTCCATCCATTTCCTACACCTACTCCGAGCCGGTGGCGTTTTACGAATACACGCAGGACACGTGCAAGCTGGCACGCTTGCACAAGCTCAAGAACATCGTCGTTACTTGCGGTTCAATCGAGGAACGACCCGCGCGCGCGCTCTATCAATTCGTGGACGCCGCGCACTTGGACCTCAAGGGCTTTGACGAGGCCGTTTACAAAAAGCTCAACTCCGGCAAGCTCGCCGCCATCCTCGCTACGTTGAATGTGTTAAAGGACCTCGGCGTGTGGGTCGAGATCATCAACCTCGTGGTGCCGACCTACACTGACAATATTGACACCATCCGCCGGATGTGCGGCTGGATAGTGAAGGAAGCGGGAGTGGACCAGCCGTTGCACTTCTCGCGTTTCCACCCGGAACACAAGCTCGCGCACCTGACGCCCACGCCCGTCGAAACGCTCATCAAGGCGCGCGACGCCGCCCGCGCCGAGGGACTGCACTACGTCTATATCGGCAACGTGCCGGGTCTCGAAGGCGCGGAGACGACGTGGTGTCCCAACTGCAAGAAAGCCATCGTCGAGCGCGACATCTTCGCCGTGACGCGACTGGACATTGCCGACGGCAAATGCCGGTTCTGCGGGACGAAGATTGCCGGGGTGTGGAACTAAATTCCGCTCCGGCTACCCGGCAAAGTCATTGGCTCGCTCACCGGTGGCAGGACACCCCATGAATTAAAACGCGCGTGACACCGTGTCGGTCCGGTCCGCCGGTGTCAGAAATTTTATCGGCTCGCCGGCGATCTGGTGATGCGCGCGTTGCTCCACCACCAGCCGGCAAGTCACCACCGTTTCGCCGGCGTGCTCGCCCAACCGCACGACGAGGTAATACGTTCGCGGCATAGCCGAACATTCCCCCTCGGCTTCCAACTGCGCGAAGTTGCAAAGGCCGGTCCTTTTGGTTACAAGTCAGTCCATGCCAACAGATACGGAATCTGCGGAAACAGGGCGCAAAGGAATCCGGTTCATTGCGGAGACGGTTGAGGAAATGCATTTCATCTGGCGCGACGGTTTCCATGTCCTGTGGTGCATTTTCAAATACAACTTTCTGTCGAGCTAAATGCCATTGCCGCCGCCCAACCGCCAAAACAAAACCCCGGCTGTGAGCTTTCAACTGCAATGGCCGGTGGCGCTCGTGACCGGATTGGTGGGTGTACTGGCAGTCTGGCTCGCCTGGCCGAAAATGTTTCCTGGCCCGGGGCAGGCTGACGAGACGACGTTGCCGGGCCTGGACTGGCGTGCGTCGCAGTTGCGACAAATCACCGACCCGGTTAAGCGGGATTTTCAGTGTGTTCCGATGTCCGCCTGCGGGCGGTTGTTGGATAGAACCCTGGCGCCGGATGCCCGCGTTTTCCTTGCCGGAATGCTCGGCAAGGAAAACGGTCCAAGGTTGGGTTATTACTTTGTTTTCAGGAATTATCTTTTCCCGCGCGAGGTGGAAATTTCCCTGGATCGCAAAGCAATTTATCATGAAGGGTGGTTTGAGGGTGTCCCGTACAAATCGCCGGCCGAACTCCGGGCGAACGGCTTTGATATTTTGCTGCTGATGCCCATGATGCCCACTAACAGCGCAAAGATTCATTACATTGCCCTCACGCAAAAAGGAGTGCTCAAATGAAAGAGTGGATTGCTTTTCTTTTGCCGCCGGCCCTGGCCTTCGTTGGGATGCGGCTGGCCCGTCTGGTGCTGGGCCGAAAATTTGAGGACGGACTCGGTTTCGGACTTGGCTTTGCCTTGGGGCTGGGCGTGGGAATGGTGGTGTTTTCGCAGACGGTGCTGCTGGCCGCCCTGGCCGGAATCAATTTGAGTAGAATGCTCGCGTGGGGGGCGTTGGTCTGGGGCGGCGCGGAAATTGTTTTGCGGCTGCCCGAATGGGCGGCGGGCCTGAGACGGATAAAATTTCAGCCCGGTCATTTGTGGCTGCTGCTGCTGCTGCCGGTCATCTATTCGTGGTGGGTCTTCGCCCGGCTCTCCACGCTGGAAGGCACGTTGGAAGCCGACGCAATCTCCTTTTGGGTCTTCAAATCAAAAATTCTGTTCCTCGAGCAGGGTAAAAACCTTCTGAACCTTCTGCACCAGTCCAACCTCGCCTACGCTCATCTGGATTATCCGATGCTCGTGCCATGCCTCTACACGCTTGGCTACGGCGCGGTTGGCGGCGTGGACGAATTCGTCAACAAAGTGTGGCCGTTCTGGATGGTGGTGGCGTTGTGCCTGGGAATTCTTTCGCTGGCAAAAGTCTGGCAGCGCCCGCAGCCATTGCCGGTCGTAACCGTCGTGGCTTTTTGCTTTCTGCCCGCCACCTTCCAATACATCCAGTATGAAGGCGGCACGATTCCCATGGCTTTCTTCGTCAGCCTGACGGCCCTGCTGGTTTCGAAAGCGATTTCCCGCGTGGACGAATTTTATCTCGCCGCGGCCATCCTCGCCGCCGCCGGCTGCGCCATGACCAAATTTGAAGGCATCGTTTACGCGGCAATCTGGTTTGGCGTACTGCTGCCACTGTGCTGGCGGCGCGGCTGGTGGAAGAAACCCATTCTGGGGAAAAGTGTCCTGGTTGCTGCCCTTTGTCTGTTGCCGTACGTCTGGTTCCGGCTCGAAAAACCCGTGCTGCATCCCCAATCCGGCTGGTGGCATTCGGGGATGGCGGCTCCTGCCTCGACTTTGCACCGTTTTCCGCAAGCCTGGTTCCTGAACGTCGTTGGCCGCTTTTTCAACAGCGATTTTTTTCAATGGCAATCGGCAAACGGCAACCACCTGCATTGGATTGGAAAGTGGACCGGCCCCAACAGCCTGGTGAACGAACAACTTACCGTTTTGCCCTGGCTGCTGCTCGTGTTGCTGGTGCTTGCCCTGTGGAAAGGACGCGACCGGCTGGCCCTGGGAAGCCTCACCGTCGTGATATTCGGTGTTTTCACCGTTCTTTCGTTAGTCATCGCCTGCCTCGCGAACGCGCAAAGCGACTTGTCCTACGTGATTGATTTCAGCATCGCTGAAAACATGGGGCGCTATTATTATCCGTTTTTTGCCGCCTGGTTTCTGGCCGTGGCGGCCGCCTGGTTTGACGATTCTCTGTTCTCCCAACCAGCCGGTGCTCCCAATGCTCCGCGGGCCAGGCCTCCGACGAGCCGTGCTGTCCCTGCCAAAGAAGCCACAACGCATCAGGAACAGGCAACATTTATTCATGGCCAACCTGTCCAAAGGCAAAATCAGCCATGACAAGGCGAATCCGGTTGGTTCGCTTCTCACTAGGCAATTTCAGTTAGCGGCCATGCGCCGGGCAAATCAGTCAGAGGAGGAACACCGGGATTTTTACCTGTTCATTGATGAGTTCCCGCAAAAATGCTTTCGCCCCCTGCGCTACCCTTTTCGATTGGAACCATTGGAACTTGACGGCGATTTCTGGTCAACAAATCCGGTCACCGTTTTTATCAGCTCGTGGTGGAAATGAATTAGCACCGCCGCCTTCAGCCATTCGGCTATCTTTCCACCGTCTTCAATGAAACTGTGCTTGCGCCCCGCACGCAAGCAACTGCTCGCCGCGTCGGCATTGATTTCAAGCTTGCGTTTTTGAGGTCAACCCGAGAGATTGCCGGTTCACTATGCAAGCGCAAGACGCAGCGACGGCTTATTTTTTCAAATTATGGGAATGGCTCGAAAATAATATAAGAACTGTCATCATTGGCGCGGGCGTTGTCGCCATAGTCATCGCTTTGGTCTCGTATTATTTTTGGCGGCAAGGCCAGATGGAAGTCATTGCGGGACAGGAGCTCACGCAGTTGCTTGTTTCCACGCCACCCAACTCGGACGCCGGCCAACTGGCCAATGCTTATTTTAAAATCGCCGCGGATTATCCCGATACCCAGAGCGGAAAACGGGCGTTGGTGCTGGCGGCGGTGACATTATTCGAAAGCAGCAAATACGCCGAAGCTCAAACGCAATTCCAAAAATATCTCGATGCCAATCCCGCCAGCACCTTTTCCGCAACGGCTGCGCTCGGCGTGGCCGCCAGCCTCGAGGCGCAGGGAAAAACCGATGCCGCCGCCAATGCTTACCAGCAGGTGATCAGCAGTTATTCCGATCCGAACGCCGTGGCCGCCGCACAATTTGCGCTGGCGAAAATGAACGAACAACAGGGTAAACTGGTTCAAGCCGAAAATCTCTATCAGGAAGTGGCCCACCACAATCCCAATACTTCTCTTGGTTCCGAAGCTGCGTTTCAGGCATTTCAAGTAAGGAGCAAGGCGTCAGCGACCATGTCCACCAATGCCTCGGCAACCTCGGTGGCTCCCTTCTCTCTGAGCACCAAGCCATGAAATTGACGATCATTGGCACCGGTTATGTTGGTCTGGTAACGGGCGCCTGTTTCGCCGAGGTGGGTCATCACGTCGTGTGCGTGGACAACGACGCGGCAAAAATAAAATTGCTTGTGGCCGGCGGTGTCCCCATCTACGAGCCAGGCCTGGAAGAACTCGTGAAAAAGAACACCGCCGCCCGGCGGTTGTCCTTCACGATGAGCATTGCTGAAGGCGTCCAAAAATCCGACGTGATTTTCATCGCCGTCCCCACGCCGCCGCAGCCGGATGGTTCGGTGGATTTGAGCTTTATTGAAAAGGTCGCCCGCGGCATCGCCGCCGCCATGACGGACTACCGAATCGTCGTGGACAAAAGCACCGTACCCGTCAAAACCGGCGAGAAGGTGGCCGAGACCATCAAACGTTATTGCCCCGCCAAGGTGGACTTTGATGTGGTGAGCAATCCGGAATTTCTCCGCGAAGGCTTCGCCGTTGAAGATTTGATGAAGCCCGACCGGATCGTCATCGGAACGCGCTCGCCGCGGCCGGTGGCCGTGATGAAAGAAATTTACGCGCGGTTCAACGCGCCGATGGTCGTGACGGACATCAATTCCGCCGAACTCATCAAGCACGCCTCAAATTCCTTCCTCGCCCTGAAAATCTCCTACATCAACACTATCGCCACGCTGTGCGAGGCGACGGGCGCGAATGTGCAGGAAGTCGCCGCGGGCATGGGCCTGGACGAACGGATTGGCCGCCGGTTCCTCAATGCGGGCATTGGTTTCGGCGGCAGTTGCTTTCCCAAGGACCTCAGTGCGTTCATCAAAATCGCCGAGCAGATCGGATACGATTTTCGCCTGCTCAAGGAAGTGCAGCGCGTCAATGCCGGGCAGATGGACCGTTTCGTGAAAAAAATCACTGACACGCTTTGGGTGCTCAAGGACAAAAAGATCGGCGTTCTCGGTCTGGCCTTCAAACAAAACACCGATGACGTGCGCATGTCGCCGGCGATTGAGCTTTGCCAGCGTCTCCAAAAGGAAGGCGCCGTGCTGCGCGTCCACGATCCCAAGGCCATGGACAAGGCCCGGGCGGTCCTGAAAGACGTGACCTACGTGGACGACATGAATGCCGTGGCGGACGGTTGTGACGCGCTGGTCGTGGCGACGGAATGGGACGAGTTCAAAAAGCTGGACCTTGAACGCGCGCGCAAATCGCTGACGCACCCCATCATGTTTGACGGTCGCAATCTCTTCGACCGCGGTGCAATGGAACGGCTGGGCTGGATTTACAAAAGCGTTGGTAGATAGCTTCGAATTCTAAATTTTTAGTTTTGAGTTCATGAGCGATCCCAGCTTTAAGCCAATTCAAAATTCAGAACCCAAAACTCAAAACTATATTGAGGTTTCCGCCGCGCTGATTTTTCGGGATAGCAAAATTCTCACCACCCAACGCCCTACGAACTCGCATTTGGGCGGGCTCTGGGAATTTCCCGGCGGCAAGCGGGAACCGGGTGAAACGTTCGAGCAATGCCTGGTTCGCGAACTGCGCGAAGAGCTTGGGGTTGAGGTGAAAGTCGGCGGGTTGTTCGAGGAAATTACACACGCTTACGCGGACAAAACCGTTCACTTCAAATTCTTCCTTTGCGAATTGGCCGAAGCCGATCCGCAGCCGCTCGGCTGCGCGGCGGTCAAATGGGTCGGCAAACCGGAATTGGCGAATTATGATTTCCCCGCCGCCGATGCCCGCTTGCTGGAGAAATTGCAGGCTTACACCTTTCCGTAAGCCGCCTCGATGATTTGCCGGAAGTTGTTTTCGCCCACGTTGACGATGGCCATTTCACGCTGGGCATTTTCCACCGAATCGCTGGCGTGCGCGGCATTGACCGTGATATTCGAGCCAAATTCGCGGCGAATCGAACCGGGCGGCGCTTTAGATGGATCGGTGGGGCCAAGCACGTCGCGGATTTTCCGGATGGCGTTTACGCCTTCGTATATCAGCGCAATGCACTTTTGCGTGCCCGGCAGCCGGCGTTCCGCTTCCGTCCTGCGCTCGGACGGCGTAAACCCGGTCATGAATCGCATGAGGTTCTCAAACTGGTGGTCGCCGTGGAGCGGGCCGAGAATGTCACCGAGCGCCTGTTGCTGTGCCGGCGGAATTTTGAAACCGAGTTCCTTTTCAAGCGCATTTTTGGCGCGTTCGGCAATGGCGTCGCTGAGCTTCGTGCGCAGTACTTCCAGGACCGGACCATAAAACTCCATCGCCTGGGCCAGGCTCATGTGCAGCACCTTGGCGCCGACGATGTAAAGCCCGGTGCGCGAGAAGAAATCAATCACATTGCCGGGCTGCCCGGTCGGAAATTTGAAATTGTCCGGCTTGATGAGTACCAGCGTGCGTTCACCGATTTGGCCCGGCGGATAAGTAATGACATTCTCCAACACGCCGCCGTCCGTGTCTGAATAGCGCGCCCATAATTTTAATTTTATTTCCGCTTCGTGAGCATTTGGCGCGGCGTGCACGGCCGGCTCGAAATAACGAACCTGTCCGTCGTCGTCCACGATTAAATCGCCGTAGGTGTCCCGGATGGTTTCGCCAGTGCGCCGGTCGGGACTTAAATTGCCGACGACGGCGCGGATTTTGCGTATCGCCTCGTCACCGCGAAAAACCATCATCAATATGCGCCGACGCTGGCCCGTTTTAGGATCGGGCGAAAGATTTCGAAGCACATATTGCTCGAGCAACTCCTGAATTTTCCGGTCCTGGGGGTCCTGAGCGGAGACCATGGTTTCGGCATACTGTTTTACCAGTTCCGGACCTGGGGCAAACATGCGCATGGCCGCCAAATCCAGGCCTGTGCGGGAAATCAACCGGCTTAAAATTCCACCCGTGCGCGATTTGTAGAGCGAATAAGGGGTGACAATGACATAGGCAAGCTCTTGCGACATATCAGCTCGTGGCCGGTGGATTGGCCGGGGACGCGCTGGCCGGAGCCGCTTTGCCCCCCAAAATCTTGAACATGACGGTGCCGCAGGTCGGGCATTTGCCCTTGATGGCCTTGCGCCCGTTCTTCATGACTTCTTCAACGCCATTAGCGATTTCCTTCTTGGCCTTGCATTTAACGCAATATCCTTCAGCCATAAGATTGTTACCACCCGGCACACCATGCGCCGGACAGTGTTATAAGCTTACTGTTGGTCATCCACCGGCGTCAACCTGGAAAAGACAGCGTTGAAACTAGTTGAATTTCAACGGGTTGCTTTGCCAAAGACTTCATTTTACCGGATGCTGGCGTAAGGCGGTTTTGAGGATTTTGCCGGTCGCGTTCCGCGGCAAAGCAGGCATGAAAACCACGTGTTTGGGCATTTTGTAATCGGCCAGTTTGCCGCGAACAAACTGTAATAGCGTCCGTTCATCCAGTGTTTGCCCTTCCACCGCCGCCACGAACGCCACCGGTTGCTCGCCTTTGCGGGCGTCCGGCATTCCAATCACCGCCGCTTCCTTTACGCCGGGAAATTGATAAATCACCTCCTCAATCTCGCGCGGATAAACATTGATGCCATTCACCAGCAGCATGTCTCTTTTGCGGTCGGTGATGAAAAAATAGCCGTCAGTGTCGCGATAACCCACGTCGCCGGTGTAAAGCCAGCCGTCGCGCAGAACTTTCGCCGTTTCTTCCGGCTGATTCCAATAACCGCGCATCACGTTCCCGCCTCGGATGCAGATTTCGCCGATGTCGCCAACGGGCAATTCTTTTCCGTCCTCGTTGCGGATACTCAACTCCACATTTGGGATCGGTTTGCCAATCGAGCCAGGTTTGTTGATGCCGTAGATGGGATTCACCGTGGCTACCGGACTGCTTTCGGTCGGGCCGTAACCTTCGCGCAATGGGAACGGAAACTTCCGCGTAAACTCGTTGAACACCTCCACCGGCAAGGGCGCGCCGCCGCTGATGCACAGCCGCAGCGGCAACCGGCCAAACTCCGGCACGGCCAGGAGTGCGCGGAAAAAAGATGGCACCGCTGGCAGAATTGTTCCGCGATGCCGCGCAATTTCTGCCAGCACTTGCTTGAACGGATGCAGC
>Ga0326728_10024523_pt1 | contig 10917 bp, 14 predicted proteins | sample MB3enrmetagenome_FD_207602 | JGI IMG/M metagenome (GOLD analysis project Ga0326728, IMG submission 207602) | Lab enriched peat soil microbial communities from McLean, Ithaca, NY, United States - MB31MN | ecosystem: Environmental > Terrestrial > Soil > Wetlands > Peat | place: USA: New York...
AACGCGAGAAGCTCGCCCTGCAAAGAAAAGCCGCTGAACTGGGATACCAGCTCGTACCGGCGGTTTGAAGACCGGGATACGCCGCGCCCGCCCCAGGGAAGTTTCCGGAGAGTTCACGGAGGTCTCACAGAGGCCACGGAGAAGAAAGCCAACAGTAAGTCGCTTTGCTCTTCGTCTTCTCCGTGACCTCTGTGATGCCTCCGTGAACTCTGTGTTGAGCTCTTGTTCTTTGTTTGCCGTGGAATCCGAAGCTCACATTCTTCGCGGCCGGCAAAGAAGTTGGGAGATAGTAGTAGAGAGGCACGGAGACACAGAGACGAGAAAGAGAATCACATGAAGATGTCGTTTGTTTTCCGACGTTTCCCATTTTTCTCTGCGCCCCGGTGTCTCTGCGTTGGAAGCTCCTTCGCAATTACTTCACATGCTCTCAGAACTATCGGAAAGGACCCCCATGATCAACACACCCACTGCACCGAGCCCGGGCGAGTCGCCGGCGACGGCCGCCGGTGCGCCGGACTACGCCGCCGCGGTCGACGCCGCGCTCCCCAAGGTGAACGAACTCCTGGCGCAATTCCAGGCCGACCCGACGGGCGATGCGGCAGACGTCGTCAAGGCGCTGGTGCTCACCCAGATGGCCAATGCCGCCTCCCAGGCGTGGGAGGCGGACCTGCTGCTGCTGCAACAAGAGCGGGGCCGCCATACCGTCCTGACGCAGGACGCCGAGCGCGTCGCCACCAACCTCACCCGGCAGAATCGAAAGCTGAAGGCCGAGCTGGCCAAGAAGGCCCGGACCGAGACCCAGGTGCGCGAGTACCTGGCCTCAGCGGCGGCGGCGGCCAAACTGGGCGATCCCCTGGACACCGACCTGATCATCGAGAAGATTTCGGCGGCGATCGGAATTGGCGGTACGCTGATCCCGCGGGTGGAGAAGGGGCCCCCGCCCGGCCCCTAGGCCAGGCCGGAGGGAACCGGGAGCAGGCAGGACGGGATCGGGGGGTAGGGAAGCATGGACGCGGTGAGACACATAGCTAGGCTACTAGCGCGGGAGAGGGTGATTGACGATGGGCGGCGGCTATCAGTATTCAGTGAGTTATCGGTTCTCAGTTCTCAGTTTTCAGTTCTCAGCCTTCAGCTATCAGCAAGAAACTCCGTTTGTCTTGGCTGGTAGCTGAGGGCTGAGGGCTGAGAGCCACTGAGAACTGAAAACTGAGAACTGACAACTAGTCGCGATTCCTTTTGACATCCACCTCGCCTTCGTAGTATAGTAACCCGATAGAGATTATTCCGTATGGGCCGATGATTCGTGATCCAGGGCTCGGCGCGAAGAGGCGAAATGGATTTTAGGGTAGCGGTAGTAGGCCTGGGTGTCGGATTTTTGGTTGGACTCACGGGCATGGGCGGTGGCGCCGTCATGACGCCGGTGCTGATCCTGCTCGGCTGGGCGCGACCGATGGTGGCGGTAGGGACCGACCTCATGTGGGGCACGCTGACCAAGTCCGTCGGCGCCTTCGTTCACCACCGTCAGGGAACCGTTGATCTGAAGATTGTCAAGCGGCTGGCGCTGGGCAGTATTCCGGGAGCCCTGGCGGGATTGACCCTGCTGGCCCACCTTCACGGCCGAGGCGGTGAAGATCGGTTTGTGGTCCGAACCTTGGGGATCGCGCTCGTATGCGTGGCCCTGACCCTGTTTTTCCGCTCATTTTGGCCGGCACGGACTCAAAGCCCGGCGGCATCCGGCCTCGAGCGCTTCCCATGGTGGTTAACGTCGCTGCTCGGCGCGGTCGTTGGTTTCCTGGTCAGCCTCACCTCGGTGGGGAGCGGGAGCGTCATCGTGGCGTGCCTGGTCATGATTTACCCTGTGACGCCTTTAAGGCGCATCGTGGGCTCGGACATCTTGCACGCGCTGCTTCTAGTTGGAGTCTCTGCCTTGGGGCACCTGAAGATGGGGAGCGTCAACATCCGGCTCCTCACCAGCTTGTTGGTGGGCTCGTTGCCCGGAGTCTGGCTAGGCAGCCGGATGAGTGTCGTTTTCCCGGAGAAAGTCCTGCGGCCCCTGCTGGCCGGCACCCTTCTCTTTCTAGGCTACAAGCTTTTGTGATGGCCTGGCCGCGGCGGCTTGAATGTCGCCAAAAGGAAGAGACGGGGTTCGGGGTTCGGGGTTCGCAGAGAAGAAGCGGATTCGGGAAGGGACGGGGTTCGGGATTCGCAGAGGAGAAGCGGATTCGGGCGGGGCCAACGCGGATTCGCAAGGCGATGGCGCGTCTCCTCCCGCGAATCCCGAAACCCGAACCCCGAATCCCGATCCGGCCGATGGTCCGTCTTCTTCCGCGAACCCCGAATCCCGAACCCCGAATCCCGATCAGGAGAAAGGGTTGGGGCAGAGGGGCCGCGCACGCCATACGCTGGTAATTGCTGTATGCGCTTCCGTTCCCGCGCCCTCCTTCTGGTTCTCGGCGTTTACGCGGCGCTCCTCGCCCTGCACGCACCTTTGTTGCGGCTACCCTATTACTGGGACGAGGCCGGCTATTACATTCCGGCGGCCCTCGACTTCTTCTACCGCGGGCTCCTGATCCCCGAGAGTACCTTGACCACCGGCCACCCTCCTCTGGTCGCGGTCTATCTGGGGACGCTCTGGCACGTTTTTGGTTTCTCGCCTCTCGTAACGCGCGGCGCGATGATCCTGACGGCGGCCGCGGCCGTCGTCGCCACCTACGCGCTGGGCCGGTGCGTCGCCAAGCGCGAGGTTGCGGCCTGGAGCGCCGTCCTGCTGGCGCTCTCACCGCTGTTCTTTGCCCAGAGCTCCCTCGCCCATCTCGACGTAACCGCGGCGCTCTGGACGACCCTGGCCGTCGTGGCCCTGCTGCGCCGGCAGATGCCCGGCTTCGCCGCCGCCTCGTCGCTCGCCATCCTGAGCAAGGAAACTGCGGTGGTCCTGCTTCCCGTGGCCTGGGCGCTCGGCTGGAGGCGCCGGAAAGAATTGACGCCCACCGCGTGGTGGTGGCTGCTGGCGCCAATCCTGGCGCTCGCGGCTTGGGCTGTTTACTACCACCAGTCGACCGGCTTCTGGACCGGCAATCGCGAGTACCTCCAATACAATCTCTACTCCACACTCAACCCCATCCGCATCTTGCTCACCTTGGTGCGGCGCTTATACGAACTGTTCATTGGTGGATTCAATTGGGTTCTGGTGGTGGGGGCAGCCGCGGGAGCTTGGAAGACAGAAGGCAGTAGGCAGAAGGCAGTAAGCAGTAAGCAGAAGGCAGTAGGCAGTAAGCAGAAGGCAGTAGGCAGTAAGCAGAAGGCAGTAGGCAGTAAGCAGAAGGCAGTAGGCAGTAAGCAGAAGGCAGTAGGCAGTGGTCTTCCAATCGTCAATCGTCAATCGTCAATCGTCAATTCGTCAGGCCAGAATCAGAAGACAGAGGGCAGTAGGCAGAAGGCGGAAGGCAGCGGTCTTCCAATCGTCAATCGTCAATCGTCAATCGTCAATTCAGACTTCATCCTCGTTGCCGTGGGCCTCGTGGCCGTGTATGTCTTGATGCTGAGTGTGGTGGGTGGCGCCGTCCTGCCTCGCTATCTTCTGCCCGCTCTCCCGATATTTTACCTGGCGCTGGCGGTGCTGATCTGGAGGTTGCCGAAGCCGTGGGCGCGCGGCATCTTGACGCTGGCGGCGGCTTGCCTGGTCGGCTCCTGGTTCATCAATCCTCCCGGTCCCTTCCCTTACGAAGACAATCTAGCCTATGCGGACTTCATCAGGCTCCATCAGCAGGCGTCGGTCTTCCTGGAAAAGCAACCCGGCCAGCCGCGCATCCTGACTGCCTGGCCCGCTTCCGACGAACTGACCTCGCCTTCGCTCGGTTATGTCGCCAAGCCACTCGACGTCGTACCCCTCGCTAGCTTTGAGGCTGATGACTTGGCACCTGTCCAGGCAGACTCCTTCGACCTCCTGTACCTCTACTCGCGCAAGTGGGAACCGCCTGACAACTGGCTCAACCGCTACGCGTGGCTGCGTCGCATGGGAAAACACTACTTTGACTACAGCACCCAGGTTCCGGACGCTGTGCTGGTGGACCGCTTCCACCTCCGGCTGCTGACCCAGTTCGAACGGAGCGGGCAGTGGGTCCGGATCTACACTCGGTTGATTACCGTTGCGGGCGGACAGCTTCAATGATTGATCGAGCGAAGCAGACTCAAGGAATCCGAACCGCTCAGTTCCACGCGCGAAGCGTTCTGGCTCACGCCCAGACCCTGAAGAAAAGCAGACAAGCCAGGAGCGGCCTGGCCGGCGGCAGGCCCGGAGTCTCGCAATATCTTGAGAATTTGGGTAAACGCCGCGGCGCTTTGGACATCGTGGCACACGATGGAGATACGGGTTGAGAATCCGCTGCCCCAAGTCACGCCGGCGCGGGTGGCGTCTGAAATCTGCGTTGAGGACTTATTGAAGCTCCTCTGGATTAGGTGGCGGGGGAGAGGGGTTTTCCGGCTCGGGAATTGGACCAGGGCTTCCAAAGCTTTCCTCCCATCCTTCGTCCTTGCGGTCCCATTTCACATCGCGGCTGAAGGAGTACCAGATGCCGCTTTTGGTTTGCTGCTTGTCGAAGTGCGCGGCTACAATACGGCTCGGAACCGCGAGAAACCTTGGACGTTGATTACCATTCAGGCCGACGAACACGTAGACGTGGCTGTCACTCCTTAGTGTCTCGCAGTGAGCGTTCAGCAGCCAGAAATTTGCCGACATGTTCTTGTTGGTCTTAACCTGCACGGACCATGATCGTTGACACTCGTTGTCCGTAACCAGAAGATCCGCGCCGAATGCATTCCGAGATGTCAGCGAGACGATGAAGCCGCGATGCGTCAGTTCAGCAGCGGTAAGAAAAACTCCCTGCATCCCGTTTTGGAACCTGGAAGCCATGGGCCCGATGATATCACGCCTCGCTGCCTTAGGAAGGGAAAAATAGTTTCTCTAGCGCCCTTTGCCGGAACTGCCAGGTCCTCAGCTCTGTCTGGCAGTTTTTTCGGTCAACGCAGATTTCAGACACCCGGCGCGGGTAGTGGTACAGTTTGAATTTGGGGTGCGGAAGTTTGGCAACGGAATTGCCGTGCTACCGTTGCTACCAGTATTTTATGATGAAATGAAGAATTACGAAAATCACCCCAAAGAGGAGAGCCCGCGCCAACGTACCGATCCAGCCCCAGTTATCTATGTCGAGGAGGTTTCTGGTGATGATTTCAACCACAACGAAAATCACCAGGAGCGTACAGGCAACGAGTATGTCAGGGTTACTCATTTATTTGACTTCCGGGTAGTGAGGAGAATTGCACTCACTTGCTTCGCGCTTCCAGATCGTGCACCCGTTGTTCGAGTCGCTCCACGCGCTGTGTCAATCTCTTGATCCTCATGTTCCAGAGTTCCTCTACGGCGTAGAGCCCCGCAAGCACAATAGCGAACGCCCAGCCCTCTTTAGACCACCGCATGAGCACCCCGCAGGCGATAATTCCTGCGGCCACGAGAACGTACGCCCATTTCATCATCCGGCACTCGCCTTCCAGGGACTTCTTGCGCTACAGCAGGTCATCGAGCGAGGCTATGGCCCATCGTGCAATCTGCCACACTTTCTCCCATCCATTCGGAACTTGGCGACCCTCGAATGTGGAGAGATCGTCGGCCAACAGCTTGCTCAATGCAGCGGCAGCCCGATCATGGTTGAATCCAGGAGGAAGTGGAGAGAAACCCATGAAGTGGTTTTGAACTATTTTCTCGTGTTTTTGCAAATATCGTAACAGGGTCTTTTCGTCTTCTCCGTATTTTTCGAGCTTGGCTTTGATGTCTTGGAAGGTTCTTTCTTCAAGCGGGCTGCGCTTCGGTTTCTTCAGATCGTTTATCTCCGCCGTTAGTCGTTGATACTTATCTCTGAGCGTCGAAGATTCTTTCAATTCACGTTCCAAATCTTGTCTGAGAGCGCCAATCGTCTCATTGAAGCCAGCTTCCATCTGCCGGTAATGCTCGTAGTTGGACCTCATCAAGCGGTAGAGAAGGAACAGCCCCACGGGAAGAGCGGACCACCAAGGCGAGAGAGCGTGCCAAGAAATCATGAGCTTCTCTTCCAATTTCTGATTAAAGAGAGCGGTGAAAAATAAGACGGCTGCCACGATGCTGACCCAGAGGTCTGCGGCAGTCCATAGAAGTTTGGGTATCGTGCGGATGAGAGTCCAGTAGAAGCGCCACATAGCAAATTCGAAATTTGCTCTTCGATGCTCTTCGATTTGGAAACACCTCTATGCTACCCTTGAATTGGTTTCACAAGAGTGTTCCCCAAGGCCCGCTGGCAGGGCGGGCCTCTCTCATTTTACATCCCAATCTTACCCAACATTTCTTCGATTGTCCACACGTGATCGGTTATCCCCGCTTCCATGGCCGGGGTGACTCTGAGGCTGGCATGAATCCGGCAGAAGTTGTAGTGCATGTAGAAGAGGGCCACGGCATAGATGTGATTTTCGATTTTCTTCGAGAAGCCGTTTGTCAGCCGGGTAAAACGGCCAATCCCCATTCTCATGCTGAGGTTTTGGCGCTCTATGTAGCTGGTGCTAATATGCTCTGGGTCGGGGTTGCCCATAATGCGCTTACGCTCGCATCCGGTGCACACGGCCGGGACTGTACCGTGTTTCCTCTTGGCTTGAGGCGTAAATCTTGCTCAGCATCGCGTAGTCGATTTCACAGCCGAAGGAATCTCCAACGGCGCTCAAATGCGCTTTCAGTCCATCAGTGGTGAGTTGTACCCGGTGCGCCAGCCGACCCGCGAGATCATCAATGAACATTCTGGCAGAGCGTCCGTCACGATTACCAACCATGAACTAAGGAACTAGCGTAGTAGCCGCGTCAATCGCTACCCATGTCCACACGTCACCAAAACCGAATTTGCCTTTCTTGTCGGCAGGCACGTTCTTCTCTTTTGCATAGCAGAAAGCCCAAATTTCATCGCACTGAATGCGCTTGCATTTGAGGCCGCGAAAATTTTTGTCCTGATAGTCGGCGCACGTCGGACCAAGTGCGGCCAACAGTTTCAGGATCGTGACTCTCGAGACTCCGGTCATGCGCACGGTTGCGTTGATCGAAACGCCTTCCACCAGTGCGGCGATCACTTCGGCTTGTTTTTCTCGACTCAATCTGTTCATGGCACATCTCCTACTTACACGCTTATTCTACGTGACCGCTCACGTATTTGTCAAGAAAAAAGTGAAGGTAAATCAAAAATATTTTCTTGCCTTTCCAGACCGCTCACGTATAATTAAGGCATGGCGGCGAAGCGGAAAAACCCGTATGCTGTAGCGTTAGGCAGAAGAGGCGGAAAGAAAGGCGGTCCTGCAAGAGCTGCCGCCATGACTGCCGAAGAGCGAAGCGAAAGCGCACGGAAAGCCGTTCTAGCGCGGTGGGCCAAATTCAAACAACAGCCCGACCGCTAGAACACACTTCACCCTTGGAAATCTTGCCGGATGGCGAAAGGGTGAAACGATACGGCTTGAAATGCGGCAGGAGGGGTGTGCCATGCCTGCCGCCGAATGTCAAGCCCCAGTGAGCCTGTGGCAGATCGTGAATAATTTCAAGGTTGATGATTTAACAGCGGGCATCGTGGAGTTGGAGAACAATCAGTGTCTATGTAAGAGTTTTCGAGAACAGCACGGAGGCGGCTTCCCAGCTCCCGAACCACTTGTGCAAGCTGCGAAAAAGAGCTTCCAAGAGATCGAATTGCTCTGCGATGAAATAGGGCTAGATCACGCGAGAGCCCAAATAAATGTTATTGGCATCAAGCTGAACTATCCGATGGATATTTCCTCTCTGCTGACTAACCTCGAAAATGCTGAAACAACGTTACTACGCGAAACATGGGAGCGCAAATTTCTGTATATCAACGAGGACTGTTCTTTGTTTGTAGACAATCCAAATTTACTAGGAGCAGAGGTGGTCGAGGCGTTCCCGTCTGCAAAGGACGATATTCGAGAGGCCGGAAATTGCTTGGCGGCGGAATGCACCACCAGTGCGGTGTTTCATCTCATGAGGGTGGCGGAATACGGTCTCCGTGCCCTGGCCAAGGACCGCCGGATTAAAGTTCCAAGGGGAGCGCTTGAGCTTGCCACATGGGAAGATATTATTCAGCGATTGGAGACTGCCGAGCAGAAAATTCAGGGCTATCCGAAGACGCTCGCAAGAGAGGCACAATTTGAGTTTTACCACGGCGCAATGATGGAATTTAAGAGATTCAAAAACAAGTTCCGCAACCGGCTGATGCACGCGAGAGACAGCTATGACCGACACCAAGCACGTAGCGCCTTAGACCATGTAGGGGATTTTATGAAAATTCTCGCCTCAAGGATTTCTGAAAGCAAGAGAACTCCGCTGACATGGAAGGGCAAGAAGTGGGTTACGCCTTAGCCCCCGCTTCTCCTGATCGTTTCCTGTACCGTGCGGTAGGCGACTTGGCAGAAATCCTCTTTCGGCTGGCGCTTGGGGCGGCCAGCCGTTTTCGTTTTGGCCTTCGGTTTCGGTTCGGTTTTCTTTTCCATGCTCCGAGTGTGCCACGGACGGGGGCGGGATTCAAGCCCCAAGAATTTCAAACTGTACCACTACCCTGGCGCGCAACACCTTGATTTTGATTGGTTGGTTTGCTATACTAAATAACGAGCCCGATCATCCGATACAAGGGCTTTTGGAGGAATCATTATGCCGGTGTCAGTCGAGCTTTCGCCCGTGGCCGTATCCAAAGTGAAGGAGATTTTGGCCCAGCAGGACCCACAACCCAAGGGTCTGCGTCTGGCTGTGGTGGGCGGAGGCTGCTCAGGATTCTCATATCAGATGAACTTTGAGAACGAGACAAACGGGGTCGACAAGGTTTTCGACTTCGACGGGCTCAAGGTCTTCGTGGACTCAGTCTCGTTGATGTATTTGAAGGGCACCAAAGTCGACTACGTCGAGACCCTGGAGGGGTCCGGCTTCAAATTCGAGAACCCCAATGTGAAGTCGACTTGCGGCTGCGGAAGCTCGTTCAGCGCGTGACCTGAAAAGGCAGGGACTAGGGACTAGGGACTGGCAGAAAGAGTGCCTCTGATTGTCCTGGGTCCCTAGTCCCCATTCCATGAGAACCGCCGATTATGTTGGTAGGCTAATCAGGAGTCCTTAGCCCGAGTCCCTAATCCCTAGTCCCTCTCTGATGGCCAGAGATTTTTCCGCCCAAACCGCGGGCCGCGCGGCGCTTCTGGCCGCGGCCGTGATCTTTCTTGCCACCAGGGTTGCCGGCGCGCCCGTCACCTTGCCGCATACTGCGTTCAAGCAGGTCTTGCTCGGCAACGGCCTGCGTGTCCTGCTGGTGGAAAACCACGACGCGCCGGTGGTGAATGTCCAGGTCTGGTACCACGTCGGCTCGAAAGACGAGGTGCCCGGCATGACGGGCTTTGCCCACCTCTTTGAGCACCTGATGTTCCAGGGCACAAAGAACATCCAGCCTGAAGAGTTCTCCGACTACATCATCCGCTCCGGCGGTGCCGACAACGCCTATACCACCGAGGACTATACGGTCTTCTGGGAAACGACGCCCAGTTCCGATCTGCCGGTCTCGCTGTGGCTGGAAGCCGACCGCATGCGCGGTCTCGAAATCACCGACAAGGCGTTCAAGAACGAAAGGGAAGTGGTGAAGGAGGAGCGCCGCCAAAAGTTTGATAATCAGCCGTACGGCACGGTGGTCGAGGCGCTTTACGAGCACGCCTACACTCTCCACCCATACCGCCACATGACGATCGGCAGCATGGAGGACCTCGACCGAGCCAGCATCGATGACGTCCGCGAGTTCTACGACACCTACTACGTCCCCGACAACGCCACGCTGATTGTGACGGGCGACTTTGCAACGAGCGAGGCGGAAGCCGAAGTCCAGCAGTACTTCGGGCCGCTTAACGGCGCCAAGCCCCTGGGGCGAAGCATCCCGGCGGAACCCCGGCAGACCGGCGAGCGCGTGGTGAAGCTCACCGAGGACGTCGCGCTGCCCGCTTTTGTTGAAGGCTATCACATGCCGGCCGATGGCACGCCGGACGCTTACCCGTTGCGGCTCGCGGCCAAGATCCTCTCCGAGGGTGAGAGCTCGCGCATTTATCGGCGCCTGATCTATGAGAAACAGATCGCGCTGGAAGCGGAGGCCACCGGCAACTTCACGGAGGATCCCAACCTTTTCTTCGTCTTCGTCGTGATGAACGCCGGCCACACGCCGGCGGAAGGGGAAGCTGAGGTCCAGGCGGAACTGGAGCACCTCCAGAAAGAGCTGGTTTCGCCGCCGGAACTGGAGAAGGCCAAGAACCAGATGCTCCGAGATTTCATTCTGAGCCGGCAGAGCAACCAGAGCCGGGGTGAGGAACTAGGCTATGCCGCAATCGTCCTGAAGGACCCGGACCTGCTCGATGCCGAGCTGAACCGCTTCCTGGCAGTGACGGCGGAAGACATCCAGCGCGTCGCCAGGCAATACTTTGTGCCCGAGAACTTGACGCTGGTGGAAGTGTTTCCTGAGGTTAAGGGGAAGGGAAGTCCCGGAAGGAATTGACGATTGCCGCCATTGACGATTGCTGATTGCCGATTGACGATTGAAAAACCAACGCGCACGGCGATTCGCGACTAATCATTGACAAGATCTCTCAGGACCGACTCACAGCTATTCACAGCGACGATGAATCTTGAAACCGATTGCAAATTGCAGGCGGAAGATCCAGAAGGCCAAGCAGCGGCGATGCCGGCTGTTGGAGGTTTTCAATCGTCAATCGTCAATCGACAATCGTCAATTCCGCCCATTGTCAATCGTCAATCGTCAATTCTGGTATTGGCCCTCCTGGCGATCACCCTGCTTTTGCCGCTTTGGTCGCGGGCCCGGCAATACCCCCCCAACG
>Ga0326728_10024524_pt1 | contig 10917 bp, 8 predicted proteins | sample MB3enrmetagenome_FD_207602 | JGI IMG/M metagenome (GOLD analysis project Ga0326728, IMG submission 207602) | Lab enriched peat soil microbial communities from McLean, Ithaca, NY, United States - MB31MN | ecosystem: Environmental > Terrestrial > Soil > Wetlands > Peat | place: USA: New York...
AAAGTTCTTATGGTATGGCCGCGCTTTCCGCCCTCTTTCTGGAGCTTTGAAGCAACGCTGGAGATCCTCCCCGAAAAAACCATCCATCCCCCTTTGGGTCTGCTCACCGTAGCCGCACTCTGTCCGAAGAACTGGGAGTTGAGGTTGGTCAATCGAAGCTTTGAAGAGCTGACGGACCAGGACCTTCTATGGGCGGACTTGGTCATGGTCAGCGGCATGGCCGTCCAGAAAGATGACATTGGCGAGACGCTCCTCCGGGCCCGGGCCCTGGGCAGGCGAACGATGATTGGCGGGCCTTATGCGAGTGCTGAACCGCAGGTTTTGCTTCGCCTCGCGGACCATGTGGTGGTCGGCGAACCCGATGAGATTTTCGATGGGATCGCCATGGATCTGGAACGAGGTTCTGCGCAGCGGCTCTACGTCATTAAGGACAAGCCCGATATCAGCAAGACGCCGGTCCCGCGGTTTGATCTGCTCCCGATCAACAAGTACGTCTCCATGGCAGTTCAGTTCTCGCGCGGCTGCCCCTTCCAGTGTGAGTTTTGCGACATCATCACCCTCTATGGCAGGAAGCCGCGAACGAAGTCTCCGCACCAGTTGCTGGCAGAGCTCGATATCCTGTTTAAGCTGGGTTGGCGCGAGCAGGTCTTTATCGTCGACGACAATTTTATCGGCAACCACAAGCGCGCCCTGGAATTGGCCCAGAGCCTGGAAGAGTGGCAGAAGTCTCACGATTTTCCGTTCTTGTTTTACACCGAGGCCTCGATTGATCTCGCGCAGAGGCCGGAGTTGATCAGGGCCATGGTGAAGGCGAACTTTTATTATGTCTTCATTGGAATCGAGAGTCCCTCCGAAGAGTGCCTGGCGGAAGCCAAGAAATACCAAAATCTGCGGCGCAATCAGCTGGATTCAATCCGCTTCATCCAGAGTCGAGGCCTTTGGGTGAGTGGAGGCTTCATTGTCGGTTTCGACTCGGATACGGAAGATATCTTCGAGCGGCAAAGAGACTTCATTGAGCGCGCGGCCATCCCCTGGGCCATGGCCGGGTTCCTGCAAGCGCTGACCACCACCCCCCTCTATGATCGAATGTTGCAACAGGGGCGATTAATGGCGGAAAACACGGGCAACAATTTCAACCGTCCTAACTTTCGAACTCTGCTTCCCCTTCCTGTTCTCTTGCAAGGTTTGCGCCAAACCCTTCTTTCCCTTTATTCTCCCTCGGCGTTTTACAATCGGGCTTACCGTTCGCTTGAGCAATGGGAAACCGCGGAGGAGCAGAAAGCGGCGCCCTATCCGATCTTGCTCGCATTTGGCGTTTTGGCCCGGTCAATATTCCGTCAAGGCATGCTCTCCTCCTATCGGAGAGAGTATTGGAAGTTCCTGTTGCAAATCCTTACGCGCTGGTCGCGAAATCCACCGAAGTTGGCCATGGGAATGACGATCCTGCTTTCCGGGCATCATTTCATAAAATACGCGCGCGATGTCGCAGCGGCGATAGAGGCGGAATCTCGAAAACTTGCAGGCGAAGAGCCCGCAGGAAAAGTCGGACCTCACTTCGGCTTACCAGGCATCCTTGGGAGTGGAGGATGAATCCGCACAAGGGCGCGCTGATCACAGAATTCATCCTGCTGTTTGTGGGGCTTCCCGTGCTCTTTCGCCTGCTCCCGGTGAGGTTGTCGCCTCTACCCGCCCTGTGGTTGGCAGCATTGTATTGCCTTTGTGTGCTGCGCCGCACGTCCGGGTTCAATTCGACGTTGCTGTGGAACGCCGAACCGCTGGCCGGCTCCATCGGCAGCGTGTTGGCGATCTTTACCATCGCGGCCATCGTCATCACGGCAGCCGTCTGGCGGTTGCGCCCGCAAATCCTCTTCGGCTTCGTGTGCAGCGCCCCGCTGTTTTGGGCGCTGGTGATGGTACTCTACCCGGTGCTCTCGGTTTATCCGCAGGGAATCATCTATCGGGCCTTCTTTTTCGAGCGTTATCGCCCGCTGTTCAGCTCGCCAGCCGCCATGATCCTTGCCAGCGCCGCAGTGTTTGCCTTCTCCCACATCATCTTTCGCAATCCCTGGTCAGTGGCACTCACCTTCCCCGCGGGCTTGCTCTTTGCCTGGCGCTACCAAATGACCGGCTCGCTGCTCGTTTCCTCTCTCGAGCATGCGTTCTACGGATGTTTCATTTTCACCGTCGGCTTGGGCGGGCTTTTCTATCATGGCGCGAGCCGCACGGTAATAGGAAGATGATCACCCACGCCCTTACCATGCGGTGGGCAGGGCAGCGCGGCGGGGGCCGCAAGGGAATTGTAGCGCCGGCCTTGAGGCCGGCACTCGGCCGGCATGCCGGCCGCCATGGCACTCGCATGCCGACCTCAAGGTCGGCGCTACGTCGTGGCATGGCCATCCTGGCCATGCCGGATCACGGGCGGGGCGCTTGCCGCAGCCCTATCCGGCATGAGAAATTACCATTTCCAGGGTTGCGCTGACCTCGGGAGAATTCTGATAAGAGATATTGAGAGGTCGAGATATGGCCGCCATTCGACATGCCGTTTCGATTGACGCTCCAAAGGAGGGGAAATCATCATGAATGCCGCCGTGGTCAGTGCCTTCGATGCGCCCCCGCGCTACACCGTGTTTGCCGAACCGGCCGCTGCCGAGGGAGAGAAGATTGTCGCGGTAACCGCCGCGGGTCTTCACCCCATCGTGAAGTCGCTGGCGAACGGCACTCACTATGGCAGTCCGGCTGAACTGCCCTTCATCCCCGGGGTCGACGGGGTGGGACGGGTCGAGGACGGCACGCCTGTCTATTTTGGCATCGCCCGAGGGCCGTTCGGCACATTCGCCGAGCGCGCGCCGGCGGCCAGCAGGATGTGTTTGCCGCTGCCTGCGGGAATCAGTGACGTGACCGCCGCGGGAATTGCCAATCCCGCCATGTCGTCCTGGGTGGCGCTAACGGTGCGCACCAAATTTGCCGCGGGGGAAAGTGTTCTCATTCTGGGCGCCACGGGCGTGGCCGGGCAATTGGCCGTGCAAATCGCCAAACGTCTGGGCGCGCGACGCGTCATCGCCGCCGGGCGTAATCCTCAGGCACTGGAAAGGCTTCGGGAACTAGGCGCGGACGCAATCGTGTCCCTCCATCAGGAACATGGAGCCCTGGTGTCGGCATTTCGCCGCGAGTGGGCGGAAGCAGGAGTAGATGTTGTGCTCGATTATCTCTGGGGCCATCCCGCCGAGAGCGTGCTCGAAGCGATCTCCCAAAAGGGACTCCGCATCGCCGCCTCGCGCGTCCGGTTTATCCAGATTGGCTCGAGTGCGGGCAGGACGATCTCCTTGCCTGCGGATATCCTCCGCAGTTCGAGGCTTGAACTGCTAGGTAGTGGCGTCGGCAGCGCGTCCATCGTTGAAATCTGGCAGACCCTTGGCGAGTTTTTCAAGGTGGCAGCCGAAAAGCCCTTCCAGTTCCAAACCCGGATCGCGCCCCTGCGAGATGTTGAAGCGGTCTGGAACAGCCCTGACCAGGGTGTGCGCCTGGTGTTCCAGCCGTAATTCGGTCGCTTTCAGACCATCGCGCTCTGGCCCCGGACCGGCGGATGGTCTTTCAGAACACGGCCTAATTCCGAAACGGTCAACGGCTCAACCAAGTAATCCACCGCGCCCAACTGCATGGCTTCCAGGTATGATCCCATATCGACGCAACGCGCCACCACCAGGACCGGCAGGCTGCGGTTGATTTCCGTGGCGCGTTTCAGCACGCAGCTTCCTTCAAACTTGGGCGTCCCCTGGCTCACCACGACGAAGTCAAAAGGTTTGTTTGCCAGGCAGCGGACACCCTCCTGATAAGAATTGCAGGTTTGGACACAATACCCACAACGCTCGAGAATATCGCGGTAAAAACGAAGGTCACCGGCGTCTTCGAATACCAGGAGCGCCTTCGCCCTCGGAATACGAAGAGGTAGTGGATTCTTTCCTTGCTCCATGCCCCTCGGCTCCATAGGTCACCTCCTCAGGGTCGGCCATCCGGAATCTTCCTCCCGCGGGGGAAATCAGCTTCCGGGCCGTTCCGCAGGACTTATTGCCCTATTTCCAACCACACAGCCTGTGCTCAATCCAAGCTCTGAGCAAACCAGGAGTTATTTGTTCCCTCGTCAAATCATCTGCACGGAGATAATTTCGCCATCAGTAGGGGCGGCTGCCGTACTACCAACACCTCGGCGACAGGCAGGTGGACACCGGACGAATGAGAATGGGTGTGAAGAAGATGTCGTCTGTCGATAGAAACCACGTACGCTGACGATAGGAAGGTCGCCCTTCCCGGAATAGATGCAGGTCAACAATGGCATAGATTGAAGCGTAGAGCCCATTGATGACCTCCGTATAAACCAAAGTCTACACCCAAAAAGCTCCAAGTCAAGGGGAATATCCGGCGAAAGTTCTCTTCCCTTTTGGGCATCCTTAGCGTTGATACGTAAACTTGACGCCCGAGGGCGGTAGGCGTATGGTTTTTGCTCCGGAATGGCGGTTGAAATCGAGATTTCCGGCCCAACATGAATATTCAGCCTGACTTCCGACGCCTGCTCAAAACCATCCACCACGAGGAACCGGACCGCGTGCCGTTAGTGGAGTTTCAGGTGGACACGTACATCAAGAACCTGTTCATGGGCAGGCCCCTGCACGGCGTAAAGGATCACCTCGCCTTCCAGACGGCGGCAGGTTTCGACTTCATCTATCTGCGCGCGGACTACGAATTCGCGGGTTTGCCGGCGGTCGTCTCCACGGGAACGCCACGCTCCTGGGAATTCTCCGCGGCGGCCCATGAGGAGGAATCGGTCAGCACGGACCGGCCCGGACCGGTCGCGACCCTGGGGGATTTTGACACCTATGCGTGGCCCGTCCCGGCGAGCGTCGATGTCTCCCCGCTGGAAGAGGCAGCGACTGCCCTGCCGCCGGGGATGGGGATCATCACCGGTGTCGGCGGCGTCTTCACGCGCACCTGGATGATCCTGGGCTATCCGCATTTCTGCTTATCGCTGACCGACTCACCTGAATTGGTGGAGCGGGTTTCCAGGCAGGTGGGAGGCATCCAATGCGCGGTCCTTCGCCGCCTGGTCAGGATGCCGGGGGTGGTGGCGGTCTGGTACGGGGACGACCTGGCGTTTACTGAAGGCCTCCTGGTTTCGCCTAAAATCCTGCGGCGCTGGTTCTTTCCATGGATCGAGGAACTGGCCGGTATTGCCCGTCAGGCAGGCCTGCCGTTCATCATGCACAGTGACGGGAACTTGTGGCCGGTGCTGGGTGATTTGATCGCGCTGGGCGTCCAGGCACTGCACCCCGTCGAGCCCAAAGCCATGGACATTTACGATTTGAAGCGGCGGTACGGCGAGCGGGTGGCGATTTTCGGCAACATCGACATGGGCTACCGGCTGGTTTCGGGAGAGGGCCGGCCGCAGGATGTGCGCGCCGAAGTGCGGCAGCGCATCAAGGACCTGGCGCCCGGAGGTGGTTACGCTGTGGCGTCGGGCTCCGGTGTGACCCGCTACGTATCCCTCGAGAATTTCAATGCCCTGCGCGAGGCCACTTTCGAGTACGGCGCCTATCCGATCCGTTTGTAACAGGGGATGCGTGGGAAGCAATGGGGAAGCATCAGGATGGCTTCTGGTTACTTCCGTCCGCATTGCGTCAAGTAAAGAATCAGCAGCCCGCCGGCTGCCACCGCACATGCGAATTTGGCGGCCACCGGAAGGTAGGAAGGTGAGAAGAATCCCTCTAACGTTCCCGCCACCAGAAGCAGGGGGATGATGCCCAGGGCCAGGCGCACGCCCCGGCCTCCGTAAAGGATCAGGGCCTCGCGGCGGGGGAGTTCACCCGGAAAAAGCAAGCCGCGCGCCACCAGCAAACCCGCGCCGCCGGCAATGAAAATCGCGGGCAATTCCAAAACCCCATGCGGGGCGACGAACGACCAGAGTTGCAGGCTCATGCCTGCCTGCCAGCACGCCGCTCCGATGACGCCCAGCAGCACGCCGTTCATTGCCAGCAGATAAATGGTCACAATGCCGCCCAGAATTCCCACCGCGAACATGGTAAAAGCCACGCTGAGGTTATTGGTCATGATGACGCTGGAAGCCAGTGGTTTGATGGTGAGCACCGAATGCGTCCACATCTCGCGCCGGTCAATCGTGTCGTTCATCTGCTGGCCGAGGAAGAATCTTTGAAAGGCCGGGTCCGCCAGGCAGGCTAAGAAACCTGCCAGAGCCCCCGCCATAAAAAGCGCGCACGCGAAAGCGGTGTAGCTCCAGGTCTGGCGAAAAATGCGGGGGAAGTCAAACCGGTAAAATCCGATGATGCCGCGCGGGCGGGCCGGATGTCCCATGTAAATCAGGTTATGGGCGCGCGCCAGAAGTTGATTCAGGAACCCCGCCCACGGCCGGCTCAAGGGATCCTCGCGCACGGTGGCCAGGTCAGCGGCAATCTGGCGGTAGAGCAATCCCAGCTCCTGAAGTTCCGCATGGGAAAGCGCCCCTACGCCGCCATGCCCAGATTTCTTGATGATGGCCTCGAGCCGGTCCCAGTAGGGCTTGCGTTTTGCCAACCAGCGTGCGCTAATCATGAAGATTTCCGGCGATCGATGAAGCGGCGCGATCGTGACCCCGTGACCGTCGTAAACAAGTTCTGTATTCTATCGCCAAGCAGGCGGAGAAAGTGTTACTTTTTTCCGGTTGGGGCGTGGACATCCTAGCCGCGAATTCACGCGGGGGGATGGGTGCGCACGTCGATTGCATACTGGAAACTGACCTCCCATGGATAATCTGGTCATTGATACGCCCGAACAAATCCCGCTGGAATTTCCGCTGGCCGGAATCGGCAGCCGGTTCCTGGCTCTGGCGGTGGATACATCGATTCAAGTGGTGGCGGGCCTGGGCCTGGTCATCATGGCCATGGCGGTGGGGCTGAGGAGTTCCAGGCTGTCCACCCACCGCACGTGGGTATTGGCTTTTGTGGCGCTTTTTTGGTTTCTTCTCCAGTTCGGGTACTTCGCCTTCTTTGAAGCGATCTGGAACGGGCAATCTCCCGGCAAGCGCGTGACCCACCTGCGGGTGATCCAGGACTCGGGCCGGCCCATCACCGTGTACGAGGCCGTCGCCCGCAACCTGCTGCGGATTGTCGATAGCTTCCCGGCTTTCTATGGCGTGGCGATCATCAGCGCCCTGCTGAGCTCGAAGAGCAAGCGGCTGGGCGATTACATTGCCGGCACCGTGGTGGTATATGAAAAACCCGCGGCGATTGAAACCGGGGTTCGATGGGACTCTCCCCAGGCTGCGGGCGGCTCCCGTTACGACGTTTCGCGCATCATCCCGGAGGAATTCCAGTTGATTGAAGCTTTCCTGCTGCGGCGGAATCAGCTCGCCTCCGAGGTGCGAGCCCAAACTGCGCGCCAGATCCTCCAGCGCTTCGCGGGCCGTCTGGATTTCAGTCCGGAGGACCTGCGCTCTCCGGAGGCCCTGCTGGAAACGCTCGCCGCCGCCTATCGCGCTCGCGCCCGCTACGGGTAGTTGCCGGCAAGATTTTTGTGGCCAACCCATGCCTCCATTCGGTACTTTGTCTGTGCGCAACATGGTGACACTCCCCGAGAAGAAGATTTGAAGGAGCCCCGTCGTGCTGGGTCTTGACCGAAATGCCGCGCGCTATACGTGGACAGCGATTTTCATCCTCCTCTTCGTGGGACTGCTCTACCGTATTCGCGAGACGCTGTTCATTTTTATCGTGGCCCTGCTGTTCGCCTATCTGCTCTGGCCCCTGGTGAAATTTTTTGACCGGCGTCTGCCGGGGCGTTCCAAGGTGCTGGCGCTCACCCTTGTTTACCTGGCGCTGGTGGGATTTCTGATCATCGTGGGAATTGCCGTCGGCTCGCGCGTTGTCCAAGAGGCAAATTCCCTGGCGGCGCGCCTGCCCGATCTGATTGCCAAATTCCAGGCACCCCTTGCCCCGCCCCCTTCGCCCTCCGGCCCCACCCTGAAGAGCACGGTCCTTTCCACGGTGCAACAGCAACTGGCCCAACATTCCAAGGAGCTCCTGGGCATGCTCCCCAACGCCGCCCTGAGAGTGATCTCGCGCGCCGGAAACCTTATCTTTATCGTCCTGGTGCCGATCCTCAGTTTCTTCTTTTTGAAAGACGGCAGGGAGATTCGCAGTTCCATGCTCGCCTTTTTTGCCAACGGCCCGCACCGCGACAAGGCAGAGAGAATTGCCGCCGACCTGCACGTACTGCTGGCCCAATACATGCGGGCCCTGGTGCTGCTGGGGCTCGTGGCGTCGGTGTCTTATGGGCTCTTCTTCTCGGTCATGGGCGTTCCTTATGGGATTCTGCTCGCGGCCGTGGCTTTTCCCCTGGAATTTATACCTATGGTCGGCCCCCTGGCCGGGGCCATCATCGTCCTGCTGGTGGCGGGATTGAGCGGCTCACACCATCTGCTGCTGATCTTCTTCTTCCTCGTGGCCTTCCGTCTTTTTCAGGATTATGTGGTGTCGCCCCATCTGCTCAGCGCCGGCATGAAGCTCCATCCTCTGCTGGTTATCTTCGGAGTTCTGGCGGGCGGTTCGCTCGCGGGCGTGGCCGGCAGCTTTCTTTCGGTTCCGGTGCTGGCAACGTTGCGAATCGTCTACCGGCAGTTGCTGATCAAGACTCCACCCGCGGTCGCAGTCCCTGGCCCTGCCGCCCCATCGTAAGGAAAGCAAATTCCACTTTCCGCACCACCCCGTCCGTCAGCTGACGGACACCCCTCCTCAACCGAGAAGGGGAGTTCCTTAATCGCTCCCCTCCTGATTCAGGAGGGGTGGCGCTCCATGCGCCGGGGTGGTTACATGCAGCGCCGGGGTGGTTACACGCAGTGCTGACCTGAAGCTCAGCGCGGATTTCGATGCACCGGACTTCTTGCGGCCCGCGACCCGTGCTGATGGGAATATGCGTGCGTGACCTCCGCGCCAAAAAGGATGATCTGCGCGGAGTAATAAACCCAGGTGAGAATAATAACCAGGGACGAAGCTGCTCCGTAGGCTGAGGCGACGGTGGACCGGGCAAGGTAAAGCCCAATCAGCGCTTTCCCCGTCGTCAAGAGAATGGACGCCACGGCGGCGCCGATCCACACATCCCCCCAGGCCACAGGCACGTCGGGAAGAATCTTGAAAATCATGGCGAGGAGCAGCGCAATCATTCCCAGGGAGAGGAGAAAGTTGACCGATTCCAACCAGGGCAGTGGCCAGGGCAGGTGCGGCGCAATGAACTTGTTCACGCTGGCCAGCGCCGTGCTCACCGCGAAGGATAGGAGTAACAGGAATCCCAAGCCTAGTACCAGGACGAACGACAGGAAGCGCTCCCGAATCGCCCGCATCCAGACATTTTCTGATCCCGGCCCGACCTTCCAAATCTTATTGAGCGCGTCTTGCAGTTCCACAAAGGCGCCGGAGGCGCCGAGGATCAGGGTCCCAATTCCCACGGCGCTCGCAAAGAATCTAAGGCCCGACGTGTCGGCGCTTTGCAGGATCCCTTGAATCGCTCTAGCCGCTGCCTCACCCACGAAACCCCGGAGTTGCAGCAGGAAATCCGCCTCCGCCGCCTTCTGCCCGAAGACCAGGCCGGCAACCATCAAAACCACCATCAGCACGGGCGCCATAGAAAAGACGGTGTAAAACGCCAGCGCCGCTCCCATGCTGGGGGCATTGTCCTTCACCCAGGCCGCGCCCGCCTTTTTGAGCAGCACGTACGCCGCGCGCACCTTTTCGAGTATTCTGGAGGCTCGCCAACGTTTCAAATTCATCCCGCCGATCCCCTGCGAAGGCTAATCTCCGTCACCCGCGGGGATCTCCTTTTTGCACGCAGATTTCGGTTCGCCTGGCCTGCTCCCCTTGGCTCACCCATACTGCCACGGTGTGGAGGGCAGTTCAACCGGTTCCACTGCCCAGGGAGTTTTTGAAAAAGGCGCCGGGATTTGATAAGAATAGCTGGCCCAAAAGGGCAGACCATGGGATCGAACCATTACGGGTACAATAGCAAAATGCCAAACGGGGCTGGTTTCGATAGACCTTTGCCGTGTCCGTAACAACCCAACTCAAGGGAGTCCATAGCTATGCGAATCTGGATATTGATAATGCTGGGCGCAACGCTGGCGTTGGGACAAACTCCTCCTGTTCCTCCTGCTGCTCCTGCTGCTCCTGCTCCTCCTGTTGACAACATGCAAAAGTGCAAAGGCATTCTGGACGTCGCCATGCACGACCATAATCCGGATGTACGCAAGGGCGCGGCGGAAGCGATCAGCCTGTTGGCAATTAAGGACAACCCGCTGGAGTTGCTGATCTCGATGCTCGATGACCACGACGTCACGGTGCGCATCGCGGTGGTGGTCAGCCTGGGAGACTTTAAGGATCCTCGAATGCTCCCGGTCATCAAGAAAGCCCTTTTGGATCCCGTTCCCGAAGTGGACTTCACCGCCGCCAAGGTGCTTTACCAACTCCACGACCCCGACGGCGAGCAATTTCTACTGGCGGTGGTGAGCAAAGAGTCAAAGGCCTCGTCCAATTATTTCAGCAAGGAAAAACGAAGCGCCTTGCGCTTGCTCCACACTCCCAACAAGCTCTTTATGACCATCGCCATCGAGGCAGCAGGGTTCGCGCCCGTGCCCGGCCTGGGATTCGGGCTGTCCTCCGTGAATGGTATCATCTCGGATCCTGATTCCTCCGCACGCGCGGCCTCTCTGCTGCTTATAGGAGCAACGCAAGACCCTAACCTTGCCGACGCGGTGGGAACATCTTTGTCGGATAAGCAGTGGTCCGTGCGCGCCGCAGCCGCCCACCTGGTGGCGACACATCCCTTCCCCCATTCCGGGAGAGCCTGCTCCCCCTGCTGGACGACAATAAGAGCGCCGTTCGCGTGCGC
>Ga0326728_10024527_pt1 | contig 10916 bp, 8 predicted proteins | sample MB3enrmetagenome_FD_207602 | JGI IMG/M metagenome (GOLD analysis project Ga0326728, IMG submission 207602) | Lab enriched peat soil microbial communities from McLean, Ithaca, NY, United States - MB31MN | ecosystem: Environmental > Terrestrial > Soil > Wetlands > Peat | place: USA: New York...
TATGTGTTTCACGTGATTGTGTCAAGCCGGGCTGGAGATGTCCCGTGAGAGCCGATCCACCGATGACGCCTAAAGGACGATCAACTAACCCTACCGCGCCGTGTCCTGCTCGGCGAACCCCGAGCAAGCGAGACACGCGGTTCCATGAATTTCGACGCCGGCGCAATATATTGTGATTGCCGGAGCAAAGGGGATAAGCCGCTCAGATTTTCCGATCAAGTCTCCCGACCTCGACGATTGTTGGCGAAGCTCCCTACCACCTTGCCTCGGCAGACGCCGCCTCTCGAGACGCGACGCGACGCCGCGACAGCGGGCGCGAGACCTCCGCAACCGCCGACGCGCCCTCATTCGCGTTCTCGCGCGTGGAGCGCGTCCGGCGCTGGAGGCGGGGGCCTGGATCCGGAAGCGCGCCGGCGGCGAATGGCGAACGTTGGCGAACGTCGGCGACCGCCGCCGCGTTTCTGCGCCGCGCGCCCGCCGCCGCAACGCGCCGCCATCGGCTAGAAGGGGACTGCGGCATGGCGCGCCTCGCCGAGGACCTCGGCGCGCGCTTCGTTGAGCCGCGGGATGTCCGCCCGCGCCAGCGCGAGAATCTCCGAAGCGTCGCGGCATTCGGGCCCCGAGCACTCGACGTCCGCTTCGCGGCGCAGATGATCGGCGAGCGGCCGTCGCATGCGATGATCGACCAGGCCGCCTTCGACGCGAAAGACGATGTGGCCGAAAAACGCGACCCGGCGGCCGGGATCGACGCGACCGCGCAGCCACGCCGCCGACGCGGCGTCGGAGCGCAGGAACCGCGCGAACGCCGCCCGTCCTTCGCGCGAATAGAGATCGTAGGCCCAACTCGGCGTCCCGCCGATCATCGTTTCCGGCGGCCGCTCGTCGGCTTTGACCCCCGTCGGGCCCGCCAGCTCGCGATAGAGCAGCGCGACGAACGGACCCAGGAGCTCGCCGGTGCGCCGGCGTCCCAATCGCGCGATCTCGACGATCCGCTCCGGCCATCCGGCGTGGCGCAGGTCGTCGAAGACCCTTTGCGCCTCGCCTCGCCGCCTGAGCCCAAGAGCGCGCGATCCGCCGCCTAGCGCGCACCACAGCGCCAGCGCCCGGCGGTGGACCGGCCCTGGCCTCGACGCGATCGCGATCAGTTCGCGCGTCGGCAGCGCGCGCAGCTCCGCCCTGTCCTGCGCATAAGCGGGGCGCCGCTCGCAGGCCATCAGGAGATCGTCGGCGGCCCGGCATTTCGGCGCGCGGGCGAGCGCGTCGATGACGCAATTCGCCACCGCCCATTCGCCGCCGAGCGCGGCGCGGAACCGGCTTCCGGCGAGCGCCGCAGTGACGAGCCCCACCGCGTCGAGGTCGCCGAGGCCGACGTCCTCGCTGGCGATGCAGCCCAGGCGTCGCCACAGACGCTCGGGAGCGTCCCGGCGCAAGGTCGCCGCCGCGCGCAACGCCAGATCTCGCCGACCTCGGCGCACCGCTTTCTGCAGCAAGCTCATCGCCACCCATGGCGTCGCGCAGATCGGATCGGGCCGTGGCGGCAGGTCGCTTCGCTCAACCGCACGGCGAAGCTCGTTCTCGAAGAGCGACTCAATTTCGGATCGCTTCATATTCGCCCTCCCGGAGCGCAAGGAGGGCGAAGGAATCTCGACCTCTCTATAAGTATATTACAATAACGACTAAAGTAAATATGATTTCTATCCTGCGATCTAAAAAAGAGTACTTTTCTATTCGGCAATAGGTTTTCAGTTGTTACTTTAGAATTCTCCGCCAATCGACCTGACTTATCGATTGACGTCTTTGGAATTCGCGGGCCATGGCTAATCAGGCCATCGCCGCAGCGGCTGCGGTCGATCGGCGGGCGTTGACGACTGGCGCAGATTCGGCGGGGCCCCGGCGCGGGCTTTCACCGCCAATCGGCGCTCCCGACCTTTGACGCGTGCGTTGACCGCGGGAATCGAGGAGCGGCGCCAATCGGCGCGCCGTTCCGTTGCGTCTCGTCGAGAATCGCCCCCAAGGCGCGTGCGCGACACGCCCGCGTCAAATCCCGACAGATAAAGCCGCAATTCGCGACAAGACCGCCGTCGCTTTCGTGTCGCGGCGGCGGCGCGCGACAGCCTTAACCGAACTATTTCTCTAAATTAGAAATCTCTGACCATGACACCTCGGGATTTGTTCGTGTTTTTCGATGTCGTCTGGCGTCGTGCTGGATGAATCTCCGGATTGTCGAAAACTGGATGATACCATTGAAAATATTAGCATTTATTCGCCAACGCCGCGTGTCGCTTGTCCCATTTTCGCGGCTAATTTCAAGGTTCCCGGCTGTTCGGCTCTGCGGAGTTCGGAAGTCCCGTAGAATGGCTAGGCGGCAGGCCGCAAACGACAGCGGGAGTCGGGCCCGCGCCGCCGATGATCTATTGACGATCTGCGCGCTCCACCCGCGCTATGAGCGACGACGGCGCGAGTTCCGAGGCCGAAGCTCGCGCGATTTGGCCGATGTCGTCTGCGGTTCGGAGAGGATCGAAGAGCGAGTTGGCGCGCTTTGGCGCGCGCTCGGCGGCGGGCCGCGCCATCTCGGCGAGCGTCGACCGCGCCGCCAAACCGAGGCGGCGTTCGAGCGTCTCAGCGAAGCAGGCTGGCCCGGCGGGTTGGTCGAGGTCGCGCGCGTCAACTTCAACCGAACTGGCGAACCGCTTGCGCCGCTACTCGCTCTCCTGGCGCAACGGCCCATGGACAGGTCGCGCGTCGACGCCGACGAGTTTCCGCCGAGGGCGAAGCGGACTTGTGAAAGCCGGCGACGCGCCGGCGTCGCGGCAGGGCGGCGCCCTTCGCGCCGGGCTCGCGGGTTTCATGGCGAGGGCGGGAGGCGGCCCCCCGCCGCCGGCTGGCCTTGCGGGACTTCAACGCGGCGCGCCGCCGCGAAGGCGGAGCGCCGACGCGAGCTCGTGGGCGCCGCTGCGGCGCGGCGGCCGCAGCGATATCTTTATCTTTCGCGATCTTTCGCGCGCGGTTCGCTCACCAGAGGCTGGGGCTGCGCTGGCGGGATGAGACCGCCATCGTCATTGGCGACTGGAGCGCCTGCGGCGCGAACGACGCGTGGACGGACGCGGCCGTCGTCTCAGGCAGCGGTCGGGGACACATTCGCTGGGCGGCGAAGAAGAGACCGACGGAGCTCGGCCCGCCGAAGCAGGCGTTGACGGGCGCGCTCTGAGGGGCCGGGCGCGGCGAATAGGCGGCCTGGAGCAGGTTGGACTGATCGCAACTGGGAACGCCCAAAGCGATCGCCTCGACGCCGCTCATGGTGGTGAACTCGGTGGTGTTGAGCGCGCCGCGCGCCCTCGCCCAGGCGCGGACGCGGTAGGGGTATTCCTGCAGCATCATCAAGTTCGCCAGGAGATTGACGCGACCGTCTTCGTTGCGGGCGGCGTGGAACCACAATTGCGCGTCGGCGTAAACGCAGGCGCCGCGCGCGCCCAGCTTCATCGTGCAGGCGGAGGCGCAGACGCCGCCGATCTCGACCCTCGCGCCGCTCGCGTTGGCGGAGCCGACGAAGTCGAGATAGTCGCCGACGCGGCCGCCGCCGTCGAACAGTCCGCCGAAGGCTTGGGCGTTCGAGCCGGAGAGCGCGTAGGCGACGGCGAAGCCAAGGCCGAGCGCCTTGACGGTGGAGGCGAGCGAAGCGCGAAACTGACGCATGAAACAACCCTTTCGTGCCGCGCAAATCCGCCGCCGCGGCGCGTCAGCCGCCGGAGACCGGCGCCGGCGCGCCGCCCGAACCGCGAAAAGTCCGAGCGGGAGACCTGCGATTGTCGATTGGTTAGGCACATGCCGGACTAGCCGGCTCGACAGAGGGCGTCATGCCTCCGTGGTTCTGAAACTCAGGACCGCGGCTGTCTCGCGGGGGGTTATCTCACGCGAGCGCTGTTGATCGGCTTAGCCAATTGAATCAAGTTTTATCGATCTGCGGGCTAATGGCCGAGGGCGTCACATATAGTAGACGAAAGGTAGCTGATCCTACCCCCGGCGATAGCGAAGCTGCGGCGCGGCGATCGGGGCGGTCGCCGGCATGGGCCGGGCCGGTCAAGCCGTCACGGCGGAGGGCTCGCCGATGGCGAGGCCTCGACGTGCAAGGAAGTGACTGAAATCTATAGAGGCCCCACTTTGCGCCGGCTCGACCTCGGGCCACGGGTTCGCGGCCGCGGTAGCTGGCGCTTCGCCGCGCAAATCTTGTTCGCGTCAATCAGCGTCCAGAGCCGCCGCGGTTTATCGCCCCCGGTCGTTTTGGGAGCGACGCGACGCCCATAGTTCACAATACGACAAATCGACCATCGCTCCGATCGTCGTTGCGTTCGACCTGATTCCGACCGTGATTCCGCCCCTGGCGCCAGCACATCATCCGCCCCTGTCCCGGTAAGCGACGAAGCGCGACGGCAGTCACCCCCCTCCCCGCCATAACGCTGCCGCCGCAACGCCAGCGCGAAGACGCGCCGCCCGAAACGCGCGGCGAGGCGGCTATGGCCCGATCGCGCGCCGCGAGGCGAAGAGATCGGCGACTTCGCCCCACGATGCGGCGACGGCCTGCGCGCCCGCGTCGATCAGCCGTTCGCGATGGTCTTCGTCGACATGCCCGCCGCCGACGAAGCCGATGACTTTCGCGCCCGCCGCGCGCGCGGCGATCACGCCGGGGGGCGAATCCTCCATCACCAGCGCCGATCCCGGCGCGACGCCCATCTTCTCGGCGGCGTAAAGAAAGATGTCGGGCGCCGGCTTGCCGCGTGAGACGTCGCGCCCGCTGAATATTCTGTCGTCGAAGAAGCGCGCGAGCCCGGCGGCCTCGAGGCTGAAGCGGACGCGCTCGAGGTCGGAGGAAGAGGCGACGCAGCAAGGGGCCTCGAGCGCCTTGAGGAACTCGACCAGGCCAGGCGTCGGCTTCAGCTCAGCGGCGAACAGCTTCTTGACGCGCGGCCAAAGCGTCGCGCGCAGCTCCGGCGGCGCGAGGCGCCCGACCGCGTTCTCGATAATGGCGAAGATGTCGTCCTGCTTCTTGCCGAAGCACCGCGCCCACAGAGCGACGGAAACCTCCGCGCCGAGCTCCGCGAACAAATCCTGATGCGCGCGCATCGATAGAATCTCGCTGTCGACCAGAACGCCGTCACAATCGAAAATGATGAGGTTGAGGCCATCGGGAAGCTTCATCGGTCGGTCGGTCGCTTTCTCCATCGCGCCATCGCAGGCGCGCTCATGCTCGATTGCGTCGCCCCGGCGCGATCGACCTGGGGGACGCGTCGCGGCGTTCCCCGCCGTCGAACGGCGGCGCCAATGCGAGCCCTACGAGCGCAACGCCTTGCGCACCGCGCGACGCGCTTGGTCCCCGCCTCCGGCCCTCAACATATTGACTCATGTCAAAAGTCCGGAGAACGCAGGCATGACGGGCGCGAACAGCGGCCAGCGCGACGGCGGCCGCCGCGGCGGGCCCTGCTCACGCGTGGCGAAGCCGCCGTCCGTCGGCGGCGCTCAGGCGCGGGTCGAGCTTGTCGCGCGGACGCACGCCGAACGACGCGATCACGGCTTCGCAGGCGCGCGCGAGATTGGCGCACGGGCCGGCGGTTCCGACGCTGCGGCGGCTGACCCGCGCCCCTTCGACGAGGAGAACGATCGTGTCGGCGAGCAAGCCCGGCTGCCGAGCGCCGGCCGCTTCGCACAGCCGTTCGAGACGCTCGCGCTGACGGCGCTTGACCGCCTCGATCACCCGCAGCGCGGGATGATTGTCCTCGGTCAGCTCGACCGCCGCGTTGGAGAAATCGCAGCCGCGCTCGTCCTCGGCGATGAACTTCGCCACCCGCGCGACTAGGCCGTAGAGCTGGCTCACCGGGTCGCCCGGGTGCGCCGTTTCGAGCTCGGCCCAGGTCTCGTCGGTCTTCCGCCCCTTGTAATTGAGACACTCGAGGATGAGATCGTCCTTCGAGCCGAAGTGGCGATAGAGCGTCATCTTGTTGGTGCCCGCCGCTTCCGCGATCGCCTCGACGCCGACGGCGCGAATGCCGTGGCGATGAAAGAGATCGAGGGCGCAGGCGACGATCCGTTCGCGCGGACGCTCCGTCTTGGCGTCGCCTCCCTCCGCCTCTGAATTTTTCTTGGTCATCGCTCTTGACTGGGGTGTTACCGATCGGTATCTAGTAGCTGTTACCGGTCGGTAACACATCCTCGCGCCGGAAGTCAACGCGAAGGCGACGGGCGACTTCGCTGCGCGAGACGATTTGTCGCAACGCCGAAAGGAAGCGTCATGACGCTGCGCCAAGATCCGACCCTCGAGGAGCTCCTCGAAGATCCGCTGATCCAGGCGGCGATGCGCGCCGACCATGTCGACCCCGCCGCGCTGCGGACGCTGCTCGGCGCGGCGGCCGGCCGCGTCGCCGCAAGCCGCGCCCGCGAGCCTGCGAGGACTGTGGCGGCGAAGCCGCCGATCGACTGGCGGGCGACGCCGTGGCGCGCGGGGGCGCCCGCGCGCCTCCCGTCTCAGCCGCTCGCGGACGCCTGCGGCGCCGCGTTCTGCTGCTAGCGTTGGCGTCGGCGAGGCCGGATTAGTGGTCGGCTTCTTCATCCAACGCCCGATCTTCGCCTCGGCGATCGCCGCGATCCTCGTGCTCGCCGGCGCGGTCTGCTATTTCCTGCTGCCGGTTTCGCAGTTCCCCGAGATCACGCCGCCGCAGATCGTCGTCAGCGCCAATTATCCCGGCGCGGGCGCGCAGGTCGTCGCCGATACGGTCACGACTCCGCTCGAAGAGCAGATCAACGGCGTCGAGGGCATGACCTACATGTCCTCGACGAGCTCGAACGACGGCTCCTCGACGATCACCGTCACCTTCAACGTCGGCTATCCGCTCGACATCGCGGCGGTCGACGTGCAGAACCGCGTGTCGCAGGCGGCTTCGTCGCTGCCGCCGATCGTCAACCAGGGCGGCGTGACGATCAAGAAGCAGAACCCGAATTTCGTTCTCATCGTCAACTTGATCTCGCCCGACCATTCGGTCGATCCGGTCGCGCTGTCGAACTACGCCTATCTGCAGATCGTCGATCAGCTGAAGCGGCTGCCCGGCGTCGGCGACGTCCAGGTGTTCGGCGAACGCCGCTATTCGATGCGCGTCTGGCTCGACCCCGACAAGCTCGCCAATCTCGGCGTGACCGCGGTCGACGTTGAGAACGCGATCGCCGAGCAGAACGTCCAGGTCGCCGCCGGCAAGATCGGCCAGTCGCCCGCGCCGCCCGGAACCCCGTTCGAGGTGCAGGTCAACGCCCAGGGCCGCCTCTCCAGCCCCGACGAATTCTCGAACATCATCGTTCGCGCCGATCCGGCGGGCGGCGGCGTCATCCGTCTGCGCGACGTTGCGCGCGTCGAGCTCGGCGCGCTGCAATATTCGTCGTCCGGCTATTTCGACAAGGATCCGACCGTCGCCCTCGGCGTGTTCCAGATGCCCGGCTCGAACGCGCTCGACCTCGAGCGGCGGGTCAAGGACAAGATGGAGGAGCTGGCGACGCGCTTCCCGCACGGGATCGCCTATGCGATGCATTACGACACGACGCGCTTCGTCTCGGCGGCGATGCGCGACGTCGTGGTCACGCTGCTCGAGGCGCTGGCGCTCGTCATCTTCGTCGTCTTCATCTTCCTGCAGAACTGGCGGGCGACGATCATCCCGACGATCGCCATTCCGGTCTCGCTGATCGCCACGTTGGCGGTGATGAAAGTCTTCGGCTTCTCGCTCAACATGCTGAGCCTGCTCGGCATGGTGTTGGCGATCGGCCTCGTCGTCGACGACGCGATCGTCGTCGTCGAGAACGTCGAGCGCCAGCTCGAGGCGGGGCTGCCGCCGCTCGCCGCGGCCAAGAAGGCGATGGCGGAGGTGACCGGGCCGATCATCGCCACGACCGCGGTGCTGATGGCGGTGTTCGTGCCGGTCGCCTTCATCCCCGGCGTCGCCGGGCGGCTCTACAACCAGTTCGCGCTGACCGTCGCCATCTCGGTCGGCGTTTCCGCCTTCAACTCGCTGACGCTCAGCCCGGCGCTGAGCGCGGCGTTCCTGCGCTACGGCCCCAAGGACTCGTTCTTCTTCTTCCGCTGGTTCAACCGCGGCTTCGGCTGGCTGTCGCGCGCCTATGCGCGTTCTGTGCGGCGGTTCGTCCGCTTCGGCTGGGCGCTGGTCGGCGTGTTCGCGCTGTTGGTCGCCGGCGCCTACGGCCTGTCGCGCGCGATCCCGACGACCTTCCTGCCGGTCGAAGACCAGGGATATTTCTTCGTCGTCGTCCAGTTGCCGGACGGCGCCTCGCTGCAGCGCACCGACGCGGTCGCGCAGCAGGTGCGCGACATCCTGCAGGCGACGCCCGGCGTGCAGATCGCCGGCTTCATCAGCGGGCTCAATTTCCTCACCAATGCGGCGCAATCGAATTCCGCGGTCGAGTTCGCGATTCTGAAGCCATGGGAGCAGAGAGGCCCCGAGGAGAGCGCCTCGAACCTGGTGGCCCAGGTGCGGCCGAAGCTGCTCGCCATTCCCGACGCCTTCGCGCTGAGCTTCGATCCGCCGTCGGTAAACGGCCTCGGCGCGACCGGCGGCTTCGAGTTCGAGGTCGAGGATCTCGGCGGCGCCGGCGGCGCGGCGCTGAACGACGCGACCCAGGCGCTGATCGCCGCCGCGCGCCAGCAGCCGGAGCTCAATCCGCAGTCGCTGTTCACCTCATTCTCGGCCTCGACTCCGCAGCTCTATTTCGACCTCGATCGCACGAAGACGAAGCTGCTCGGCTTGAGCCTGCCTGACGTCTTCAACACCTTGCAGATCGATTTCGGATCTCTCTACGTGAACGATTTCAACTTGTTCGGCCACACCTTCCGCGTGACGCTGCAGGCCGACAAGAATGCGCGCGCCTCCGCTGCCGACCTCAGCAAGCTCTATGTGCGCAATGCGACCGGCGGCATGGTGCCGCTGAACGCGCTCGGCGAGCTCAAGCCGATCGTCGGGCCCGAGACCGTGCCGCATTACAACAACTACGCCTCGGCGTTGGTGAACGGCGCCGCCGCGCCGGGCTACAGTTCGGGCCAGGCGGTGGCGGCGATGGAGCGCGTCGCCGCGGCGACGCTGCCGCGCGACTTCGGCTTCGAGTGGACCGGCGTCACCTATCAGGAGCTTAAGGCCGGATCGATCGCGACCGTCGTGCTCGCGCTGGCGATCTTCTTCGTCTTCATGATCCTCGCCGCGCAGTACGAGAGCTGGTCGATGCCGTTCATGGTGCTGTCCTCGGCGCCGCTCGCGCTCATCGGCGCGCTCGGCGCCTTGTGGGCGCGGCGGATGCAGGTCGACGTCTATTCGCAGATCGGTTTCGTCATGCTGATCGGCCTCGCGGCGAAAAACGCGATCCTCATCGTCGAGTTCGCCAGGCGCCGCCGCGAGGAGGGCTTGAGCGTGGTCGAGGCGGCGATGGAGGCGGGACGGCTGCGCTTGCGGCCGATCCTGATGACCGCCTTCGCCTTCATCTTCGGCGTCATCCCCCTGATGTTCGCCGCCGGCGCCGGCGCCGGCGGCCGCCAGTCGCTCGGCACGACCGTGTTCGGCGGCATGGTGGCGGCGACGACGCTCACCCTCGTCTTCGTGCCCGTCTTCTACGCGCTCATCGAATGGGCGAGGCGAGGCGGGGAGGAGGAGGAGGAGGAGGAGGCGAGGCCCGGCGCCGAGCGTCGTATCGCGCCGCCTCGCGCCGAAGCGGCCGAATGATTGCTGGAGGTCCCCTATGCGCATTGTGACGGCAACCCTCGCTTCTCTCGTCGCGGTCGGCGCGGCGGCGATCGCTGGCGTCCAGTTCGCCGGCCCGTATTTCGGCCAGGCGAACGCCTCGGCGCCGGCCGCGATGATGGCGATGCCTGCGCCGGTGACGCCGGTGATCAAGCAGACGCTGCCGATCTATCTCGATTATCCGGGTCGGATCGAGGCGATCCGCAACGTCGCCTTGCAGGCGCGCGTGTCCGGCTATGTCGATTCCCAGCCCGCCGCGGACGGCGCGGACGTCAAGAGCGGCGACCTGCTCTACAAGATCGACCCGCGCGACCTCCAGGCCGCGCTCGACCAGGCGCAGGCGCAAGCCGAGCGCGACGCGGCGGCGCTCGATTACGCCAAGGCCAATTTCGCCCGCGGCGAGGAGCTGGCGAAAAGCGGCTTCGTCGCCAAGGACACTTACGACCAGCGGCAAAGCGCGATGCGTCAGGCCGAGGCGGCGCTGGCGCTCGACCGCGCCGCGGTCGAGGCGGCGCGGCTGAACCTCGGCTACGCCGAGATCCGCGCGCCTTTCGCCGGCCGGATCGGGCGCAATCAGGCGGCGAAGGGCGCGCTGGTCGGACCGACCTCCGGGCCGCTCAACACCCTCGTCCAGCTCGATCCGATCTATGTCGCGTTCAACCCCAGCGAGTCGGACCTCGCCGAGATCGCGCGAGCGCGCGCCGCCGGCAAGCTTGAGGCCGAGATCTCGCTGCCGGACGACCCCGGCCTGACGCGCAAGGGCGAATTGACCTTCCTCGACAATTCAGTCGACAAGGCGACCGGCACCATCTCGGCGCGCGTGACCATCGCCAACGCCGACTTCGCGCTGCTGCCCGGGGAGTACGCGCGCGTGCGCCTGCACGTGAAGGACGAGCCCGACGCCCTGATGGCGCCGCAGACGGCGCTCGGCTCCAACCAGATGGGCAAGTTCGTCTACGTCGTCGGCGCCGGCGACAAGGCGGAGCTGCGGCTTGTCGACCTCGGCCCCGCCGCCGGAGGCCTCGTCAGCGTCGTCAAGGGCCTGAACGCGGACGATCGCATCATCGTCGGCAATCTGCAGAAGATCGGGCCGGGCTCGCCGATCCGACCTTTGCCGTCGCCGGCGCCGTCCGCCAACTGATC
>Ga0326728_10024529_pt1 | contig 10916 bp, 10 predicted proteins | sample MB3enrmetagenome_FD_207602 | JGI IMG/M metagenome (GOLD analysis project Ga0326728, IMG submission 207602) | Lab enriched peat soil microbial communities from McLean, Ithaca, NY, United States - MB31MN | ecosystem: Environmental > Terrestrial > Soil > Wetlands > Peat | place: USA: New York...
CAGCCGAATTGCCCCGAGCCAAAAGAATCCCTTCCACCCGAACGGGATGCCGATACACAGCGACAACAGCAGCACGGGAACTTCCGCGTACGTCCAGAACCTGTACGCCCCGCGGGTCAGATCCGGGCACCACTTCTTCGGGTCCGCCGGAACGGACTGATACAGCCAGCGCAAGTGCGCCCACCAGAACCCTCCCTGCTTGGGGCTCGAAATGTCTTCGGGCGTATCCGTGCAGGAGTGATGGTGGCGATGATAGGCGACCCAGCTTGCGGGAGCGCCCGAGCCGTTGAACATGGCCCCGAAAATCAAAAAGTGTTCGATCACTTTGTTCAGCTTGAGCGTGCGGTGCGCCAGCAAACGGTGATAGCACACCGTTGTGCCCAGCCCCCCCAAACCCGTGAGAACAACCGCCAGCCCCAGAACGTTCCAGCCGGGCCATATAAATAAGATCAGTCCCGTGATGGCCAGCGCGTGAATCAACACGATATAGGCGAATACGCCCTCTTTGCCGCGAGTGGGTTTCCAAAATGGGCGCTCCCACGGACGAACCTGCGGCTGGACGATCGAGCTGACACTCATTCCACCGTGCTCCCTCTCCTATCGCTCAGACATTGCTCCGGTAGAGCCGATCTGCGCGAAGGGCGCAAAACTTTTGAAAATACGGTAGGTCACACTGCGCCTGCCGCGGGCGAGTTTGCTGCTGAAATCTCTTTGATGTTTCGCTTGCACTGCGAGTGCGCGAGAGGCTTGGCCCCTTAGGACCTCCCGCCATCAGGTACGAACGTCACTCCAAGATCTGACAGGAAAACTCGTTCCATTCAATTTTACGGCCTATTAGGATTTAGTCAAGAACTTCGTGGCGTGCGGCCCCGAAAAAATCGGCACTCGATCTGTCATCCCTCGCGTCGTATGTGCAAAAAAGGACACCCTGGTTGTCAGTGGGAACAGGATTCTCATCCGAACGAGAGCGGCAAAGCGCGATTCGCGGGCGGGCGCGGCTCACTCGCCGCCTGCGCGAAGAATTATCTGTGGCGATAGCGGTACATCGCGTCCGTGGTTTCCCGCTTCGCCTCTTTCTCGCGCTCGCTTTGGCGGCGATCCCACTGCTTCTTGCCTCGCGCGAGCGCCAATTCGCACTTCGCGTAGCCCCCCTTGTTGAAGTAGATTCGCAGCGGGATCAACGTCAGCCCTTTCTGCTCGGTCTTCCCGGCCAGTTTGTCGATCTCCGCTTGTCTCAGCAACAGCTTCTTGGGGCGGAGCGCCTCGTGATTGAACGGGCCGCCGGGCAAGTACTGTGAAATGTGGCAGTTGAGCAGCCACACGGCGTCTTTGCGCACCACGGCATAAGAATCGCGCAAGTTGGCTTTCCCTTCCCGCAACGCTTTTACTTCCGTCCCAAGCAACACCATGCCCGCTTCCATCCTCTCAAGTAGATGGTAGTTGTAGGGAGCGGAGCGGTTTTGCGTGACGACATGCTCCCCGGAAGCGGCCGCGGTCTTCTTCGGTTTGGGCACGAAAAGCTATGATATGCGCCGCCAGTAACCTTAGGCAAGTTACCGTCTTGCCGCTTCCGGAACCCCCTGATAGACTCATGCCTGCAGCGCCGGAGAGGTTATGCTACGACGCCATCTCGCCGCAGCGGCACTGTGCGGCCTCCTAGTCTTCACCGCTGGATGCGCCAAGGGAAATCCCGACTTCAGCGAAGGCAAGAAAGCGGAGGCCATACAGGACTACGATACTGCCCTCGCGGCCTATAACCGGGCCCTGAAAGCCGACCCGAACAACTCTCTTTACAGGATTCGCGCCGCTCAGATGCGCTTCGAGGCCGCTCAAGCCCATGTCGAGCAGGGGCAAAGGATCCGCGAAAAGGGCGACTTACAAATGGCCCTGGCCGAGTTCCGCAAGGCCCAGGAAATCGATCCTTCCAGCCCGGCAGCCGCACAGGAAGTGCAAACCACTCTGGCCCTGATTTCGGCCAAGCAGGCCGCCGAGGCGACTCCTCCCGCCGCGCCGCCTTCCTCAGCCGGCGAAGAGACCTCAAGATGGTGAACGATTCTAAGGATATCTTCGACACGATCGGCAAACTGGCCGGCGTGACGGTCGTGTTCGACCCCGAGTTTGTCGGCAAGCGAATTCCGGTGGACTTGAAGAACGTCACGCTCGAGCAGGCGCTCGACATCGTGGCGCTCGAGTCCAAGGCCTACTGGAAACCCCTGACCAGCAACATCATCTTCGTCACCACGGACCAAACGCAGAAGCGCCATGATTACGAGCCGGAAATCGTGCGCACCTTTTATCTCGCGAACACGCTCGAGCCGAACGATTTGACCGAGATCGCCACGGGGCTGCGGACCTTGTTCGATTTGCGTCACGTCCAACAGATCAACGCGCAAAACGCCATCATCATCCGGGACACCCCGGACAAGATCATGCTCGCTGCGAAGGTGATTGACGACATTGATAAAGCCAAACCCGAAGTCATCCTCCAGGTCGCCGTGCTCACCGCCAATCGCGACCGCACTCGGGATCTCGGCATCAATCCGGGCACGACCGCCTCGCTCACGTTCTCCCCGCCCTCGACTTCGAGCAGTTCCAGCTCGACGACCACCGCGACTACTATGGCGCTCAAACAATTGAAGCATCTCTCGACCGCCGATTACCAGGTCACGCTGCCGAGCGCCACCGCCAATGCCCTCCTTACCGACTCCAAGACTCGGATTATTCAGAATCCGGAGATCCGGGAGGTGGACGGACAAGAGGCCAAACTCAAAATCGGCGAAAGAGTGCCCGTGGCGACGGGCAGCTTCCAGGCCGGCGTGGGCGTGGGCACCACCAGCGGCGCCGGCATCATCAATCCGCTCGTCAACACCCAATTCACCTATTTGGATGTCGGCGTGAACGTTGACGTCACTCCTCGAGTTCACCCCAATGGCGACGTCAGCATGAAGCTCACGATCGATATTTCCGCCGTCGCCGGCAATAGCAATATCGGCGGCATCAGCCAGCCGATCATCGCGCAGCAAGACATCGCGAACGAGGTGCGTCTGAAAGACGGCGAAGTGAACATTATCGGCGGCCTGATTCAGGAGAACGTATCGGAAACCCTCAGCGGCTGGCCCGGCCTGCAAAAGATACCGATTCTGCGCTCTTTGTTCTCCGATAGTAATTCGACGAATAACGACGACGAGTTGCTGATCGTCCTCATCCCGCACGTGGTTCGCCTCCCCGCCATCACGGCCGAGAATCTGCAAAGTCTCTACTCCGGCACCGATACGAATCCCGGTGTGCTGGCCGTCAGTCAGGTTCAGGCGCCGGCCGCGCCACCCGCGGCCGCTTCCCCGGCTCCCGCTGCCGCCGCCCCTGCGGCTCAGCCCCAGCAGACGGCGCAATTGCGGTTTGATCCGCCGCAGGTCACGATGAAGCCCGGCGAGCAGAAAACAATCGCCATCGTCGCCGACAACTTCCAGGATTTGTTCTCCACTCCCATGCTGCTTCAGTACGACCCGAAGGTCATCTCGGTTGTGGACGTACACGAAGGCGGATTCCTTTCGGGCGGGGGCGGCACGCAGGATTACGCCCTCGTGCAGCGCATCGATCAGGAGCACGGCCAGGCGATCATTTCCGCAACGCGCATGCCGAATAAGCCGGGCGTCAGCGGCTCGGGGACGCTGTTCGGAATCGAGATCAAGGCGCTGGCTCCCGGCGAGACCAAACTTTCCATCGTGCAGGTGAATGCGCGGGATTCGCAACAGCGGGCGATTCCCGTCGTCACCGGCGAGCTCACCTTGCAGGTCCAAGGGCAGTAGGCGCGAAGACCATGGTTTTCACGAAGCGATCCGCTCGGCGCATTCTTCTTCCTGAGTCCGGTTTTACGTTTCTTGAGTTGGTGATTGTGTGCGCCATCATGGTCATACTTGCTGCGTCCGCGTTGCCGATGGGCCGGGTGATCGTGAAGCGGCAGAAAGAGCGGGAATTGCGCGAGGACTTGCGCGAGATACGCAAGGCGATTGACGCTTATAAAGACGCGGCCGACCGCGGCTTGATCCGCACGGAAGTGGATACGTTCAATTATCCGCCCGATCTTCAAACGCTCGTCGACGGAGTGGACCTCAATTCGGGCGGAGCGGGCACCATCGGCGCAGTCGGTGCTCCCGTCGGCTCGGCTCCCACTTCCGGATTCATGTCCGCGCCGCCCGGCGGTTCGAGCTTCTCGCAGGGCGGATTCGGTTCCTCCGGTTCCTCCGGTTCCAACTCCACTTCCGGCCTCGCATCCGTCACCCTGCACGTCCGTTTCTTGAGAAAGATTCCCATCGATCCGATGACCGGCAAGACCGACTGGGGCATGCGCTCCGTTCAGGACGATCCCGATGCAAACGCCTGGGGCGGGCAGGACGTCTTCGATGTCTTCACGCGTTCGACCGGCACGGCTCTGGATGGGACGAAATATTCCGACTGGTGATTCGCCATGAAACTGCTGCGAAATCTCCGACGTGTGAATTCCGATCGCCGCCTCGTGTGCGCCGCCGCGAGAGGCCGCTCCGCTGCGGGCTTTACCATGCTCGAGCTGATGATTGTAATCACGATCATTTTCATTTTGCTCGGCATGGCCGCGGGCAGCTATCAACGTTCCCTCGTGCGCTCCCGCGAAGCGGCTCTCAAAAACGACCTCTTCGTAATGCGCCAGTCCATCCAACAGTACACGGTGGACAAAGAGAACGGCCCGCAATCGCTCGATGATCTCGTCAGCTCGGGTTACCTCCGCGAGATTCCGAAAGATCCCATAACCCGCGCGGCCGATTGGCACGTCGATTTCGGAGACGTCTTGCTCAGCGTGGACGAAACCTCCCCCGGCATCACCGACGTCCACTCCGCCTCCGACGCCGTCTCTCCGTTTGAAAACACCCCCTACAGTTCCTGGTAATCGCGCGGCTGACCCGCCACGTTCGGAACGCCACAACATCCTGTCATTCTGAGCGAAGCCTGCCTGCCGGCAGGCAGGCGTTTTGCGCGGCGATTTGTGCCGCGCAGCGGAGCGCCTGCCCGCCGCTCGCGGAGAACGCTCGTGGTGAACCGTGGCGGGAAGAATCTACAGAGCACGCCGGCGAAGATCGCGTTCCCCTCTCCGATAAACTTTGGTAAAGTGCGCATCCAAACAGGGCCCGCCGGCCCGTATCGGCCTGCAAAGGAGGCCCCGTGAGCAGCCTGGACTTGCGACCGCTCTCTCTTGGCGAAATCCTGGACCGCACTTTTACGCTCTACCGCCGCAATTTCCTTCTCTTTGTTGGCATCGTGGGGCTTCCTTACTTACTGATGCTCGCCATGGAATTGGTGCAGACGTTTCTCCTCTTCCCTGGAGATCTTCCAATGGGCGAGACGCCAGGCCCGCAGCAGCCTCCATTCTCAACGCCAACTACAACAACTATTGCCTCGACAGTCGTGTTCTATCTGGCTTTCATCGTCGTGGCGATTTTGGTGTACTTGCTTGCGCAGGGCGCCAGCGTTTTTGCCGTCTCTGAGCTTTATCTCGGCCACGCAACGACCATCCGCAAGTCCTTTCAGCGAATGCGCGGCCGGATGCTGAGATTGTTCGCCTCGGTTTTCCTGTATTTCCTCCTGCTTGCTGCCTGCTTCACCGTGGCCATGGTACCGTTCTTCTTAATTGTCGGGGCCGCCGCTGCGTTCGGTGGCAACGGCGCGATCTTTGCCGGAATCTTGGGCATTCTCCTCTTCTTCGCGGCTATTTTCGGGAGTGTTTACCTAGTGTGCCGGTTCATCCTTGTGATTCCTGCGACCCTGCTTGAGGATGCCGGCCCCGTCACCGCTTTGCGGCGAAGTTTTGCCCTCACAAAGGACAACGCAGGACGCGCTTTCCTCATATTACTCATCTCAGTCGCGATCACGGGGGCCGCCGCAGGAATCCTTATGATTCCCCCGTACATCGGCATGCTGATTTCCCTGATGAATCATAACTTCGGAATGATGCGCATATGGACGGCGTTATTCCAAGTCGGCTCGTTCATTGGCCAAGCCGTAGCGGGCCCGATTCTCATCATCGCCACCGCCGTTTTCTACTTCGATCTCCGCGTCCGTAAAGAGGCTCTCGACTTGCAAATGATGATGCCCCCTGCCGGGAATCCAGCGCCGCTGAGCGGCGAACCTCCAACCCTGTTATCCTGAGGAGCCTTCAGCCGGCGCGATCCGATGAAACTACGTAGCTTCGCTCCACTCTGCACGCTGCTCCTCCTGGCCCAGCCTGTATCCGTCCGGCCGCAATCGAATTTGTCTCCTGTCTCGAGCGAAGGAGATGCCGCGTCCGGCGTGGATGCCTTCGCGGGCGAGCTGCGCGGCGTCGAAGCATCCCTGCGCGCAACTCCTCCGACCACTCAGGCGATTACCGCGCTGGAACGAAGCCTCCCCGGAAGTTGGTACGTCATCGCGCCCGATGGCTCCTACCAGGTTTCCAGCGCGCCGCTGCGCGACTTGCTCGCTGCCGCTGCCCGCGACTCTTCCACTCGCGCCGTCAAACTCAAACAGGCGCAGCAATGGGTCGGCGAACTCGAAAGCGAAATCACGTCGTACGATTCCCCGGGCGGGACGCCGGACTCTCAAGCGCGCGCGCGGCTGAATTCGATTCTGAGCGCGCGCGAGTTTAATTACGTTCACAAGGCCAGCGCCACGGAATGGATCCGCAACAAAATCTATCATTGGCTCGAACGCCTCTATTCTTCCCTCATGGCAAGAATCACAAAACACCCCATCGGCGAGCGCGCTTTCTTCTGGATCCTGTTGCTGGGACTGGTGACGTGGCTGGCCTTCGCTTTGTTCCGGTTCTGGGCCCACCGCTCCCACTTTGAAGAACTCAAATCGCCCAGGACGTTCGCCCGGTCGCGCACCTGGCAGGAATGGCTTCGCGCCTCTCGCGAAGCCGCCGCCCGCGGCGACTTCCGCGAAGCTGTGCACTCCGCCTACTGGGGAGCGATCGCGCGTCTCGAGGATCTGCAACTCGTCCCGGCGGATCACACGCGCACGCCGCGGGAATACGTTCGCCTGTATTCCCTGCCGCGCGAAGAACAATTGTCTCCTTCGGCGCGTCAGAAGGAATCCCTCGCCGCGATTACGGCCCGCCTCGAGCGGACTTGGTACGGGCGCGCTTCGGCCGGACCCTCCGATTTTCAGGAATCGCTTCGGGAAGTTGAGGCCCTCGGATGCCAACTGCCCTAGATCGCTCCGACCGAAAGCTGCTGCTGATCACGGGCTTCATACTGCTCGCCTTTCTGATTGCGCTGGTGTCTCTCTCTCCCAACTCAGAGGAGGAGAACGAAACTCCCTTCCCCTCGTCTTATCTCCCCAGCCCCGGCGGCGCTCTCGCGGCCTACACGCTGCTCGAACGGCTTGATGCGGACGTTCAGCGCTGGGACCGCCCGCCGGCGGAGTTGCCTGAAGACTGTGGGAATTGCGTCTTGATCCTCGCCGATCCCACAAACGAGCCCACGCCCGAAGACAAAGCGGCGCTGCGCGGTTTTGTCGAACGCGGCGGCCGCGTTTTGTTCACCGGGCAAAGGCTGCTGTCGTTCCTTGACGTTAGCTCGGCCGCCCTCATCCCTCAGCACCCAGACGTCGCGGCGCAGACTTACCACTCGAATCTTCCCGGCATCTTCTCTCGCGGCGCCGCCACCATTTCTCTCAAGCCCGAAGCGCTTTGGCCGCAGAGCGACTCGCCCGCCATTCCTCTTTACGGTGACCTCGATTCCCCCGCCGTCGTCGTTCGCCCCCTGGGTCGCGGACGCATCCTCTGGTGGGCCGGCCCCACGCCCCTGACGAACGCAGGCATTCGCAACCAGCGGAACATGAATCTCTTTCTGGATGCGGCCGCGGCGCAGATCCCCGTCACCGAAGGCGCTCCTCGCATCTATTGGGATGAGTATTACCACGGCGAGCGCAACTCTCTCTGGAGCTACGTCGCGGAAACTCCTCTGCCCTGGGGCATGCTGCAAATGGCTGCGCTCGGCGTCGTCGTGTTCTTCACGTTCGGCCGCCGCAGCGGGCCGATCGTGCGGCCCGCCAAGACTTCGCGCCTCGCGCCGCTCGAATTCGTGGATACGCTCGGCGGCCTGTACGAGCGCGCCAAGGCGTCGGCCGCGGCCGTTACCGTCGTTTACCAGCAATTCCGCGGCGCGCTCATTCGCCAGTTGCGCCTGCCGGCAAACGTGATCGACGGCGTGCTCGGCAGCGAAGCGCAGCAACGCATCGGCATGGGCGCGGCCGGACCGAGCTTCGGCCAAAGCGGACTCGCGGATTTGCTCCGCCGCGCCGCGGCCGCCAGCCGCACTACAAATCTCAAGCCGCGTGACGCCCTCGAATTGGTCCGCGAACTCGAGGAAACCCAGGTGCGGCTTGGCTTAAAATCTCACATCGCAGAACAGCGAGGTTAATCGTGGAAAATTCTCAGCGGCTCGTAACGCACGTGCGCACCGAATTCACAAAGGTCATCATCGGCCAGTCCCAACTCGTGGACCAGCTCCTGCTCGTGCTGTTTTGCGGCGGCCACGCCCTGATGGAAGGCGTGCCGGGCCTCGCCAAGACGCTCGCCGTCAAAACGCTCGCGCGCATTTGCGGCCTGGGCTTCCAACGCGTGCAGTGCACGGCCGATCTCATGCCCGCCGACGTCATGGGCACGAACGTCTTCCAGATGGCCACGAGTTCCTTCTCGCTGCATCGCGGCCCCGTCTTCACCGACCTGCTTCTCGTGGACGAAATCAATCGCACCTCGCCGCGCACGCAGGCCGCACTGCTCGAAGCGATGGAGGAGCGCCAGGTCACAATCGACGGCACGCGCTATCCCCTCCCCGGCCATTTCACCGTTCTCGCCACGCAGAACCCGATCGAATTCGAGGGCACGTATCCGCTGCCCGAAGCGCAGCTCGATCGCTTTCTATTGAAGATTCGCGTCGGCTATCCGTCCGCTTCCGACGAGGCCGATCTGCTGCTGCGTTGCGAACAGGGCTTCGACCCGCGTAACTTCGATCAAATCCCCCTCGAGCCCATCCCCGCCGGCGTGTTGGACGCCGCTCGCAAGGAAGTGGAGTCCCTGCGGGTCGAGCCCGCGCTGCGTCCCTACCTGGTCGCGATCGTTCGCCGCACGCGCGACTGGCCCGCAATTTCTCTTGGCGCAAGTCCCCGCGCGGCCGTCGCGCTGTTCGCCGTGGCCCGCGCGATCGCCGCGCTGGAAGGCCGCGATTTCCTCGTACCGGACGACATCAAGTCCGCGGCGCCGCCCGTCCTCCGCCATCGTTTATTGCTCAAGCCCGAAGCCGATCTCGAAGGCATTTCGCCCGATCAGGTCATCGCGGATGTTCTTCGCGCCGTGGAAGTCCCGAAATAATGCCCGACCACGCCCAAGATTCGCCGCTTGCCCCCGAAGCCGCCGTAGCGCGCGCGAAACCCGGAAAGCGCATCGCCTTCGGCTTCGGCCCGCGCTTCTTTGTCGGACTCCTGATGGGCCTCGCCTGGCTCGCTCCCGCGTGGCGTGTCCACCAGTTTCTCGCCGCCATGCTCCTCTGGGACGTTCTGTTTCTCACCGCCTGGCTCTGGGATCTCCTTCGCTTGCCGGCCCCGCGGCAACTGGAGGTCTCGCGCCTCTGGGACGCGCGGCCCGCGCTGGGCGTTCGCTCGCGGGTTCCCCTCGCTCTTCGCAATTCAGGCCGCGTCGCGATTCGAGCGCTCGTCGTGGACGAAACTCCGCTTTCCTTGCGCACGACTCCCGCGGAAATCGAAATCGTCGCGGGCCGTGGCCGCTCCGCCGAAGCGGCGTACCCGATCCTCCCCTCCGTGCGCGGCGATACCCGCCTGGGCCGCACGTTTCTTCGCTATCAAAGCGGGCTGCGCCTCGCCGAACGCTGGGGCGTCGCGGACACTTCCCAAATCGTGCGCGTCCTGCCGAACCTGGAAGAAGCGCGCCGCCACATGCTCTACCTCATTCGCAGCCGCCAGGTCGAGATGGAAAAGCGCCGCCAGCGCCTGCGCGGCATCGGCCGCGAGTTCGAGAGCCTACGCGAATATCGCGAGGGCGATGAAGCCCGCGACATCTGCTGGACCGCCACGGCCCGCAGCAATCACCTGATCACGCGCATCTTTCAGATGGAGCGCAGCCAGACCGTGTGGCTCGTCCTCGATGCCGGCCGCCTGCTTCGCTCGCAGGTGATCGATCCCGCGCAGCCGATTCGTTACTCGAAGCTCGATTACGCCGTGAACGCCGCGCTCTCGCTCGCCCACGTTGCCATGCACTGCGGCGACCGCGTCGGTCTTCTCGCGTACGGCCGCGGCATCCAGAAGAATCTCGCCGCCGCCCGCGGCCCGCAGCACGTTCACTCCATCGTCGAAGCACTCGCGCAGGTCCGCGCCGAATCCTCCGAGCCCGACCACGCCCGCGCCGCGCGCTCGCTGCTGACCGAGCAAAAGCGCCGCAGCCTCATCATCTGGATCACGGATTTCGCCGAGACCGCCACCACGCCCGAAGTCATCGAATACGCGCTGCAAATGACTCCGCGCCACCTGGTCGTCTTCGCCGCCATGGGCCAGCCCGATCTCAAAGCCCTCGCCGCCGCTATCCCCGATTCCACGACGGATCTTTTCCGCCACGCCGCCGCGCTGGAAGTTTGTCAACGCCGCGATCTCCTTCTCCGCGGACTCCGCCAACGCGGCGTCCTCGCCCTCGAACTGATGCCCGGCGCCATGGCCACCGCCCTGGTCAATCAGTACCTCGACATCAAGGACCGCAGCCTCCTCTAAGCGTGGTTCTCGGAGCGCGGCGGACTAGGGCGCGGCAGGCCGTTCCTCCGAGTGTGCGTGAGAACTCCGAAGTGCGAACCTCAGCGGCTGAAGCCGCATTGACTTTGCAGCACTTGCGGCACGGCTGA